>Ga0307372_10003224_pt1 | contig 26296 bp, 25 predicted proteins | sample OX1MG_FD_202533 | JGI IMG/M metagenome (GOLD analysis project Ga0307372, IMG submission 202533) | Soil microbial communities from Risofladan, Vaasa, Finland - OX-1 | ecosystem: Environmental > Terrestrial > Soil > Coastal area > Acid sulfate soil | place: Finland: Risofladan, Vaasa | collected... | reverse complement strand
GGTCATCGACCCCCTGGACGGGACGGTCAACTACGTCTACGGGATCCCGGTGTATTCCGTGTCGATAGCCGCCGAGATCGACGGAGCCGTGGTGGCGGGGGTCGTCCACGACCCGTCCCGGGAAGAGACCTTCACCGGGCTGCTGGGTTCGGGTTCGTGGCTGAACGGGCGGCCCCTGGCGGTCAACTCCCCGCCCGACCTGAGCATGAGCCTGGTCGGGACCGGCTTCGCCTACGACGCCTCGGTCCGGCGCGTGCAGGGGGCAGCCATGTCGGAGGTCCTCGGGCGGGTGCGCGACATCCGCCGGGCCGGGTCGGCGGCACTGGATCTCTGTGCGGTGGCAGCCGGGCGCCTGGACGCCTATTTCGAACGCGGCACCCGCCACTGGGACCGGGCTGCCGGGGCGCTGATCGCCCGGGAAGCAGGTGCGGTGGTGGGTGATCTGTACGGCCCGGAACCCACCGACCGGCTGGTCCTGGCCGCGGCCCCCTCGGTGGCCGAGGCCTTCCGTCAGCTTCTGGCCGACGTCCGAGCCCAGAGTTGAGCGCTTCCTCCGACGGCCCCACCCGGGCCGAACTCACCGCCGCCGCACTGGCCGCCGGCGCGGGAGATCAGAAGGCGCTCCGGACCCTGTTGACCGCCACCCAGGGCCCGGTGCGGAGGTTCTGTGCCCACATGGTCCCCGGGGAGGACGCCGATGACCTGACCCAGGAGACCTTCTTGCGGGCATGGCGTTCACTGGGTGGGTTCCGGGGCGATTCCTCGGTGACCACCTGGCTGCTCACCATCGCCCGTCGAGTGTGCATCGAGGCGGTGGGGCGGGCCGCTCGGCGCCCGAGAGCCAACGGGTTCCCGGCCACTCCGAACTCCCAGGCCATGGCGCCGGACCCCTCGGCGGCCCAGGATCTGGGGGACCTGATCAACCGCCTGGACCCGGACCGTCGGGAGGCATTCGTGCTGACCCAGATAATCGGGCTGAGCTACGCCGAGACGGCGGCGGTAGCGGAGACCGAACTGGGCACCGTCCGCTCCCGGGTAGCCCGGGCCCGGGCCCAGCTGCTCGAGTGGCTGGCCTCGGCCGATGACCCGGGGCAGAAAAACCCCCCGGCTACGGGAACTGATCCGCCGGTGGGGCCCACTAACCATCCGTGAGCACAGATACCACGAGCCAAGGCCCGGGGTGGGCCATGAGAGCTATCCATTGAGCGGGACCGAGGACTGCGCCGACTACCGGGAGCGGATGTCCTGCTTCCTGGACGGGGAAGGACCGGACCCGGGCCCACCTCACGAGGGGTGCGCGGCTTGTGCCGCCTGGACCGGGCCGGCCCGGTTGCTCCAGGACGCCATCCGAGCATCGGCGGCCGGGCCGGAACCCGATCTGAGCGACCGGCTGCTGGGGGCGATCACCGCCTCAGGGCCTCCGGGCCGACCCCGGGGTTGGCATTCGCGGTCCACTATCGGCGCCGCAGCGGGGGCAGCTGTAGCGGCCATCGTCCTGGTGGGGGGAGCGACGGTGCTGGCCAGTCACCACGCCCGGCCGGCCGCCCAGGTCAGCCAGGTGGCCGGGTCCAGCGGGCAGAACCCCAACTACCCGGGACTGGTGCAGAGCTCGGCGGCCTACCCTGAGCCCGACGTGACCCTGACGGACACCTCCAACCAGCCCCTCAACCTGGCCGCCGTGTCCCGGGGCCACATAACCCTCGTCTACTTCGGCTACACCCACTGCACCGACGTGTGTCCCACCGACATGGCCCTCGACGCCGCCGCCTTGAGCGAGCTTCCCGCTCCGGTGGCCAAGGACGTGCAGGTCGTGTTCGTCACCGCCGACCCCAACCGGGACAGTCCGTCGGTAATACGCCAGTGGCTCGATCGCTTCAACTCTTCCTTCATCGGCCTCACCGGGCCCATCAGCGTGATCCACCAGGCCGAGGCCGAACTGGACATGCCCCTCTCCTATGCCGAGCGCGGCACTTCGGGCAACAGCTCCGGGGATTACCAGGTGGTCCATGCCGGCTACACCCTGATCTTCACCCCGGATGGTAAGGCCCACCTCTTCTACGAGAGCACCGCTCGCCCATCCCAGGTGGCCGCCGCCCTGGAGAAGCTGGCCCAACGGGGCTTCCAGGTCGCGTCGTGATGGAAACTGCCGTCCTCGCCGCGGGGTCTGGCGTCGCCACTTCGGGGGGCATGAGCGGGAGCTCGGGGATGACCGGAGTCCAGCCGGTTGACCTGCACAACGCCCTGACCCAGTGGTCCACCGGTCCGTTCGCCTTCGTGGTGTTGGCGTGCGTTCTGCTCAGCGCGGCTTGGTACGTGAGGGCGGTCTCCCGCCTGGAGGCTCGCGGCCGGCACTGGCAGCGCGGTCGCACTGTCGCCTTCATGGGCGGCCTGCTCTCGGTGGAACTGGCCTTCCAGTCATCGGTGGCCACCCTCGCCATGTCGAACTTCTCATCTCACGTGATCCAGCACATGCTCTTGATGATCCTGGCGCCCCCACTGCTGGCGATGGGCGCTCCCAGCACCCTCATACTGCAGACCTCCTCGCCGCGGACCAAGACCCGATTCCTGGAGGCCCTGCACAGCCCCGCCTTCCGGGTGCTGAGTCATCCCATCACGGTGTGGTTCCTCTACTACGGGATCATGTTCGTGTTCTTCCTCAGCGCCCTGCTGGGCTTCGCCATGGCCCACATGGATCTGATGGATCTCCTCAACGTGGTCTTCCTGGCCGGAGGCACGCTCTTCTGGTGGCCGATGATCAGCCCCGATCCCATCCCCAACTGGCGCATGGGCTACGGGGCCAAGTTCGTCAACCTCCTCATCGGCGTTCCGTTCGAGTCGTTCCTCGGCATCGCCCTGATGAGCGAGACCTCCCCGGCCGCCTCCATCTACTCGCTCTCCGGCACCCACGCCGGGGGCGGGGTCCTGTGGTCCATCGGGGAGCTGTCCATAGCCGTGGCCATGTTCCCCATCTACCGGCAGTGGTTGCGCTCGGATGAGCGGGAGCAGCACCGCTCCGACCGGCGGGACCCGGACGTGGTGGGGGTCGATTCCGGCTGGGCGGCCGAGTGGCAGGCCCGCACCGGCCACATCCCCAGCTTCATCGCCTCGGACGGTCCCCTGCTGGGCCCCGACGCCCCCGAAGACCAAGAGCCGTGAGCCCCGACGGCTCCTGAATCAGAAGAAGATCTCGGCCACGTCATGGAAGAGAGCAGGGTCGAGCGTTTTGAGCTGGGTGACGGCTTCGGACAGCGGCACACGGACTATCTCCCCGGCGCGCAGGGCCACCATCTGACCGAAGTCCCCGTCGTGTACCGCATCGATGGCGGCTATGCCGAAGCGGGTGGCGAGCACCCGGTCGAAAGCCGTGGGGGTGCCGCCCCGCTGGACATGACCGAGGATGGTGACCCGGGACTCGAAGCCGGTACGGCGCTCGATCTCATCGGCCAGCTGGTTACCGATGCCCCCAAGGCGCTGATGACCGAACTGGTCCACCTCCCCGGAGGTCACCGACATCGTCCCCTCCCGGGGTTGGGCGCCTTCGGCCACGACCACGATGGAGGCGTAGCGGCCCTTGGCATGGCGCGCCTGGAGCTTGCGGCAGATGGCCTCGATGTCGAAGGGCTCTTCCGGGACGATGATCTCGGCCGCCCCGCCGGCTATCCCGGCATAGGTGGCGATCCAGCCGGCGTGGCGCCCCATCACCTCACAGACGATGACCCGGTCATGGGACTCAGCGGTGGTGTGGAGCCGGTCGATGGCGTCGGTGGCGATCTGCACGGCCGTGTGGAAGCCGAAGGTCACCTCGGTGGCGGAAAGGTCGTTGTCGATGGTCTTGGGCACACCGACCACGTTGACGCCGTCGCCTCCGAGGCGATCGGCCACTCCCAGGGTGTCCTCCCCTCCGATGGCCACCAGCGCGTCGATCTCCCGCCGGACCAGCGTGGCCCGCACCGCTTCCGGTCCCCCGTCGATCTTGTACGGATTGGTGCGGGAGGTACCCAGGATGGTCCCGCCCCGGGGCAGGATGCCGCGACACCTCTCCACGTCCAGGGGAACGACCCGATCCTCGACCACTCCGCGCCAGCCGTCGGCAAAGCCGATGAGTTCGTCCCCGAAGCGCGTCTCGCCCTTGCGTACCACGGCCCGGATGACGGCGTTTAGCCCCGGGCAATCTCCCCCGCCGGTCAGTACCCCGACCCGCACGCTGGCCTCCTCGCCTACAGCTGCCGACCTCCGGCGCCGATAAACCTACCCATGCCCGGCGCGCCCACCCGGATGGCGCTCACCCTGGCCGGGATGGCCATGGTGGCCGGCCTCCTGGCCGGGCCGGCTCTGTCCGGAGCGGCCGGCGCCTCGGTCTCCCCGCCCGGGGTTACGTCCAGCTCCTTGGCGCTGACTCAGGCCCGGGCGGCGGCGGTCGACCTGCAGATAGCCGACCTGGCCACCCGAACCCAGGCGGCCCAGGCCGCGGCCCTGGGGGCCGACCTGGCCGAGAGCCGCCTGCAGTCAGGCCTGGCTGAGGCGCAGGCCCGGGCGGCCGCCCTGCTGGCCGAGGCCTACGTCGTGGACGCCCCCGACAGCGACCAGGCCGTTCCCGGGCCCTACCTCGACGCCGCCCAGGGGGTGACCGACCGAATCCTGTCGGCCTACCACTCTGATCTGGCCGCAGCCCGATCGGATCAGACGGCGGCCCGACGGCGCCTCGGGGCTCTGGAGCTCCTCCAGGCCCAGCTGGCGGACCAGCGCAGCACCCTCGAGGCCATCGTCGGAGCCGACCAGGCCGAGCTGGCTCGGGAGCAGTCGGCACAAGCCGCCGCGCTGGCCCGCTCCGACCAGGCCCGCCGGGCGGTGGCGCCCGCTCTCGGGCCCATCAGCGTGGCGGCCACCCGGGAACAGGCCGCGCTGATGGCCCGCTACCCGTTCGGCCCTGTCGGTCCGGCCGGACTTGGTGGCCAGGGTGGCCTGGAACCCGGCCTGCAGGCGACCGGCACGGTCCTGGCCGGGGTGGCCTCGTGGTACGGGCCCGGCTTTGACGGCCAGGCCACAGCCACTGGAGCCGTATACGACGAATCCGGCTGGACCGTCGCCAGCCCCGACCTGCCCCTCGGGACGTTCCTCCTGGTCAGCCACGGCGCCGACTCCGTCCTGTTGCTGGTCAACGACCGCGGGCCCTATGTGGCGGGGCGGATACTGGATCTCAGCCACGCCGCCGCCCTCGCCCTGGGCGACACCGGCCTGGCCGACGTGACCGCCCAGGTGATGGTCCCCGTTCCCCAGCAGTGACAGCCTGGTGCTGTGGACCGGCCCGCTATCGATCTCAACGCCGACCTCGGTGAGGAAGGACCCTCGGACGCCGAGATCCTGAGGGTCGTCACCAGCGCCAGCATCGCCTGCGGGTTCCATGCCGGCGGGCCCCGTCTCATGCGCGATACCTGCATACAGGCGGCCCGGCTCGGGGTGCGGGTCGGCGCCCACCCGTCCTACCCGGACCGGGAGGGTTTCGGGCGTCGCGACATTGAGCTGGATCCGGTCAGCCTGGCCGCCGACATCTCCTATCAGGTCGGCGCCCTGCGGGAGGTGGCCGCCTCCGCCGGGGTGGCCGTGGGCTACGTCAAGTTGCACGGCGCCCTCTACAACCGGGCGGCTTGGGACCGCCCCGTGGCCGAAGCCGTCCTCGGTTCGGTGGGTCGCAGCGGCCTGCCATTGCTGGTCCTGGCCAACTCCGAACTTCTGGGCTGGGCGGCTGAGGCCGGAGTCGCGTGCTTAGCCGAGGCCTTTGCCGATCGGGCCTACACGCCGGGCGGATCGCTGGTCCCCCGCCCGGAAGCCGGGGCGGTCATGGAGGACCCCGAGGAGGCCGCCGCCCAGGCCGTGCTCATCGCCACCACGGGCACCGCCCTGGCCGCCGACGGCACCGCGGTCCAGATCCGGGCCGACTCCATCTGCATCCATGGGGACTCGGTCCGGGCGCTGGAGACGGCCCGGGCCGTCAGACAGGCGCTGGCCGGTGCCGGGGTCGACGTCCGGGCCTTCGTTTGAACTTCCTCGCCTTCGGGGGCGACGCCTTCCTGATCGAGGTGGAGCCGGGACAAGCCCAAGTGCTCTGGAGGGCCCTGCGCCAGGCGGCTCTGCCCGGAGTCGAAGAGCTGGTGCCCGCCACCCGGTCGATCCTGATCCGACTCCGGCCGGGGACCCTCCCCCATCGAGGACCTCCAGAAGGGGCGGTCCCGGTGACCAACTGGGACCAGGTGCGCCGGCGCATCGAGGCCCTCGGCGCGGGTCTCGACAGCTCGATGGGGCCGAGCGAGGTCGCGCCGGTGGTGATGCAGGTGGTCTACGACGGGGAGGATCTGGCCGAGGTGGCCCGCCTGAGCGGCCTGAGCGTCGGAGAGGTGGTGAGGCGCCACGTCGCTTCCACCTGGACGGTCAGCTTCTTGGGCTTCTCCCCCGGCTTCGCCTACCTGGAAGGGGACGATCCGACCCTGGCCGTGCCCCGTCGGGCCGCCCCGCGGGCCCGGGTGCCGGCCGGATCGGTGGCCCTGGCCGCCGGCATGTGCGCCGTGTACCCGCAGACGACCCCGGGGGGCTGGCAGCTCATCGGCCGGACCGGGGCGGTCCTGTTCGACCCGAAGCGCCGGCCCCCCTCTCTGCTGGCTCCGGGAGACCGGGTGCGCTTCGATGCGGTGCGGGACGAGGCGGGGGCGGCCGCACCGGCGTCACCCGCCGGGACCAGGTCACCGGAGGCCCCGGGCGTGGAGGTCGTCGACCCGGGCCCGCTGACGACTGTTCAGGATCTGGGCCGGATCGGCTGGGCCCACCTGGGCGTGCCTCGATCCGGAGCGGTCGACCGGGGATCACTGGTCCGAGCCAACCGGTTGGTGGGTAACCCCGACGGCGCCGCCGGGCTGGAGGCCACCGCGGCGGGACCCCGACTTCGGTTCCGGGTGGCGACCACCCTGGCCGTCACCGGGGCGGTGGGTCCGATACTGGTCGACGGCAGGCCGGTGCAGCACTCTGCCGCCGTGCCGGTGCCGGCCGGGGCCGAGGTCCACCTGGCTGCCTTCGAGCGGGGTTGGCGGGCGTACGTGGCCCTGGCCGGAGGGGTGGACGCCGAAGTAGTCCTCGGCAGTCGCAGCACCGACACCCTCTCGGGACTGGGGCCGCCGGCGCTGGCCGCCGGAGCGGGCTTCGACCTCGGGCCGGCCGGGTTGCCCACCGGCTGGTCGCCAACCGGTGGGTGGCCAGCCGAGGGGTCGCCCGCAGGGCCGTGGGGCCTGGCCACCGGTCCAGCCGATCTGCCCCTCGGGGCCCAGCCGGCCCTGCCCAACAGAAACGGAGCGGTCGAGGTAGGCCTGGCGCCCGGGCCCCGGGTGGACTGGATAGGGGACGAAGGTCTGGACCGTATGGCCGAGCGCAGTTGGACGGTGTCCACCACCAGCGACCGCACCGGGATGCGCCTGGACGGACCCGGGATCGCCTGGGTCAGGCCGGGCGGACCCCACTCCGAGGGGATGGTGGCCGGCGCTGTACAGGTCCCCCCGGCCGGCCTACCCATCGTCCTGCTGGCCAACCACGCCACGACCGGCGGTTATCCCGCCGTAGCCGTGGTGGAGCCTTCCGGGCTCGAAGTCCTGGCTCAGTGCCCGCCGGGAACGGTGATCCGGTTCCGGTTGGTATCCACTTGATCAGCCGAGCCGAGCCGGGTCGGTCAGTCGAGTTGGGTCAGTCGAGTCGGGCCATCAAGGTGTAAGAGAGCGGGATCCGGGGCCGGTCGGGAGGCGTCCGCCACCAACCATCGGGCCAGGACGTGCCGTACTTCTCGAGAAAATGCCACCGGGGCCAGGCGATGATGTCCCGCTCCCGCAGGAACTCGATGCGCATGCCCCGGCCCGCCAGGACGCTCACTACCTCGCCCAGAGGGTGGGTCCACTCGTAGCTGAGGTTCTGGCGGGTCAGGGCGTCCGGTTCGGCGTAACTGCCGGGCAGGTCATAGACCACCGGCTGGTCGGGGAAGCCGGAGGAAACCACGCTGGCGGCGTCATCACCGAGCATCTGGGACAGAGGATGGAACTCGGCCAGGTACAGCCGGCCCCCGGGGCGGAGCAGGGCGACGGCGGCGTCGGCCCACTTCTCCAGATCCGGCAACCACACCAGGGCGCCGTGCCCGGTGTAGACGATGTCGAACCCGCCCCGGCCCAGAACCTCCGGCGCCCGGGTCACCTCGGCCAGTTCGAATCGGGCCCCGATCCCGGTATCGGCGGCCAGGCCCCGGGCGATATCGATGGCGGCGGGCGAGAAATCCAGCCCGGTCACCCGCGCCCCCAACCTGGCCCAGGAGAGCGTGTCCAGGCCGATGTGGCACTGCAGATGCACCAGATCGAGACCATCCACCGGGCCGAGCTCCTCGATCTCGAAGGGCTGGAGGCTCGAACGACCGGCCCGGAAACCATCCAGGTCGTAGAAGTCCGAGACGGCGTGGAGCGGAGCCCGCTCGTCCCACATGCGCCGGTTGGCGTCGAGGGGGTCGCCACCGTTCTCATCACTCACCTTGACAACGCTAAGCCGGTCGGCCCGTCCCGGCCCCGAACACCCTGGACAAGACCGCCGGTGGCCAGGCGGCCATAGTCGAGTGAAGCGGGATCAGTCCCGGCGTTTGGGTTCGGTGGACTTTGTGAGTAGGCCCAACTCCCGCTGGAAGTCACCCGCTTCCTCGAAGCCCTTGTAGACGCTGGCGAAGCGGAGATAGGCGACCTCGTCCACCGAGGCCAGGCGGTCCAGCACCTCCAGACCGATCTGCTGGGTGGTCACCTCGGCGCCGATGGCCCGCATCGCCTCTTCCACCTGCCCGGCCAACTCCACCATGGCCGCCTCGGACACCGGACGGTTTTTGGTGGCGGCCCGGACTCCGGCCACCACCTTGGCCGGGTCGAAAACCTCTCGCACCCCGGACCGCTTGAGCACCATGACCATGCCCTCCTCCACCCCCTCTATGCGTTCGAAGGTGGTGAAACGCCGACCGCAGGCCAGGCACTCCCGGCGTCGGCGGATGGCAGCGCCGTCCTCGGCCGTGCGGGAGTCGACAACCTTGTCCTCAACCTCCGAACACGATGGGCAGCGCACTCCGCCAAGGCTAAGGGCTGGCGGACCATCCGACGGGCCGCCCACCATCAGCACGGCCATGCCTATCCGTTCGATCCTCGGACGGCCGGCCCTCAGGGGATGCGGATGGCCTGGCCCGGCTGGAGCTGCGCGCCGTGGAGCTCACTGATGATGCTGTCCACCAGGGGCCGCTCATCCCCGCCGGGCTGGAACCGGTGAGCGATGGACCACACCGTGTCCCCCGGTCTCACCACATAGAGCTGGTCGGCCACGGCCACCGCTGAGCCGGGTCCCCCGGAAGCGGCGAGGGGACCGCTCCCGGGGAACGCCGCGCCCAGATGAGCCAGGCTGAAATAGGCCAGGCCCAGAACCAGACTGAGCAGTAAGACAGCCGCCAGACGCCGGCGGCGGTAGACGGCGGCCGAGGGCCGGTGCCGGAGCGCGGGGGTCCGATGGGGCGCTCGGGCCGGGCGGCGCGTGAGCCCCCTCCGGGGCCCGGGAGCGGGCAGGACCCGCAGCCGGCCCGCCCCGTCAGGGGAAGGGCCGGGAGACCCGGATCCGGCGGGCCAAACCACTGCGACCATGGACCGTCCTCCTTGTCGAACACCGGTCGGCAGCCCGCCGCACCGGCGTGCCATCGGGGCGCTCCCGATGGCTCCATCCATCGAACTTCTGTTCGTGGAGCAGCCAATCACGAACGTCTGTTCCCGTCAAGTCCGAGTCGAACAGATGTTTGCCAAAGGGATGGCGAAGGCGTATTCTGAGGGTCGTGACTCCCGTCGAAAGCCCCATCCTCACCGGTAAGCGCCGTCAGATCCTGGACTTCATCTCGGCCGAATTGCGCGAGCGCGGCTATCCCCCGTCGGTGCGCGAGATAGGCGAGGCGGTCGGCCTTACCTCGTCCTCGACCGTGCACGCCCATCTAGCCACCCTTCAGCGCCAGGGCTATCTGCGCCGGGATCCCAGCAAGCCGCGAGCCATAGAAGTGCGCTACGACCCCTCCAGTGGCGCCGCCGTCGAGAGTCGGCCCGTGCGCCATGTACCCCTGGTGGGCGATGTGGCGGCCGGCACCGACGTGCTGGCCCAGGAGAACGTCGAGGAGCTCATGCCCCTGCCGGAGGACTTCACCGGCACAGGGACCCTCTTCATGCTCCGGGTAAGAGGCGACTCGATGATCGATGCCGGCATCTTCGACGGTGATTTCGTCGTGGTCAGGCAGCAGTCCGAGGCCAATAAGGGGGACACGGTGGTGGCCGGTATCCCCGGGGAGGAGGCCACCGTCAAGCGCTACTCGAAGCGGGGCAACACTGTCGTGCTCACCCCGGCCAACTCCCGGCTCTCGCCCATGGAGTTCCACGCCAGTGACGTGACCCTCTACGGAAAGGTCGTCACCGTCCTACGCCGGCTCTGACCCGGTCAGGCGCACGTAGGCGATGGCGCCGGCCAACCCCAACAGCAGAAGGGCGGCCACTGCACCGAGCGCATAGGGCGTCGAGGCGCCCTTCGAGTGAGCACCGCCAGCCGTTCCTGCCGTCGCCACGGCAGAGGAACGTCCGGACTGCTCCAGCGGCAGAGCCGGGCCCGAGGCGATGGTAGAGGTGGTCGGAGGCCGGGGAACGCTCGGCGCCGTCTGGGCCGGTAAGCCGGTGCCCGGCACCAGGGCGGGCGAGGAGGACGGGCTGGTGGTGGCGGTGGTGTTGCCCACCGTTGTGCGACGGCCGGAGGAGGTGGTAGTGATTGCACTCGGGGCCGGCGCGCCCGAGGTGCTGGCCCCCACGGCGGCGGCGGCGTCCAGCAAGCCGGCGCAGTTCGATCCGCAGCTGACCGACTTATCGGCGCTGGCCAACAGGCGGTCGACCGCCTGGGTGGGGGTCATTCCCGTGGCCAGGAGCAGGGCCAGGGCCCCCGACACCATGGGGGTCGCCATGGACGTGCCCTGGTCGTAGGCGTATTCGGATGTGGCGTTGGAGGACGACCAGTATGTGGAGACGATGCAGGACGCCTGGGCGGTCCCGGTGCACACCGGGTTGCCCGCGGCGTCGGTCCCGTCCCCGCCCGGGGCCACCAGGGCCCACTTGGCGTTGCCCAACGGGCTGGAGTAGGGGGCAACTTCCTTCTGCGGGCCGGTGGCGCCGACTATGACGGCGTTCACGTTCCCGTAGTTGGAGCTGCCCAGACCGAAGAAGTTCTGGTTCCCGGCCGCGATGACCGGGATGGCGCCGTGGGACCAGGCGTAGTCGACCCCGCTGGTCAGGCTGCCTCCGACCACGCCCCCGAGGCCGGGCAGGTCGCTGCCCAGGCTCAGATTGACCACCCGGGCGCCATGGTCGACCACCCATTCGATCCCGGCGTTTACGTCGTTGAAGTTGCCCGACCCACTGCTGTCCAGGGCCTTGGCCACCACCAGTTTGGCCGAGGGGGCCATGCCGGCCACGCCCAGACCGTTGTTGGTGTCGGCGGCGGCTATGCCCGACACGTGGGTCCCGTGCCCGTTGTCGTCCTGGCCTGAGCCGGTACACGCCGACTCGGTCCCGCCCGACCCCACGCAGTCGGTGGTGGCAACCACCTTTCCGGCCAGGTCCTGGTGGGTGAGGTCCACGCCGGTGTCGACCACGCCGATGATGACCCCGGCCCCGGTGGATCTGGTCCAAGCCGCCGGCGCCCGCACCTGGGTCATGTTCCACTGCTGGGGGAAGAAGGGGTCGTTGGGGGCCGTGCCGACGGCCGAGGCGGCCAGGGGCGCCCCGGCCAGGAGGACCGCGGCCAGACCCGCCAGCGCTCCCGCGGCGTGGCGCGCCATCGACCGCGGCCGCCCTCGCGCCATCGTCTCCTCGCCCGCCTGCAATACCGTCATCGGCTTGATGCTCTCATGTCCGCGCCCCTTTCCACTCGCGCCCCCTGCTGGCTCAGGGCCCGGACCGGCCTGCGGCCGCGCCGTCAGTCGCTCAGCAGTCGGGCCAGCGTCAGGTAGGCGTTGTCCAAGTCGACCCGACTGACCCACTCATCGCGGGTATGGGCCAGCGTGGGATCCCCGGGTCCGAAGTTGGTGGCGGCCAGGCCCAGCGAAGCGAAGAAGGACACATCGGTCCAGCCCAACTTGGCCACGGGCGGGCCGGTCAGGCCGACCAGGCGCTCCAACAGCGGGTCAGTGAGCCCGGGGGCGGCCGCTTCCGACACGGCCACCAGCTCAATCCGGTCCCCGACCGAGGGATCGAGCAGCGGGGCCAGCATTTCCTCAACTGCCGCCCGGGCGGTGGCGGCGTCGCGATCCGGGGCGTAGCGGTGGTTGAGGGTAACGGTGGCGACGTCGGGAACCACATTGTTGGCCACCCCACCTTCGATGCCCACAGCCTGGAGGGCCTCCCGATACTGGCAACCGTCGATAACCGGCCGGCGGCCCTCATAGGAGGCGACCAGCTGGAGCACCGCTCCCAGGCGGTGGATGGCGTTGGTCCCCATCCAGGGCCGGGCGGTGTGGGCCCGGGTCCCGCCCATGGTCAGCTTGACCCGGAGATTGCCCTGACAGCCGGCCTCGACCAGGCAGTTGGTGGGCTCGCCCAGGATGGCGACCTCGCCCTCCAGCAGTTCCGGGCGCAGCTCGCGAAGCTGCAACAAGCCGCTGTGGCGCATGTCCACTTCCTCGCAGGTATAGAAGAGGAAGGTCAGGTCCACGGCCGCATCTCGCAGCTGCTCGGCCAGCAGGGCCAGAACGGCCAGGCCCCCCTTCATGTCGGCCGAGCCCAGGCCGCGGCAGATGTCACCGTCGATGTGGGGCGTCTCGTTGTCCTGGGCCGGGACGGTGTCGAGATGCCCGGCCAAGATGACCCGCCGGGGCCGGCCGGCGGCAGTCCGGGCGATGACATTGTCCCCGACCCTTTCCACCGACAGGTGATCCACCGCCGCCAGTCGATCGGCCAGGTGGGTGGCCAGCTCGGCCTCATGGTGGCTCGGGGAAGCGATGGCCACCAGCTCGGCCGTGTCGGCCAGCAGGTCCCGGGCGATGTCGGTTGGACCGGTCATGGCCGGCCGGCGCGGGAGCCGAGGTCGGCCATCGGCTCAGACGGTGACGCCGTGATCCCGCAGGATGTCGTTGAGCTTGGACTTATCGTGGCGTTCGCCCTCGGTCAGGCGCTTGATGACCAGGACGCAGCCCAGGCCGAATTCCCCCCCGGGGAAGGTTTTCATCCGGGTCCCGGCCACCGCCACCGACCAGGGGGGCACGATCCCGCGGGAGATCTCTGCTCCGGTCTCGGTGTCGAAGACGGGGATGGAGGGATTGAGCATGGTCCCGGCGCCGAGCACCGAGCCCCGGCCCACCCGCGCCCCCTCGGTCACCATGCAGCGGCTACCGATCATGCAGTCGTCCTCGACCACCACCGGCGCCGCCTGGGGCGGTTCGAGCACTCCACCGATGCCGACCCCACCCGAGAGATGGACGTTGGCGCCGATCTGGGCGCACGAGCCCACCGTGGCCCAGGTGTCCACCATGGTGTTGGCCCCGACCCGGGCGCCGATGTTGACGTAGCTCGGCATCAGGATGACGCCGCGCTCGAGGAAGCATCCGTAACGGGCGGAGCCCCCGGGTACGACCCGCACCCCGGCTTCGGCGTAGCCGTGTTTGAGCGGGATCTTGTCGGCGAACTCGAACGGGCCGACCTCGATCGTCTCCATCTCCCGGAGGCGGAACAGGAGCAGCACGGCCTGCTTCAGCCACTGGTGGACCACGATCTGACCGTCGGGACCTATCTCGGCCACCCGGGCCTGGCCGGTATCAAGAAGGTCAACCGCCTCGGTGACCACCGCCGACGCCTCGGCGTCGCCCGGCGTCACGCCGCTTTCCCACAGCTCTTCGATTTGGGCCTGGAGATCTGCCATCACGCTCAGCCTAAAGGTTGGGCTCAGACGCCCAGGCGGGAGGCCACCAGCTCCAGGGACTCCATGGGGGCCACCATCGCCACCCGGATATGGCCGGCCCCGGCCCGCCCATAGAACTCCCCCGGGCTGACCAGCACGCCCCCGTCGGCGGCCAGCCGATCGGTTAGGGCCCACGCCGCCGCGGGGTCGGTGGCATCGGGGCCGCCGGCGGCGTTCGTGCCGGGGGCACGAGCGACGCTCCCGTCCGCACGGGCCCACAGGTAGAAACCTCCTGCGGGTAGCTCCACGCCCACACCCACCGCCTCCAGGATCTTGGCGAAGCGCTCGAGACGGGCCCGGTACAGCTCCCGCTGGACCTCGACGTGGTTCTGGTCGCCCAGGGCGACCACGGCAGCGGCCTGCACCGGCCCGGGCACCATCATCCCGACGTGTTTGCGTACCTCGGACAGATAGGTGACCAACTCCCCGTCCCCGGCATAGAAGCCGGCTCGGACCCCGGCCAGGTTGGAGCGCTTGGAGAGTGAGTGGACGGCCACCACCCCTTCGGATCCGGCCTGGAGGATGGACCGGGGCGGGCCATCCCAGGTGAACTCGGCGTAGCACTCGTCGCTGAAGACGGGCACACCTCGCTCCCGGCCCCAGGCGGCGGCGGCGCTCAGATCATCGAGCTGCCCGGCCGGGTTGCCGGGGCTGTTGACCCACAGCAGGAGGGCCCGGTCGGCGTCAGCCGGCTCGATGGCATCCAGGCGTAAGCGCCACTGGTCGTCGGTCGGAACGGGCACGGGCCGGCAGCCGGCCAGGATGGCGCCCATCTCGTAGGTGGGATAGGAGATGGCCGGGTACAACACGGTGTCCCGGTCGGGCCGGCGCAGCTTCATCCACTGCGGCGTGGTGGCCACAAACTCCTTTGTACCGACGCACGCGGCCACCTGATCGACCTCGGCTCCCAGCCGATGGATCAGCCAGTCCGTCGCTGCCCCCCGGTAGGCGGGCGAGCCGATCGAGGCCGGATAGCCCCGCTCGGTGCCGGAACCGCCCAGGGCCGCCACCACCTCGGGCGGCGGCGGGTCACAGGGGGTGCCGATGGAGAGGTCGACCACGCCGCCCGGGTGCCGGGCCGCCTTGGCCTTGGCCCCGTCCAAGCGGTCGTAGGGATAGGCGGGAGGCACGAAACCGGTACTCAGGACCCGACCTCCTGGAACTGGCTGAAGCGGGCCCGGCCCACCGGATCGACCCGGACCCGGACCCGGACCGAGGTCTCCCCGGGAAGCTCCTCGAGCACCTCGCCCTCCCGGTGCACGGCGGCCAGGATGTCCCCGCGGTCATAGGGAACGACCAGCTCGACCACCGAGAAGTGGGCCCGCAGGCGCTCCCCCAGCACCTCCAGCAGGTGGTCCATGCCCGAGCGGGCGGCGGCGGAGATGACCACCGAGCCGGCGTGCAGGCCGGCCAGGCGGGCCGCCTCGGCCGTGATGTCGGCCTTGTTGAACACGAGGAGCTCGGGCACCTCACCGGCGCCGATCTCGCTCAGCACCTCCCGCACCGCAGCCACCTGGGCCATCGGATCGGAGGCGGAGGCGTCCACGATGTGGACCAGCAGGTCGGCCTCGGCCACCACCTCCAGGGTGGAGCGGAAGGCTTCCACCAGCTGATGCGGAAGTTTCCGGACGAAGCCCACGGTGTCGGACAGCAGGACCGACTCGCCCCCGGGCAGGTCCAGGCGGCGGGTGCGGGGGTCGAGAGTGGCGAACAGGCGGTCCTCGACCAGCACGCCGGCGTCGGTCAGGGTGTTGAGCAGGGTGGACTTGCCGGCGTTGGTGTAGCCGACCAGGGAGACGTTGAAGAGCCGTCCCCGCTGGCGACCCCGCCTCTGCACCCGGCGGGTGCGACTCAGCTGCTTGAGCTCGGACTCGAGCTTGGTCATGCGCCGGACCAGGCGGCGCCGGTCAACCTCCATCTGGGTCTCGCCCGGTCCTCGGGTGCCGATCCCACCACCCTGCTGGGAGAGGTCCTTGCCCCGGCCCCGGATGCGGGGGAGTCGGTAACGGAGCAGGGCCAACTCGACCTGGGCCCGGCCTTCCTCGGTGCGGGCGTTCTGGGCGAAGATGTCGAGGATGACGGCGGTCCGGTCGATGGCCGTGCGACCGAGGATCTTCTCCAGGTTGCGCTGCTGGGCGGGCGTCAATTCATCATCGAAGACGACCGTGTCGGCGTCGACGGCCTCGGACAGCTCGTGCAACTCGGCAGCCTTGCCCCGGCCGACGTAGGTGGCGGGGTCGGGGCGGTCCCGGCGCTGGACCACCCGGGCGGCCTCATCGGCGCCGGCTGTGTCCACCAGCAGGGAAAGCTCGTCCAGGCTGGCCTCGACCTCCTCCGACACCACCGGTGGGACCGCCACCCCCACCAGGACTATGCGCTCCCGGAAGGAGCGTTCGATGAGGGTCATTCAGCCCCCGGGGCGGCGGCGCCCACCCCGACCGGCCGCCCAACCGGGGACACTCCGGGGACAGCAGCGACCCCGGGGACCTCGACCGCGGCGATCAACTGGGCCGGGCCGGTCAGGACCATCTGGGCTGTGCCGTCAGAGCCGCCGGGGCCGTCGGGGTGCTCGAAGGAGACCGTGACCATCCCTCCCGGATTGTCCACGTCGACCACGTCACCCACCATGCCCCAGTCCCGCAAGGCGGCGGCGGTGGCGCAGGAGCCGCTGCCGCAGGCCAGGGTGGCGCCTGCCCCCCGCTCCCAGGTCCTCAACCGGACCGAACCGTCATCGCTCACGACGGCGAAGTTCACATTGATCCCCCCAGGATGCCTCGCCTCCTCGGCCGGGCCGTGGACCTCGACATCGACCTCGGCCAGATCATCCAGAAGGACGACTACATGGGGATTGCCCACATCCACAAGCCGGGAGCGGTGGCCGAGCACGGTGGTCTCCCCGCCCAGGTGCACCTCACCCATGCCCGCGCTGACCACGGCTGATCCGTCCCCGCTCATTGGGCCGATCCGGGCCCGGCGGGGCCCGGCGTCGGTGGACACCACCAGATCGGACCGGCGGAGCAGGCCGGATACCTCCAGGGCCAGGACCAGGCAGCGCAGGCCGTTGCCGCTGGTCTCGGCTCGGCTGCCGTCGGCGTTGAGCAGCTCCATTACGTAGTCGGCCCCTTGAGTGTTCCGGCCCCCCGATGCCGGAGTGACCCGGATGAGGCCGTCGGCCCCGACACCGGTGTGGCGGTCGCATAAGCGACGGGCCAGCCCGGCGTCGATGGGCGCGGCTGACTCCGGATCGATCAGGACCAGGAAGTCATTGCCCAGGCCGTGGAGCTTGAGCAGGCGGAGGGGTGCGGCCGGGGTCATCCCCACCATTCTCCCAGGGCGGCAACGGCCACGGTAGCGAGATTCGCTCCCGGCTCCAGCCAGCGGACCCGTGGATCCCGCCCGAACCACGCCTGCTGGCGGCGGGCGAAGCTGCGGGTTCGGCGGATGGCCTCGCCCAGCGCCTCATCCAGGCCCACCCCGTCCTCCAGGTGGGCGAGGAGCTCCCGGTAGCCCAGCGCCTGCCGGGCGGTGCGGGACAGCCCCGCCGGCCGGCGGGCTAGAGCAGCCACCTCGTCCAGGAAGCCGGCGGTCATCTGCTCCCGGTAGCGCCGGGCGATGCGCTCCCCGAGCTCCTCACGTGACCGGTTGAGGCCAAGCAGCACGAACCGGGTGGCCGGGTAGCTGGCCAGGCCGGGCCCGAAGGAGGAGAACGGCCGCCCCGCCCCAACGCACACCTCCAGGGCCCGCACGACCCGGCGCCGGTTGGCGGGCTCGGCTCGGGACGCGGCCAGGGGATCGAGTAATGCCAGGCGGGCATGTAGGGCCGCCACGCCGAGGTCATCGGCCTCGGCCTCCAATCGGGCTCGGACCTCCGGCCACTGACCAGGAAGGTCGAGGTCATCGACCACGGCCCGCAGATACAGGCCGGTGCCTCCCACCATGAGCACCCGGCGGCCGCGGCCGGCCAGTTCAGATAGGACGGCGCCGGCGTCGGCCCGGTAACGAGCCACCGAGTAGTCCTCCTCCGGATCAGCCAGGTCGATGAGGTGGTGGGGGACGCGCCCGCGCTCGGCCAGGGTGGGCTTGGCCGTGCCGATGTCCATCCCCCGGTAGACCTGCATGGAGTCGATCGAGACGATGTCGGCGTCGAAGCGCTCGGCCAGCTCCTGGGCCAGCGCCGACTTGCCCGAAGCCGTGGGCCCGACCAGGGCGATCGGGCGAGGGCCGCTCAGGAGACGGTCACCGGAATCCGGGTCCGGCCCCGGGTCAGGATCTCGGTCAGCTCACCGGTGAGGTGATGCGGCGCCGCCCCGGTGACCAGCACCGTGGCGAGGGCACCTGAGCCGGGCGCAGGCCCGTCGGTCGGAGGAACGAAGTGCACGAGCTTGTTCTGACGGGTGCGCCCGGTCAGGCGGGACGGATCCTTCTTGCTCGGGCCCTCCACCACCACCTCCTCCTCCCGGCCGATGCGGTCCCGGTGCCGGGCCAGGGCCGAGCGCTGCACGACCACCTCGAGGCGGCTGAAGCGCTCGGCTATCACCTCGGGGGAGATGAACAGCTCGGGCCGGGTGGCCGCCTCCGTCCCCGGACGCGGCGAGAAGATGAACGTATAGGCGCTGTCATAAGCGGCGGTGGCCACCACTTCGAGAGTGGCATCGAAGTCGGCCTCCGACTCACCGGGAAAGCCGACGATGATGTCGGTGGTCACGGCCAGGTCGGGGACGATGCCGCGAGCCTGGTGCAGTCGGTCCAGATAACGCTCGGCCGTGTACCCCCGGTGCATGGCGGCCAGGACGGCGTCGCTGCCCGACTGGAGGGGCAGGTGGAGGTGCTCGCAGACCTCGGGGGTCTCAGCCATGGCCCGCATGACGTCTTCCCGCAGGTCCTTGGGATGGGGGCTGGTATATCGCACCCGGCGGATACCTTCCACGGCGCCGACCGCCCGCAACAGATCGGCAAACAACGGCCTCGCCCGCCGGGACCCTTCTTCCACCCAGGCCGAGCCGGCATGGAATATGGCCGTGAGGTCGCTGGCTCCATCGCCCTGATCCGACTCGGCGGACGGCACGCCACGCCGGGCGAGGGTCACGTCGCGCCCGTAGGAGTTCACGTTCTGCCCGAGGAGGGTTACTTCCAGAACGCCGGCGGCAGCCAGGGCGCGGGCCTCGGCCACGATCTCACCGAAGGGGCGGCTGATCTCACGCCCGCGCACTGATGGAACGATGCAGAAGGCGCAGTTGTTGTCGCAGCCGACCTGGATGGTCAGCCAGGCGGCGTGGGAGTTGCGGCGCTTGCTGGGCAGGGCCGACGGCAGCTCCTCGGCGGCATCAAGGATCTCCACCAGAGGCCCGGTGCTGTCAGCCCGGCGCAGGAGTTCGGCCGCCGATCCGACATTGTGGGTGCCGAAGACGACATCGACGTGCGGCGCCTTCTGCCTGACCAGGTCCCGGTCCTTCTGGGCCAGGCAGCCCCCGACCATGATCTTGAGGTCCGGCTTGCGGTCGGAAAGGGACTTGAGGTGGCCGAGAGTCCCGTAGAGCTTCTCATCGGCGTTCTCCCGGATGCAGCACGTGTTGAGGACCACGACGTCGGCGACGTCGAGGTCATCGGTGGCCTCCAGTCCGTCGGCCTCCAGCAACCCGGCTATGCGCTCGGAGTCATGCTCGTTCATCTGACACCCGAAGGTGCGGACTATGAAGCGGCGGGTCATCCCGGCCGCCCGGCGGCGCCAGACCTGTAGTCCGACCGGTGATCTCGGCGGCCGCCCGCCGGGCACCGCTGGTTGGTTAAGCCCACCGCCCCACGATAGGGGTCAGGCGACGGGGTGCTCCGCCGGGATCGGTTGGATCGACCCGGGCCTGTGGCCGGCGGACAGGCCGGGCACGGCCCGGTCCCGTAGGTCCACCGTCATGTGGGCGTGCGTCGCGTTGCGGTCCTCGATCAGGAGCCGGATGCCAGTCCTGCTCTCCCCGTCGATATCCACGTCCACGAAGGTCGGCACACAGACCAGGTCTATGCCGGAAGGAGTCAGGTAGCCCCGGGCGATGGCGACGGCCTTGATGGCCTGGTTGAGGGCGCCGGCCCCGACCACCTGCACCTCGGCCGAGCCGTGCTGGCGCACCACGCCGGCCATGGCGCCGGCGACCGAACTGGGACTGGACTTGCTCGATACCTTGAGTGCGTCCATCTGGTCCCCTCCTCGCCGTACCAGCCGGGGTGCCGACTTGCGCCGAATCTCCCAGGCCGACCAACCGAACCGCGTCGGCCCAAACGGTTCAAACCGACTTTCTTGTAATTCGACGCCGGCCAACGACCTCCTCCTTGTCTTACGAGGCTCCTGGTGATCTTTCTGGTCGGCTGGGTGAACCGGGAGTCGTGCATGGGTCGCCTCTGATCGCCGGGTCCGCCCTTAGGCTCCCGGTCCCATGACGACGACCGATCTCACCCAGGTGGCCTGGGACCTATCTCACCTGCTCAACGGGCGGGACGAGGAGGCCATCGAGGAATATCTCGACCAGGCCGACCAGGCGGCCGACAGCCTGGCCTCCCGGCGAGGTCAGGTGGCTTCATTCGACCAGGGTGAACTGCGGGCCTTCATGGAGGAGATGGCCGAGCTGGAGGAACTGGTCGGCCGGGTCCAGGCCTACGCCTCCCTCCGTTTTGCCACGGCCACTGCCGACCCGGCCCGGGGAGCTCTCCTTCAGCGGGTCCAGGAACGGGTCACGGCCGTGAGCACCCAGCTGGTCTTCTTCGAGGTCGAGTGGGCCGCCCTCAGCGATGAACGGGTAGCTGAACTGCTGAGCGCCGACGGCATCGACTTCTGCCGGCACCATCTCCAGAATGCTCGCCGCAACCGGGACCACGTCTTGTCCGAGAGCGAGGAGAAGGTGCTGACCGAGAAGTCGGTCACCGGCCGGGCGGCTTGGAACCGGCTCTTCAGCCAGCTCACTTCGGCCATTGAAGTGAACCTGGCCGGCCGCACGACCGGCCTGGAGGAGGCTCTCTCGGCACTCGGCCACCCTGACCGGGACCAGCGCAGGGCCGCCGCCGATGCAGTCACCGCCGGACTGGCCCCCGGGTTGTCCACCCGGGCCTTCATCTTCAACACTCTCCTGTTGGACAAGTCCGTTGATGACCGGCTGCGCCACTACGACCACTGGTTGGCCAGCCGGAACCTGGCCAACGAGGCCAGCGATGACTCCGTGCAGGCCCTGGTCCATGCCGTCCGGAACCGCTACGACATCCCCCAACGTTGGTATTCGCTCAAGGCCCAACTGCTCGGCGTCGATCGCCTGGCCGACTACGACCGCCTGGCCTCGGTAGCCGACCAGGACACCCAGGTTCCTTGGGACGAGGCCAGGGCGATCGTCATCGACTCCTACGCCTCCTTTTCGCCTTCGATGGCCGAGGTAGCCGGGCGCTTCTTCGATGAGGAGTGGATCGACGCTCCGGTGCGGCCCGGCAAGCGAGGCGGCGCCTTCTGTTCCTACACCGTTCCTTCCGTGCATCCCTACGTGATGCTCAACTACACGTCCCGTCCCACCGACGTCCTAACCCTGGCCCACGAGCTGGGTCACGGGCTGCATGCCTACCTGGCCCGCCATCAGGGTCCTTTCCACCAGTCCACCCCCCTGACCCTGGCCGAGACGGCGTCGGTATTCGGTGAGACGGTCGTATTCGGCCGGCTGCTGGGAGACGCTCCCGATCCGACCGCCCGGTTGTCGCTACTGGCCGCCAACCTCGACGGCCAGGTGGCCACCGTGTTCCGTCAGACGGCCATGAACCAGTTCGAGGACAGGGCCCACCGGGCCCGCCGCTCCGAGGGGGAGTTGTCCGTCGAGCGCATCGGAGCCATCTGGGCCGAGACCCAGGCCGAGCTCCTGGGCGACGCCGTCAGCATCACCGAGGGCTACCGCACCTGGTGGTCCTACATTCCCCACTTCATCGGCACGCCCGGATACGTCTACGCCTACTCCTACGGACAGCTCCTGGCTCTGTCGGTATACCGCCAGTACGCCGAGCAGGGCTCGGACTTCGTCCCGCGGTACCTACACCTGCTCGAATCCGGGGGCTCGGACCGCCCGGAGGCACTGGCAAAGATCGTCGGGTGCGACCTGGCCGACCCCGGATTCTGGGATGGTGGCCTCACCATCATCGAAGAGCGGCTCGAAGAGGCCGAGACGGTCGCCCACCAGGCCGGGCGCCTGGCTTCCTAGCCAATGGTGGAGCCGGGCGGCTCCGCCCCCGTCCCGCCCGGACGCGACAAGAGGGCGGCAACGCCGCCCTCTTGTCACTTCACTCAGCGACGAGAGTCAGTCCCCGATCATGATCGGCTCGTCATCCTCCACGCCCTGGCCGAGCGGGATTTCATCGACGCCGCCACCCTCACCGATCCCCACCTGTTTGCGGATCCTCTCGTTGAGCTCGATCATGACCTCGGGGTGATCGGTCAGGAACTGCTTGGCGTTTTCCCTACCCTGGCCGAGCTGTTCGCCCTCGTAGGTGAACCAGGCTCCCGCCTTCTTGATGAAGCCAAGATCGACCCCGACGTCCAGGAGGGAACCCTCACGGCTGATGCCACGGCCGTAACCAATGTCAAACTCTGCCTGTTTGAAAGGGGCGGCGCACTTATTCTTCACCACCTTCACCCGGGTTCGGTTGCCCACCACCTCGGCGCCGTCCTTGATCGACTCGATTCGGCGGATGTCGAGCCGCACTGAGGAATAGAACTTGAGAGCCCGGCCGCCGGGCTGAGTCTCATTACTCCCGTAAATGACCCCAATCTTCTCCCGGAGCTGGTTGATGAAAAGAGCGATGGTGTTGGATCGGGAAAGGTTGCCTGTCAGCTTGCGCAGGGCCTGGGACATGAGCCGGGCCTGCAATCCGACGTGGCTGTCGCCCATCTCTCCTTCGATCTCGGCCCGTGGCGTCAGGGCGGCCACCGAGTCGATAACTATGACGTCCATGGCCCCGGAGCGGACCAGGGTGTCGGTGATCTCGAGGGCCTGCTCTCCCGTGTCCGGCTGGGAGATCAGCAGGTCATCGATGTTGACCCCGATGGCCTTGGCGTAAACCGGGTCCATGGCGTGCTCGGCGTCGATATAGGCGCAGATACCGCCGTTGCGCTGGGCCTCGGCCACCACGTGCATGGCCAGGGTCGACTTACCCGATGACTCCGGGCCGTAGAGCTCGACGACCCTGCCCCTCGGCAGACCCCCGATGCCCAGGGCCAGGTCCAGGGCTAGGGCCCCGGTTGAGATGGCCTCGATGTTCATGTGCAGGTTGTCGCCCATCCGCATGATCGAGCCCTTACCGAATTGCTTCTCGATCTGGCTGAGCGCCATTTCCAAAGCCTTGTCCCGTTCCACCGCGATCTCCTCTCATCCCAGGAGCGGTACCCGCACCCGGCGTATGTCGATGGCGTCAACGTACGGAGAGCCTGTAACAGCCCCTCCGGCTTACACGAGTGTAGTTCCGAACAGGTGTTCGTGCGTGGATGGTCTAATCCCTGGTCAGGCGGGTGGCAGACCCCCTACGCCGGCCTCCTCAGCCGGTAGAGGACGTGACGCCGGAGGGGGCTGTCGCCCTCGAGATGGGGGTGGTCGAAGTCGTCGGGCGGGTCCCTCGTGAGGCCGATCCGCTCCATCACCGCCCGGGACCTCAGGTTCCCCTGGGCCGTGAAGGAAACGACCTCATCCCAACCCAGTTGGTCGAAGGCATAGCCCAGGGCCTACCTGGCCGCCTCACTGGCATAGCCGTGGCCCCACGCCGGCCGGGCGAGCCTCCAGCCCACCTCGAGGGCGGGGGTGAAGTGCGCCTCGAAGTTCGCCTCCGCCAGACCCACGAACCCGGCAAAGTCCATCTCCCCCGGCACCTCCAGCGCCCACAGCCCCCATCCGTGCTCGTCCAGATGGCTCCGGATACGCGCCGCCATGGCCTCCGCCTCAGCCCGCTCCAACACGGCCGGGAAGTACTCCATGACCTCTGAGTCGGCGTTCATCTCCACCCAGGGTTCGATATCGGAGTCCCGCCAGTCGCGCAACAGAACCCGCTCCGAGCGCAACTCCGTCACGCTGCCGAGGCCAGGATCGAAGTCTTCAGCATCAGTGGAGGTCGACCCACTCCAACTCGTGGTCTGCCGCCCGGAACCTGGCGGCCAGTTCAGGGCTATGGATCCCGTCTTCGTGGAACAGCGCGTGGAACGGCCTAGCGGGCCGGTCCCACCACTCCCCCATCTCGACCGGACTCGCCCACTCGCTGGCCACACTGTCCAAGACCTTCAGGAGAATGGCCAACTGGTCAGTGTTCTCGTCGGCCAGGATCTCCCGGGCGTGCATAAGGACGAGTACGTATGCGCTCGCCGGAGGAAGCCAGTCGAGGTCGGCCAGGCACTCATCGAAGGCCGCCCAGTTCGAACCGAAATACTCGGGGAACTCAAGGGCGGCGGCCACCGAAGCGAAGAGGCCCTCGACGGTCCGGGCATCGGCGGCGTCGATGAATCGGAGGACTCCTCCGTCCCTCTTGACTGCTTCAGCCAGGCTCGCCAAGTCGTCCTCATTGGCAGTGATGCCATAACAAGACCGATCCAACGACAACAACTTCTTCATCGTCGCCGGGGTCATCGAACCCTACGAAACGAGACGTAGTGGTCACTGGTGTAGTACACACAGCCGTCCGATCCAGTCACAAGTCGCTCGGCTCCCCGGCTCGCTCCAGCTCGACGGGGATGGACATCCCACTTCTCGTAGGTGACCGGTTCTCCCGAGGGCGTAGAGCGTGGCAGCACTTCGTTCGCGCTTCGCCCGTCATTCATGAACTTGCTCTTTCCCTTGTATTCCCTGAAGCTGACACCGGTGCGGTCGATATGGTCGAGGACGTCCCGAACACCTCGCGGCAACCACGACGGTAGCTCGCCGGCCGCCGCCGTCGCTGAGCCTTCCTCTCCCGACAACTCTGCGGTGCGTGCGATCGAGCTCGCGTCTTCAGTGGCTTGGAAGGCCGCTACTTCCTCGCCTTCTCCGTCGAGCATCGAAGCCGCCTGTGGGACCAGCTCTCCGGCGGCCCTGGCTGGATTGGTCAACCAGGTCTTGGCGTTGATCAAGTCCTCGCCCACCTGTTTGCCGACTCCGAGCGGATCGCGGGCGACGGCGCCGGCTAGGGCCCCGACCCCGGCCGAATCGGCCTGCAGGGAACGGCGCCAGCCCGCCGGGTCCGCCCCCAGCCGCCCGGGAGACAGCGTCCAGGCGGCATGGGTCGCCTGGACGGCCGATTTGGCCAGGCCGGTCAGGCCGATCACTATTCCGAGCCCGAAGTCTTCCGCGGTTCGAACATCGAGATGCACGACGCCGACCAACCGGTCCCAGATGCCCGGGCTGGTGGGAGCCGCGTCCTCGGCGTAGCGCAGACGGACCGCCAGCCGGCTGGCCGCGGCATCGGCATCGGACCGGGCGGCCTGAAGCATGGCCAGGGCTTCTGTCCGTTCTTGTGCTCCCGGGTCGGGCCCGGCCACCACCACTGCGTGCGGGCTCGCCGCCCGGGCCGCGGCGAGGGAGGCGGCCCAAGCGGCGGACGCCGCCATGCCCTGGTCGTAGAGGGCCCGCGCTCGCGTGGCCCGGCTCTGGGCGGCGGACAGGTCGCGGGCGTAATCAGCAACTGCCAGCGAAGTGGCGCCGAACGAATCCGCTGCCGTCTTCCACTTCGGCCGCTGGGCCAGGTCCAGGCGTTCGAAACCACTCGCCCCCTGGCCGACCCAGTCGCCCAGTCCGCCCCGGGCCACCTCGACCTGCGCGGCGCAATCCTCCAACGCCTGGACCAGGTGCCGGAGTTGGCCACTCAGTTCCACTAGGCCGATCGGGTCACCTGAGATGGTCCACCCCATCTCACCGGCATCCGGGCCGCGTTCCATCAAGACAGCGGTCATCTGCTCCCTCCGAGCGTCACCGCGGCTCCCCAGCCCCGGAGTATTGCGTCGGGCCTAGCCCGACGACTCAACCTAACCATGCCCGCGCTGCGGCGCAATAGGTCGGTGTGCAGAATATCCGCTCGGTAGGTGCGGCGGTCTGCCTGGAACTCACCGCCCGTGGTGTAGGCGACTGTTCGTGGCCGCAGCCGAAAGATGCGACTCGAAGACTCGACTGATTTCTATTGCGAATGTATTAACTTGCGATTAAACCTCAGCCACCGGCTCAGGCAGCCTTCTTGACCGCCGGATAGCGCTTTCTGGGCGGTCTTCGTGTCCCTTTGGGTCGCCCGGGTCCGGGCGTCGTCGATTTCGGTGGACTGGCTG
>Ga0307372_10003223_pt1 | contig 26298 bp, 32 predicted proteins | sample OX1MG_FD_202533 | JGI IMG/M metagenome (GOLD analysis project Ga0307372, IMG submission 202533) | Soil microbial communities from Risofladan, Vaasa, Finland - OX-1 | ecosystem: Environmental > Terrestrial > Soil > Coastal area > Acid sulfate soil | place: Finland: Risofladan, Vaasa | collected... | reverse complement strand
TGCTCGCAGGGGTGACGATCGTCGATCCGCAGACAACCTGGATCGAACCGACCGTGAAGATCGAGCCCGACGTGACGATCCATCCGTTTTCGATCCTGCGCGGCGCGACGCGGGTCGCCACGGGCGCGGAAATCGGCGCGAACACCGTCATGATCGACGCACACATCGGATCGAGGGCGACGGTGGGGCCGTTCTGTTACCTTCGCCCTGGAACGGTCCTCGGCGAGTCTTCCAAGGCAGGCACCTTCGTGGAGATCAAGAACTCACGCATCGGCGACCGCACCAAGGTGCCCCACCTCTCGTACATCGGCGACGCCGAGATCGGCGACGACACGAACGTCGGTGCCGGCGCGATCACCGCGAACTTCCCGCATCAGCCGGGTCAGCCCAAGGGCCGCACCAAGATCGGCAGCAACGTCAGGACCGGTATCCACAATGGTTTTGTCGCGCCGCTACAGGTAGGTGACGGGGCATGGATCGCCGCCGGCTCGGTCATAACGAAGGATGTCCCCGCCGACGCACTGGGGATTGCCCGTCCACGCCAGGAGAACAAGGAGGGCTATGCAGCGCGGCAGCGGAACCTCTGAGCTCGTCCTTCCGGGTCTCGAGGGGCCGGCGATCGTGACCGAGCAGAAGCCGGGCCACTGGATCGAGCGCGGGCCGCAAAAACGGCTGATGGTGTTCTCGGGCCGCTCGCACTCCGACCTCGCAACGCGGATTGCAGAGCAGCTCGGCGTCCAGCTCGGCGAGGTCGAGCTGAGCACGTTCGCAAACGGCGAGACGTATTGCCGCTTCGACGAGTCGATCCGCGGCGCCGACATCTTCATCGTCCAGACGGGCTGCGAGCCCGTCGACCGGAACATGATGGAGCTGCTCTTCATGATCCAGGCGGCGAAGCTCGCGTCCGCGAAGCGGATCACCGCTGTGATCCCGCTGTTCCCCTACGCGCGCCAGGACCGCAAGGCAAAGCCGCGCGAGCCGATCTCCGCTCGTCTCGTCGCCGACATGCTCCAGCTCGCCGGCGCCGACCGTGTGCTGACGATGGACCTGCATGCCGGCCAGATCCAGGGCTTCTTCACGATCCCGGTCGACCACATGACCGCGGTGCCGCTGTTCGCACGTCATTTTCGCGATCTCGGCCTCACGGGCGAGGGCATCGTGTCGGTCTCCCCGGATGCGGGCCGTGCCAAGCAGGCCGTGCGCTTCGCGGAGATGCTCGACGCCGACTTCGCGCTGATGCACAAGTCGCGCCCAGCGCACGACGTCGTCGAAGTCACAGAAGTGACGGGCCGTGTGCGCGGCAAGACGGCGATCCTCGGCGACGATGTGATCATGACCGGCGGCACGCTGCTTGCCAACGTGAAGGCCCTGAAGGAGCACGGCGTCGAGGACGTCTGGGTCTTCGCGACTCACGGCCTCTTCTGCGGCAACGCGCTGGAGAAGTTCGACAAGTCCGAGATCCAGGGGATTGTGGTGACCGACACCGTCCCGATCGACCCGCTCGCAAAGCCCGACAAGATGACCGTGTTGCCGGTCGCGCCGCTGCTTGCCGAGACGATCATGAACGTCTTCGCCGACGACTCCGTCTCGGCGATCTTCGGCGGCGAGAACCAGCTCTTTTAGGTCGGGAGGGAACCTTCTCGGTTTCCCTCCCGAGACCCTCCGTTCCCGGGCGCGTGCCATCGCCGGCCGCACCTGGCCTCACCGCCGGTGCGACGAGATCAAGGAGTTGTGAGCGGCAGCGTCAGTGAGCGATAATCCTCGACGAGCGTGTAGCCACTCTCCGCGTAGAGACGCAGTGCGGGCTCATTGTCGTTCTCAGTCTGTAAGACCAGTCGCAAGGCGCCTGCCGCAATCGCAGCCGTGCGCAGGGAGTCGAGGAGCGCACGACCGACGCCCAGGCGGCGCTGGTGCGGCAAGACGAACAAGTCTCTGATCTGCCAGAAGTGGCCGAGCCGCAGCGACGCCGGAACTTCCATCGTGATCGCAAAGCCGACGAACTGGCCCTTGTCTGCTGCAACGAATGCTCTGAAGCGGCTGCTCGCGAGGTTCCGTTCTAGCCACGTGGCCGATCGTGCGGCATCAGGAGCCTCGCCGTAATGCGCACGATATTGCTCGAAGATCTCGGCCAGCTCTTCGATCTCTCTTCGTGTCGGTGCAGTCAGAGTTCGAACAGAGATTGGGCCGCCGGATGCCGAAGGTTCGACGGCAGCGTCGCGCGTCACGCTGTATCCGAGTGCCAACCCGTTACGGAGGCCTCCTCCACCGGCATGGGGGGACACTAACCGAGCACTCAGGGTGCTGTGAGACTCGGAACCTGGCCCAGGCGAGCGACACGTCAGCGGACCCGTCCGGTAAAGATCGCCCACACCCCGCGCAGGCGATGTTTAGCTCGCCAGGTCGGCGAGACACGCATAGGCGCCTGATTGACGGCCCGCGGAGGGAAACCGCAGGTTTCCCTCCGCGATCTCGCTACACTGCGCCGTCGTGGCGGGAGAGCGTGTCAAGCTGATGGTCCAGAACCGTGCCGTGCTCGGCTCGGCCGAGTCGCGGCGCCTGCGGCGCCACGGGGTCATCCCGGGCATCCTCTACGGCCGTGAGCAGCCGGTTCCGATCGCGATCCCCGAGCGCGACCTGCGCACGGCACTGACGAGCAAGGGTGGCCTGAACGCCGTGCTCGACGTGATCGTCGAAGGCGGCAAGACCCATTCCTCGGTGCTGAAGGAGTTCCAGCAGGATCCCGTGCGCGGCCTGATCACGCACGTCGACCTGCAGGAAGTCCGCCTCGACCAGCCGATCCACGCGACCGTGCCGTTGCACCTGCACGGGGAGCCCGTCGGCGTCAAGGAGGGCGGCGTGCTCTCGCAGGTCACGAACGAGCTGAACGTCGAGGCCCTGCCGATGGAGGTGCCCGAGCACATCGAGGTCGACGTCTCCGAGCTCAAGATCGGCGACTCGTTCCGCCTGTCGGCGCTTGCTGTGCCGGCCGGTGTGACGCTCCTCGACGATCTCGAGGAGACGGTGCTGGCCACGGTCACACAGCCGACCCGGGTCGAAGAGCCCGAGACGGCCGCCGAGGGTGAGGCCGCCGAGGGCGAGACGCCTGCAGCGCAGGACGCCGGGGCCGCCGAAGGCGGTGCCGACGCCGATTCCGGCGAGAGCGCCGAGCCCGGCCCCGACGAGGGCTAGGCGCTTCGGTGCGGCTCTGGCCGCGTCGCAACGGCACCTCCTACGACCTGCTCGTCGCGGGGCTCGGCAACCCGGGCCGTGAGTACGCGCGCAACCGGCACAACATCGGTTTTCTCGTCGTCGACGAGCTCGCACGGCGACACGACGGCTCGTGGCGGGAGAAGTTCAACGGGCAGCTGGCGGAGGTGCGCATCGACGGGCACCGGGTCGCCCTGCTGAAGCCCGAGACGTTCATGAACGACTCGGGCCGCTCCGTGCAGGCGGCGATGCGGTTCTTCAAGCTCGAACCCGACACGGTGCTCGTCGTTCACGACGACAGCGACCTCGAGCTCGGGCGCCTGCAGGCCCGGCTCGGCGGCGGCCTCGCAGGCCACAACGGCATTCGCTCGGTCGCCGCCCACCTCGGCACACCCGACTTCCTGCGCCTCCGCGTCGGCGTGGGGCGGCCCGGGCGCGGCGACCCCCGGCCGCTCGCCGACTGGGTGCTCACCGACTTCACCGCGGACGAGGACCCGGACGGCCTCGTCCGCAAGGCGGTGGCCGCCGTCGAGGTGCTCGATGCGGACGGTCTCGAGGCTGCGCAGCGGGCCGTCAACAGCAAACGTTCGTAACACTCCGCACACAAATTCGGAAAGTCCCGAAGTGCAGCGGAAACGCGCTTCAGCCGGTGGAGAAGCCCACCTGGCCCGGGAGACGCGACCCCACTCGGACTACCCCTTTAGAGTGACGCCACATCCCTCGAAAGGGTGATAGTAGGGCCGAGTCCGGGGTGCTGAACTGCGCCGGCCAACGACAGCCAGGCGCGTTTTCCTTTTCGGCGCGCCGCCCCTGCCGAAGGGACCTCTCCGATGACCCTACGCATCCGCCTTGCGCTGCTCTGCCTCATCGTTCTCGCGGTCGTCTTCGCACGTGCAGGCGGAGCGCCCGCCGCGCAGCTGCGGACGAGCCATGCCACCGCTGTCGCGCACGAGCAGGCGAAGGTCGTCTCGTTCGCCCGCCATTTCCTCGGCGTTCCGTATGTCTACGGCGGCACCTCGCCCCGGAGCGGTTTCGACTGCTCCGGCTTTACGCGCTTCGTCTACGCGCACTTCGGGATCTCGCTGCCCCACTACTCGGGCGCGCAGTTCGATCGCGGCCGAGTCGTCTCGAGGGCAGGGCTTCGTCCGGGCGATCTCGTCTTCTTCGACGGCCTCGGGCACGTTGGGCTCTACATCGGCCACGGACTGTTCATCCACGCTCCGCACAGCGGCACGCGCGTGCAGATCGACTCGCTCGACGGCTCGTACGGCGCCCTCTACGACGGCGCGCGAAGGCTCTTCTGAGCTGTTCCCTGATCGTTGTGAGGAACAGCCGGCGGATGTTCGACCCGCACGGCCACTGAGCCGGAACGTACGATGGCGACCCGGCCGGACGCCTCGTTCGGCCAATCGTCATGGACCGGCCTGTTCTCTACACCCTCGTCGAACGCCTTCGCGCGGAGGAGCGGCTCCAGCAGCTCGCCGCCGCGTTGCCCGCGCGCGCGCGCGTCTCCGAGCCGGTTCTGCCGCTCGTCGTCGCGGCCCTGCACGACGAGCTCGGGCGCGGTCTCGTCGTGCTGCTGCCGGAGGACGCCGACGCGCGCGACGTGGCCGAAGCGGCATCGTGGTTCCTCGGCGAGGACGGCGTGGCGCTCTTCCCGTCGCGTGGCGTGCACTCCGGCTCGGGGCTCGAGCCCCCACCGCACCTGGTCGGCGAGCGGGCTCGCGCGCTCGCCGTGCTCGAGCGGGGCGGGCTCGTGTGCGCCTCGGCGACCGCCGTCGCGGAGGGCATTCCGCCGGCGTCGGAGCGGCCCGCGGCGCTCCGCCTCGCGCCCGGCGACGAGCCGGGCATCGACGCGATCGCGAGGCAGCTCGCCTCGGCCGGGTACGAACGGGTCGAGCGCGTCGAGGAACGCGGACAGTTCGCCGTGCGGGGCGGGCTCGTCGACGTGTTCGCGACCACCGGCCGGGAGCCCCTGCGCGTCGAGCTCTTCGGCGACGAGATCGAGCAGATTCGTGCGTTCTCTCCCTTCACGCAACGGGCGCTGCGCCACGTGACGGAGGCGACCATCTATGCGGCGGTCGAGCGGCGGCGCGAGCTCGTCGAGATCGACCTCGGGCCCGACGAGGGCGAGGAGGAGCGGCCGCGCGGCGAGCCATCCGACCTCGTCCCGGCCCTCGACCGCGCGCCCGACGTCGTGTGGTCGGCCGACGAGGTGCGCGCCGTGTGGGCCGAGGAAGGGCTCGTGCCGGTCGAGCTCCGCGGCACCACCGAGCTCTCGCCGCTTCCGCAAGGCCAGCCGTTCTCGTTCGACGCGCAGCGGCCCGCGCTCGCCGCGCGCGGTCTTGCGGAGGCGGAGAACGAGCTCGGCGGCCTGCTTCGCCAGGAGCTCGACGTGGTCGTCGCCTTTCCGCATCGCGGCGAGGCGCTCCGCCAGCAGCAACTGCTGCGCCGCGTCCACGCTGAGCTGCTCGAGCCCGGTTCCGCGCCGAGCGGTCTCCAGTTCGCCGTCTCGCCGGCGCGCCGCGGCTTCGTCTGGCGCGAGCTCGGCTTCGCGCTGTTGCCCGACACGCAGGTCTTTCGAAAACGGCCGCCGCGGGCGGCAACGGCGCCCGGGCGGGCGCTCCAGAGCTTCAGCGACCTGCGCACCGGCGACTACGTCGTGCACGAGGACCACGGGATCGCCCAGCTCAAAGGGTTCGAGACGAAGGAAGTCGCGGGCGTCACGCGCGACTACCTGCTCCTCGCCTTCCGGGGCGACGACCGCGTCTACGTCCCGCACGAGCAGATTGGCAAGGTCAGCCGCTACATCGGCGCCGACTCGAAGGCGCCGGTGCTCTCGAAGCTCGGTGGCAAGGCCTGGGACAACCTGAAGACGCGGGCGCGCGCGCACCTGCGCGAGCTGGCCGGCGAACTGCTGCAGCTCTACGCGCAGCGCCAGACGCAGCCCGGCATCGCCTTCGACGTCGAGCACGAGTGGATCGAGCGGCTCGAGAACGAGTTTCCGTACCGCGAGACGGAAGACCAGCGCACCGCGATCGAGGCCGTGAAGGCAGACCTCGAGGCGCCGCACCCGATGGACCGGCTCGTGTGCGGCGACGTCGGTTTCGGCAAGACCGAGGTCGCGCTGCGGGCGGCGTTCACCGTGGCGGTGAGCGGCAAGCAGGTGCTGATGCTCGTGCCGACGACGGTGCTCGCCCAGCAGCACTGGAACACGTTCCGCGGCCGCTACCGCGACTTCCCCATCCGTGTCGAGATGGTTTCGCGTTTCAGGACGCCGGCGGACGTGAAGCGTGTCCTTCTCGACTTTTCCGAAGGAAAAGTCGACGTCCTGATCGGCACCCACCGAGTGCTTTCACGGGACGTGATCCCCAAGGAGCTCGGGCTTGTGATCGTCGACGAGGAGCAGCGGTTCGGTGTCGCGCAGAAGGAGCTGCTGCGGCAGCTGCGGCTCGAAGTCGACGTGCTCGCACTGAGCGCGACGCCGATCCCGCGCACGCTGCACATGTCCCTGTCCGGGCTGCGCGACATCTCGGTGATCGAGACTCCGCCCGAGGGGCGTCGCCCGATCCGCACCTTCGTCGGCGAGTACGACGAGGAGCTGATCAGCCTCGCGCTGGCGCGCGAGGCTGGTAGGGGCGGCCAGACCTTCTACCTGCACAATCGAGTCGACACCATCGAGGAAAAGGCGGCCCAACTGGCGCAACTCCGACCGGAGTTGCGCTTCCTCGTCGCGCACGGGCAGATGCGGGAGCGCGAGCTCGAGGATCAGATGATCGCGTTTCTCGCCGGCGACGCCGACGTGCTGGTCTCGACGACGATCATCGAGTCCGGTCTCGACATCCCGCAGGCGAACACGCTGATCGTCGAACGCTCCGACCAGCTCGGTCTGAGCCAGCTCTACCAGATCCGAGGACGGGTCGGGCGCAGCGACGTGCTCGCGCACGCATACCTCTTCTATCCGGATGCCCAGGAGCTCGCGCCGGAGGCTCGCGCCCGGCTCGCGACGCTTGCCGACCACACGGAGCTCGGCGCCGGTTTCGCGATCGCAATGCGCGACCTCGAGATTCGCGGCGCCGGTGACCTTCTGGGCGCCGAACAGTCCGGGCACGTCGCCGCGCTCGGGTTCGAGCTCTACGTCGAGCTGCTCCACGAGGCGGTCGCCGAGCTGTCCGGCCAGCGCCGGCTCGCTGCGAGACCGGTCCGTGTCGATGCGCGGATCGACGCGTACGTGCCCGCGCCATACATCGCCGCCGAGGCGCTGAAGATCGACCTGCACCGGCGGATCGTGCTGACCGAGACCGAGGACGAACTGCACGAGCTGCATGTCTCGACCGAGGATCGCTACGGGCCGGTTCCGGGCCCGGTCGAGAACCTGTTCGCGATCCAGGCGGCGAAGCTCAAGCTCGCGCGGCTCGGCGCTGATTACCTCGTGTTTCGAGGCGGCCGGGCTTCGGTCGGCCCGGTCGTGCTCGGCTCGGGCGAACTGCGGGAACTGCGCGTCCGGGTGGAGACCGCCGTGTACTCGGGCGGCAACCGTGAGGTGACGTTAAGGAGCAGTGAATTCAAGGAGGCGCTCGATTTGGTCGATGCTATGCTGGCGGCGCGCCAGGCGGCTTAGTCGGCGCATCCTCTGAACATGGTCAGGTATCCCCTTCTACTTCTGCTCGCTGCGGCCCTCCTTGCGGGATGTGGCGGCAGCAGTGCCGCCAAGCTGCAGGCGTCCGACGTCGCAACCGTGGGGAGCGTTCACGTTTCGAAGGCTGCCTTCGATGCGCTGCTCGCCCAGGCGCAGCGCAGCTTCGCCCAGCAGAATCGCGCCTTTCCGAAGCAGGGGACGGCGGCCTACGAGACGGTCAAGGGCCAGGCCATGACGCTGCTCGTCCAGCAGGCCGAGCGCGAGGAGAAGGCGGCGTCGATGGGGATCACGATTTCCTCGAGCGACGTCCAGAAGCGTCTCGACCAGATCAAGAAGCAGTACTTCGGCGGCAGCGAAAAGCGCTACCAGGCACAGCTGAAGACGCAGAAGCTGACCGACGCCCAGGTGCGCGAGGACATTCGGGCGCAGCTGATCTCCGAGGCCGTGTTCAACAAGGTGACGACGAGCGTCACGGTCTCCGACGCCGCGGTGCACAGCTACTACGCGAGTCACCCGCAGCTCTACAGCCAGCCGCAGACACGCGACGTGCGCCACATTCTCGTCAAGACGAAGGCGCTCGCGGAGTCGCTCTACGCACAGCTGAAGGCGGGCAACGACCAGACGTGGTGCACCTTGGCGAAGAAGTACTCGCAGGATCCGAGCTCCAAGAACAACTGCGGCAAGCTGACCGTCTCGAAGGGCCAGACCGTGCCCGAGTTCGACACGGTCGCCTTCACGGGTGCCACCAAGGTCGTGCACGCGCCGGTCCACAACGCCCAGTACGGCTGGTTCGTGATCGAGCCGCTGTCGGTGGTGAAGGCGAGCTCAACGACGCCCGAGAAGCAGGTTTCGACCTCGATCAAGCAGCAGCTGCTTCAGACGGCGAAGAACCAGGCGATGACCGACTGGGTTGCCGGGTTGACGAAGAGCTTCTGCTCTGGCTCGAAGATCCGCTACCAGGTCGGCTACGCGCCGAGCCCGGATCCCTGCACCGTGACGACGACGAACGCCACCACGACCGGCTAACGTCGGCGTCGTGTCTTACGCCCAAGCGCTCGTCGAGCTCCAGGAGCTGACCGAGCGGCTTCGTCGCGACTGCCCGTGGGACCGCGAGCAGACGAAGCGGACAATCGTGCCGCACACGCTCGAGGAGGCCTACGAGGTCGCCGATGCCGCGCTGGCCGGTGACGACGCGAAGCTGCTCGACGAGATCGGCGACCTCCTCTTTCAGTGCGTTTTCCTGGCGCTCCTGCTCGCCGAAAACGCTAGTGGGGATCTCGAAACGGCGATTCGCAACGTGACGGAGAAGCTCGTCCGCCGCCATCCGCACATCTTCGGTGCGTCCGAAGCCACTACCGCCGGCGCCGTGCGCCGGCGCTGGGAGCAGATCAAGCGCGAGGACGAGGGCCGGGAGGGAATCTTCCACGACGTTCCGGAAGGGCTGCCCGCGCTCCTCTACGCGCGCAAGCTCCAGCTGCGGGCGCGGTCGGTCGGCTTCGAATACCCGGATCTGGCGGGTGCGCTCGCCGACTTCGAGGACGAGCTCGAGGAGCTGCGGGCCGAGCTGCCGGCGGAGGATCCGGCCGAGGCGACCGAGCCGCCTGCGCGCGCCGCCGCCGAGCTCGGAGACGTGCTCTTTGCCGCGGTCAACGTTGCCCGCCGGCTGAACGTCGATCCGGAGCTCGAGCTCCGGGCTGCAGCGAAGCGCTTCCGCGCGCGGGTAGAAGCTGCGCAGGCGCTCGCCGTCGCGGCCGGTGAGGATTGGACGGCGCTTCCACTCGATCAGCAGGACCGCTACTACGACCAGGCCAAGGAGAGGACGACGTGACCAGGATCGTCCACGTGCAAGGACGTCAGGTGCTCGACTCGCGTGGCAACCCCACCGTCGAGGTCGACGTACGCCTCGACTCGGGCGCGTTCGGGCGGGCCATCGTGCCCTCGGGCGCCTCGACCGGCGTGCACGAGGCCGTCGAGCTGCGTGACGGCGGTGCCGAGTGGGGTGGCAAGGGCGTCTCGCAGGCAGTTGGGAATGTCAACGGCGAGCTCGCCGCCGCTGTGCACGGACGCGACGCGACCGACCAGGAAGGGCTCGACCGCGCGCTGATCGATCTCGACGGCACTCCGAACAAGGGGCGGCTCGGGGCGAATGCGATTCTCGGCGTCTCGCTCGCGACTGCGAAGGCCGCGGCCGCGGCGGCGGAGCAGCCGCTCTGGCGCTACCTCGGCGGTGACGATGCGACCACGCTGCCGGTGCCGATGCTGAACGTGATCAACGGCGGTGCCCACGCGGCCAACTCGATCGACCTGCAGGAGTTCATGGTCGTGCCCGTCGGCGCCGCGTCGTTCGCCGAAGGCCTGCGCATCGGCGCTGCGGTCTACCACGCGCTGAAGCAGGTGCTCGCCGACCGTGGCCTTGCGACCGGGGTCGGCGACGAGGGCGGGTTCGCGCCCGATCTGGAGTCGAGCGAGGCGGCGATCGAGGCGATCCTGGAGGCGGCCGAGCGCGCCGGTGTTCTCGACCGCGTGGCGATCGCGCTCGACCCGGCGACGAGCGAGGTCTTCTCCGGTGGGGTCTACCGCTTCGAAGGCCGCGAGAAGACCGGCGCTGAGCTGCCGGCGTTCTGGGCCGAGCTCGTCGACCGTTACCCGGTCGTCTCGATCGAAGACGGCGCCGCCGAGGACGACTGGGACTCGTGGCAGGCGCAGACGGAAGCGCTGGGCAACCGCATCCAGCTGGTCGGCGACGATGTTTTCGTCACCAACCCGAAGCGGCTGAAACGGGGGATCGACGAGGGCGTTGCCAACTCGATCCTGGTCAAGGTGAACCAGATCGGCACGCTGACCGAGACGATCGAAGCGGTGCGGCTCGCGCAGTCGAACGGCTACACGGCCGTGATGTCGCACCGCTCGGGGGAGACCGAGGACTCCACGATCGCCGACCTCGCGGTCGCCCTCGGCACCGGGCAGATCAAGACGGGCGCGCCCGCGCGTTCGGATCGCGTCGCGAAGTACAACCAGCTGTTGCGGATCGAGGAGCAGCTGGGCGCCGCGGCGGAGTACCCCGGCTGGGCTGCTTTTCCGCGCGCGAGCGCGTAGTCCGCGACGGCTTGGGCGAGGGGCTACGCTGCTTCGCATGGCCGCCGACGGCAGAAGGACGAAGATCGTGGCGACGATCGGCCCCGTCTCGTCCACGAGCGAGGTGCTCCGTGAGCTCGTGCACGCCGGCGTCGACGCGATCCGCCTGAACCTCTCGCACGGGACACAGGCAGACCATGCGGCCGCGGCGCACATCGTCCGTGAGGTGCAGGAGGAGACCGGCAAGCCGCTTGCGGTGATCGCCGACCTGCAGGGCCCCAAGTTGCGCATCGGCGACCTGACGTCGCCGCGCCTGCTGCTCCGAGACGAAGAGATCGTGGTCGTCGGCGAGCAACACGCATCCGGCGGTGAGTTGCCGATCGCGCCCGCCGTGATCAGCGAGGTGCTGAAACCCGGTCACGACATCCTGATCGACGACGGCCTCGTGCGTCTGTCGGTACAGGAGGTCGAGCACGGCCGTGCCCGCTGCCTGGTTGTCGTCGGCGGCGAGGTGAAGTCGCACAAGGGAGTCAACCTGCCCGGTGTGCCGGTGCCGATTCCCTCCCTGACGAAGAAGGATCTCGACGACCTGGAGTTCGCGCTCGGGCTCGGCGTCGACTTCGTGGCGCTCTCGTTCGTTCGTGCGGCCGCGGACGTCCGCGACCTGCAGGCGATCATCCGCCAGCACGGTTCGCCGGCGCGCGTGATCGCGAAGATCGAGAAGGCCGAAGCGGTCGAGGCGCTCGAAGAGGTGCTTCAGGAGGCCGACGCGGTCATGGTCGCGCGCGGAGATCTGGGCGTCGAGATCGGCGCGGCAACCGTGCCGTTGCTGCAAAAGCGCATCATTCTGCGCTGTCTCGAGGCCGGGAAGCCGGTGATCACGGCCACGCAGATGCTCGAGTCGATGATCGAGCACGCGGAGCCGACGCGCGCCGAAGCGAGCGACGTTGCGAACGCGGTGCTCGACGGAACGTCCGCCGTGATGCTCTCGGCCGAGACAGCAACCGGGAACTATCCGATTCAGGCGGTGCAGATGATGGATCGCATCGCACGTGCGGTCGAGCCTTCGATGGGCTACCGCCACCAGATGCCCGAGGCAGGCGAGGAGCCGACGGTCGGCCGTGCGATGTCGAACGCCGCCTGCGACCTGGCGGAGGCGCTCGGGGCACGGGCGATCCTCGTACCGACCTTCACGGGCCGCACCGCCTCTGCCGTGGCGCGGCTGCGCCCCCGTCGCCCGATCCTCGGGCTCTCACATCACCGCACGGCCGTGCAGCAGATGGCGCTCGAGTGGGGCGTGACCCCGGTGTTGATGCCGCCGAGCGACGACGTCGAGGACCTCTGGTCTCGCTCGCTTGCCTCGGCGCTCAACTCGGGTCTCGTCGACGCGGGCGATCGGGTCGTGCTCACCGCCGGCACTGCGGTCAACCTTCCCGGCTCGACCAACGTGATCAAGGTCGACATCGCATGACGAACACGGGCGTCACCTCGTTGCGCTTCTGCAATTCGCGCGACGCCTGACCGTTTGCGCCGTTCGGGCACGTAGGGATTGACGGCGGCGCAGAGAAGCTGTCTCCGTGCGGCGGCTGCGTCCAACACGCCTGCTTGCCATCGGAGGCATCGTGCTCGTTGCGTTCCTCTACTGGAAGCCGCTACACACCTACCTGCACACGAAGGGCGAGCTGCAGGCCCGCACGGCCCAGGTGCAGGCCCTTCGGGTCGAGAAGGCGAGGCTCCAGGCGCGGATCGCGCAGGCGGGGACCGGCGACCAGCTGCTCCGCGAGGCGCGGCGGCTCGGCCTCGTGAAACCGGGCGAGCGGCTCTTCATCGTGCGCGGCATCGCCGCCTGGCGGCACCAGAAGCACTGATCATCTAGCTTCAGCGCATGACCGATGAAGAAGTGGTTGCGCAGCAACTCGGCCGGCGGCCGCGCGCGTTTCGGCGCGTCGCGGTGCGCTGTCCGTTCGGCAGGCCGGCGGTGAGCGAGCAGGCCCCCTTCGCCGCCGACGGCCGTCCGTTCCCGACGCAGTACTACGTCACTTGCCCGTCGCTGGTTGCGGCGATCTCGCGCATCGAGGCGGCAGGAGGCGTCGAACGCTGGACGCGCGCGGTCGAGAATGACACCGCGCTCGCGCACAGCCTCGAAGCGGCGCAGAAGAGGCAGCGGCATCTTCGGCCCGAGCTCGACGCGGGCATCGGCGGCTCGACGCGCAACGGCAGCCTCAAGTGCCTGCACGCGCACGCCGCGTTCGCGCTCGCCCAGCCCGGCTACGAGCTCGGCGAGCGCATCCTTGCCGAGCTGCCTGGTCTCTGGCCCGACTCCTGCTGTACTTCGTAGATGGAGATCGAGCTCGCGCGCCAGCAATGGCGAGACGGCAACCGTCGTGTCGAAGAGGCTCGCGGCGACCACCGCCGCTACGCCGACCTGACAGGGCGGGTGGACGTCCTCGTCGACGCGCTTCGCCGTCGTGTCGGCCAGACCTTCACGCTCAGCGAGCTGGCCGAGACGTACGACGGCGCCGACGACTGGGCGCGGACCGTGTTGGACGACGCCCAGCCCGACGCACCTCCGGTGGCGGAGCCGGGAACGGTCGCCGACGCTGCATTTCACGCCTACGCCCGGGGCGCGGTGGACTACCGGCCGTGACCCGCGCTGACCGGCGCGGTGGTCTCGACCCGGCGTAAAGACGTTCCTGCGTTGTTCAACACCGACCGCCAGCTCGAGCACTGGATCGCCGGCCACCGCGTCGGCTGGCTCAACTGGCTTTTCGTCGGCCTGTCGGAGATCGGCACACTCGGCCTCGTCTGGCTCGCGCTCGCGCTTGCACTCGCGCTTCTGCACCGGCGCCCGGCGATCGTCGTCGCCGTGCTCGTCACCGACGGCGCTGCCAACCTGATCACGACGGTCATCAAGGCGATCGTCGGCCGGCCCCGTCCTGCCGTCGACCGGTTGGGCCCGGCCGTCAGCTCGCCGTCATTCCCGTCTGGGCACACCTCGACGTCGGTCGCGTGTGCCGTCGTGCTGGCCGCGTACGCGCCGCGCCTGCGCGGGCCGCTCTACCTGCTGGCAGCGCTGATTGCGCTCTCACGGCTCTACAACGGCGACCACTATCCGCTCGACGTCGCCGGCGGCGCCGTGCTCGGGCTCGCTACAGCTCGTCTGCTGCTCGGAGCAGTCCGCCGAAGATCACACCCAGGCCGGCGACCAGGCTGATCCAGATCCCGATCCCGCGTCCGCCGGCGGGCAGCACCGCGTCCGGGATCGAGATGATGCGGATCAGGACGAAGACGGTCGCGAGCACGCCGAGGCCCAGCACGAGCAGGCTCTCCGGCACGGTCGGTGGGAGCTCGAAACCGGACTCGCGCAGGGCGACGAGCGCCAGCACGGCCAGACCGACGAAGAAGACGAGCTTGCCGAGGGCGCCGCTCTGCCACCCGATCACGGCGAGCTTCACGCCGACACCGGAGCCCGCGTACCAGTCCATGAACGACGAGAGCGCGAGCACGAGACCCGCCACCCACGTGATCCGCTCGCCGGCAGCCCAGAGGCCTCCGGAGGCGCGCCGTTCATGGCCTCGACGCGCCGGACCGCGCCCGACCGGATCGCCGGTCACCTCGAGCTCGAAGAAGTCTGGAGTCTCCACCGGCCTAGTATGCCTCGCGGCTAGATCCCGAACAGGGTCTGGACCTCGTTCCAGGCCGCGACGATCGTGAAGGCAGCGAGAAAAGCGAGCACGAGCAGGGTGACCCAGAACCTGACGTCGGACCGGCGGGCCGCGCTCCGACGCTCGACCCTCGCCCGCCTGCGGGCGCGCTCGCGGCGGTAGTTGCGCTCGATCGCGAGCGGATCGAGCGACGGCGAGTCTTCCGGGAGGACGGGAGCACCGTGGGCGGCTTCTGCCATGGTCGAAAGTGTAGGCGATACTTGTTTCCGGGATGGTCTACGACGCGGAGCGGGTGCCCTGAACCTTCGCCTTGGCCGGGGCGGCCGCCCGCTCGTGATCGGCCATCGCGGGGCCGCGGCGCTCGCACCGGAGAACACGCTCGCGTCGCTCGCGGCCGCTGTTGCGGCGGGCGCCGACGTGGTCGAGTTCGACATCTCGCCCGGTCTGCGGCTCGGGCATTCGCCGAGCGAGCTGCCCGCTGAGGAGCTCCGCCTGGACGACGCTCTCGACTACCTCGGCCCGCGCGGCGTCGGGGTCCACCTCGACGTGAAGCTCCCCGGCTACGAGGACGATGTCGTCGCGGCGGTGCGCCGCCACGGGCTCGAGGACCGTGCGATCTATTCGACCGCCTTCGCGATCACGGCCCGGCGGATCGCCGCCGGCGCCCCCGGCCGGCTCGTGGCGATCGGCTATCCACGCGACCAGCACGGCATCTCGAAGCTCCGCTGGCCGCCGCCGCTCACCCGCCTCGGCGCCGCCGCTCTCCGCCAGGCGATGCCGGTGCGCATCCCGCTGCTCCTGCGCTTCACGCGGGCGAGCGCGCTTTCGCTCCACCAGGCGCTGTGTTCCCGTGCCGCGGTGGCCGTGGCACACCGAATGGGCGCGCCGGTGATCGCGTGGACGGCCAACGACCCGGAAACGGTGCGGCGCCTGGCTGCCGCGGGGGTGGATGCGATCGTTTCCGACGACCCCGAAATGGTGCTGGCTACACTCCTAGCGCAGTGAAGCGTCTGCACGCCGTCGTCCTCTTCGTGCTCGGTTTCGCGGCAGCGGGAGCGTTCTCCGGCGCCGTGATCGCCGATGTCACGACCTCGACCGGGGTCTCCACCGCGGCGACGACGGCTCCCGTCACGACGACGGCGCCTGCCGGCACCACCACCGCGACGACGACCACCACGACCTCCGGGCCGCGGACGACCGTGCCCGCAGGGGTGCGCGTCGCCGGCGTGCGCGTCGGAGGCCTCAGCCCCGCAGTTGCCGTCGCCGCGGTGCAGTCCGCTTTCCGGCGGCCGCTGCCGGTCGGGATCGACCGCGGCACGGTGCTGCTCGACCCGGCCAAGGTCGCGTCGGCCTACGCCGCGACCGCCGTCGCCCGGGCCCGGATCGCAACGCCCGGCACCAACGTCCAGCTCGTCGTCGCCGTCAACGGTGCGCCGCTTCGCGCCTGGATCGCGAGTCTGCGCAAGCGGATCGCCCGCGCGCCGGTCAACGCGATCGTGAAGGTACGCGACGGTCATCCGTACCTCACGAAGGCTCGCCCCGGACGCGCGCTTTCGACGGCGGGGCTGGCCGAGAAGATCGTCGCGGCGCTGAAGGCGAACACGCGCCTCCCGATCAGGCTGAGGACGGCGCCGATCGCGGCGACGATCTCGGTCAGCGACTCCACCGAGACGATCGTGATCAGCCGCTCGATCAACCGCCTGTACCTCTACGACCGTGCGAAGCTCGTGCGCACGTTCCCGGTCGCCACCGGCCAGAGCGTCTATCCGACGCCGCAGGGCGTCTGGCACATCGTGGTCATGGAGAAGAACCCCTGGTGGTATCCGCCTGTGCAAGACGCTTGGGCCAAGGGGCTCAAACCGGTCCCGCCGGGGCCGCTGAACCCGCTCGGGACACGGTGGATGGGCCTGAACTCGCCCGGGATCGGCATCCACGGCACCGATGAGCCCACCTCGATCGGCTACAGCGAATCGCACGGCTGCATCCGTATGCAGGTGCCCGCTGCCGAGTGGTTGTTCGCCCATGTCGGCGTCGGAACGACGGTATACATCCTTTGATGCGCATCGTCAGAGGAGCGGTGGCCGCCGCCGTGCTCGCCCTGCTGGCGCTACTCGTCTGGGACGTCGCGCACGGGCACGGCCCGGGTGTCGCGCAGAAGGTGGACGCGGGGAAGATCGTCGCCGCGCCGGCACTCAACCTGCCGCGGATCGATACGAGCGGCCGTCTCAGCCTTGCTTCGCTTCGTGGCAAGATCGTCGTCGTCAACTTCTGGCAGTCGTCGTGTGTGCCGTGCAAGCAGGAGGCACGCACGCTTGCCGCCGCCGCCCGCGCCTGGAAGGCGAAGGGAATCGGGGTCGTCTTCCTCGGTGTCGATGCGCTCGACCTGACGAGCGCCGCCCGCGGCTACATCGCCCACTACGGCGTCGAGTACCCGAACGTGCGTGACGCGACGGGCTCGACCTATCCGAACTGGGGCGTCACCGGCGTTCCCGAGACGTTCTTCGTCGACCGCCGCGGCCGCGTCGTTCCGCCCCACATCGTGGGCGGGGCAACGCGCCAGACACTCGACGAGGGCATCCGGCGCGCCCTGAGCTCGTGAGGGCGGCGGTCGCGGTGGCGGTGGCGGCGCTCGCTCTCGCCGCGCCGGCGGCGGCCTGCAGGACGCATGCGAGCCAGTCGCACCTCGAGACGCTGCTCGTGTGCCTCGAGTGCCATACGACGCTCGACGAGTCGAACTCGCCGTTCGCGAATCAGATGAAAGCGGATGTGGCGCGGCGGATCGCCGCCTGTCAGACCGAGCAGCAGATTCTCGACGCGATGGTCGCGCAGTTCGGCCCGACCGTGCTCTCGACGCCGCAGACGCACGGCTTCGACCTGCTCGCGTGGCTCGTCCCGCTCGGCGGTGTCGGGCTCGGTGCGGCCGCGATCGGCGGCGGCGCCTGGCACTGGTCGCGCAAGCGCGGACCGGGTGGCAGTCAGGCGCCGGATCCGGCCCTTGCGCCCGAGGACGAGCGGCTGGTCGATGACGCGCTCGACCGGTTCGATGTTTGAGAAGCTCCCGATTGCCTTCTTCGCCGGCCTCGTGTCGGTGTTGACGCCGTGCGTGCTGCCGCTCGTGCCGGGGTACCTGTCTGCGATCTCGGCGGTCGAGGTCGACAGGCTCGGCGATCGCGGGGTGGGCCGGAGGATCGCGCTTGCGAGTGTTCCCTTCATCGTCGGCTTCACGATCGTCTTCGTGGTGCTCGGCGCCGGTGCGGCTGCCGTCGGCAGCACCGTCGACAAGCCGACGCAGCTCAAGCTGGCAGGTTTCGTCCTCATCGTGCTCGGTTTGGCGTTCGCCGGCCTCTTGCCGTGGCCCGAGCGCGCCGTTGCGCCCGGCCTGCTGCAGCACGCACGGCGTCGCGGTTCAAAAGCGCTGCTCGGCGGCGCATTTGCCGTCTGTGCCGCCCCATGTATCGGCACCGTGCTGGCGTCGATCCTCGTGCTCGCGTCCGGCACGGGCTCGATCGCGCGGGGGGTCGTGCTGCTCGTCGCCTACTCGCTCGGGCTCGGTGCTGCGTTCGTCGTCGCCGGGATCGCCTTCGCACATGCGATGGTCGCGTTCCGCTGGGTCCGAGATCACTACGGCGTCGTGCGTTTCGCATCAGGCGCCACCCTGGTCACGCTTGGGCTGCTGCTCTTCTTCAACCGCAACTGGTGGTTGCAGGTCGCGCTCGACCAGGTGATGACGCGGATCGGGCTCGGCTCGCTCTAGCCCGGCGAGCAGCGCGGTCACGTCGAGGCCGCGGTGCCCGGGTGCGAATGCGGCAAGCCGCCGAAGCGCCTTCAGGCGCTGGCGCTCTGCCGCGACCGGCTTCCCCCGTTCACGCTGGTAGGCGGAGACGACGACGTGCACCAGCCCCTGGAAGAAATCGCGCTCCTCCGCGGCGCACGCGCGCCAGGAGTGCTCGAACGCCTCGTGGGCCTCGAAGAACGATCCGGCCCGTGCGAGCGCAAGGCCGTGTTGGTAGCAACGTGCGACGGTGCTATCGTCGGGTTCAGGCATGGCAACGATCCTGCTGTGTGGGGTCGACCTCTTCATCCGGGGCAAGCTCGAAGCGCTCCTGCCGGAGCACCGCTTCGAGACGACGGACGGGGTCGAGCCGCCCGATCTGGTGATCGCGGACATCGCGCGCATCGACGCGGAAGACGTCGCGGACGCGTATCCCGATGTTCCGATTCTCGGCTTCACGAACCACACCGACACGGCCGGACTGCGGCGCGCTCACGCGGCCGGCTTCGACCAGGTGATCGCAAAATCCGCGCTCCACGAACGCGCGAGAGAACTGATCGACAGGCTGCTCGCGTCGGTAGAGTAAGCGCCCGTGACGTACGTGATCGCCGAGCCCTGTATCGACATCAAGGACCGTTCTTGCGTCGATGTCTGCCCCGTGGACTGCATTCACGAGGCCGGTCGCATCCTCGTGATCGACCCTGAGGAGTGCATCGACTGCGGGGCTTGCGAGCCGGAGTGCCCGGTCGAGGCGATCTTCCCCGAGGATGCGCTGCCCGACAAGTGGGAGCCGTTCGTGCGCATCAACGCGGTGTACCTCGAGAGCATGGACGTCGTGAATACGCTCGTCGACGAGTACGCGACCGAGCACAACGTCCAGAACCAACCCGTCGAGTAGCACCGGCAAGACGGACCCGCCAGACGCGTCTTGCGCGTGTTGCGACGAGTGAGCGTAGTCTGTGTGTCGCGCCGCACGTTTTTCTTTTTTGCAACGTGCGGAGGAACTTGTCCGTCCGCGTTGCACGATACAAAAGAACATGTTAGGCAATCGTGCACGCGGAATCCGACTCAGGAGGTCATTGATGACCCAAGAGGATTGGAGCGAGACCGGCGAGACGTCGACGTCCGACGCCGGCTCGCGGAGCGAACCGTCGGCGGAAGTCGCCGACGAGACATGGGGCGAGGCCGCCATCGGCGAGACCTCGGAGGAGAGTGCAGAGCTCGTTGCCGCCATTCCGGCGCGCACACGGTCCTCTTCACGCTCCGGCTCAAAGAGCTCCAGCTCCCGTTCAGGGTCCAAGAGTTCGTCGTCGCGTAAGTCTTCGGCCAAGAAGAAGTCCGGCACGAAGAAGAAGGCCGCGGCGAAGAAGACGGCCGTCAAGAAGAAGTCTGCGGCGAAGAAGAAGACTGCCGCGAAGAAGACCACGGCCCGCAAGGCTTCCGGCGCGAAGAAGAAGTCTGCCGCGAAGAAGAAGAGCACGGCCCGTAAGGCTTCGGGCGCGAAGAAGAAGTCTGCGGCGAAGAAGAAGAGCACGGCCCGCAAGGCTTCGGGCGCGAAGAAGAAGTCTGCGGCGAAGAAGAAGAGCACCACCCGCAAGGCTTCGAGCGCGAAGAAGAAGAGCACCACCCGCAAGGCTTCGAGCGCGAAGAAGAAGACCGCGGCCAAGAAGACCACGGCCAAGAAGACCACGGCCAAGAAGACCACGGCCAAGAAGACCACGGCCAAGAAGACCACGGCTCGCAAGGCGAGTCCGGCACGCAAGAGCGGTGGGCGCAAGTCCGCATCCCGCTCTCGCACGGCGCGCCGCAGCTCGAGGTAAGTCGAGCACGACGTCCGGGCCCCAACGCGTGCGGGGCCCGGACGTCGTGATTCGGCGGCCGTTCGGCACCCGAGCCGCGGTCGCTAACGTTCTCGGTCGTGCAGCCGAAGACCCTCGATCACGTCGCTTTCTGGGTCGACGACCGCGAGGCGGTGGTCGCGTTCGCCGAGCGGTACCTCGGTATGCACGTGATCGCGAAGGACGAGAGGTTCACGCTCGTCGGGAGCGACGCCCGGCGCGGCAAGCTGACCCTGTTCGACGCGGACGGTCCACGTGAGGCAGGGGTGCTCAAGCACGTCGCGCTGCGGGTCTCCGACCTCGCCGGCGCCCGGGCCGCTCTGCCGGCGGGCACGCCCGAGGTGTTCGAGGCCGGGAGCGGGATCCTCCTGACCCTCGTGGCGGGGGACACCGAAGTCGACTACGACCTCGACCATGTCGCGCTCTGGTCGGCGGTGCCCGCCGAGACCGCGCGTGAGTACGAGCGGTACGGCTTCGATCTCGCCGGCCCCGCGCGGGTCGAGGTCGGTGGCGCCTACGTGGAGTTCCACCAGGGTGACCCGGGCGAGGCGGAACGGCCGCTCCTGAACCACCTGGCCGTGCTCGTCGACTCGGCCGACGACGTGATCGCCGACGCCGGCGAGCTCGGGATCGAGGTCGAGTCCGTGGTCGACGCCGCGAACACCTATGCAGCCTTCCTCTGGGGGCCCGAGCGTGTGCGCATCGAGTACGTCGAGCACAAGCCGACGTTTTCGCTGACTTGATCGACGTCGCGGGCGCCGGGATGGCCGGCCTCGTCGCGGCTGCGCGTGCGCGCGAGCTCGGCCAGGACGTCGTGGTGCGCGAGAAGGGTTCGCGGATCGGCGGGTCGATGCTGCTCTCGTCGTGTGTGATCTGGCGCCATCGCGACTGGGACGACTTCCGCCGGGAGTGTCCCCACGGCGACGAGCGCCTGCAGCGGCTCGTCTGGGAGCGCCTCGACGAAGCGCTCGAGTGGCTGGAGGTGCTCGGGGCTCGCGCCGTGTGGGAGGAGACCGGCAATCCGCTCACGGCGGGCAAGCGCTTCGATCCGCGGGGGCTCACCGAGGTGCTGGCAAACCACGTCTCGCGGATCGAGCTGAACGCCGAGGGCTGCGGCGACGGTGCCACGATCCTCTGCACCGGCGGCTTCGCGGCCTCGCCGGAGCTCGTCACGCGCTACATCGCCCCTGCAGCCCCGCTGCGGCTCCGGGCGAGCCCGTGGTCGCAGGGTGACGGCCTCCGCCACGCACTCGACCGTGGCGCCGCCCTGACCGCGGGCATGGAGGAGTTCTACGGGCGGAACATGCCGGACGCGCCGTGGGACGAGTCCGGGCTCGTCTCGCTCTCCCAGCTCTACGGACGCTTCGCGCGGATCTTCGACGAGAACGGCATCGAGTTCTTCTCGCGGGGGGACGTGTCGTGGTCCGAGACGAACGTCGTGCAGGCAACCGCGCACCGCCACGGCGCGAAGGCGTACTACCTACTCGACGAGGAGGCGCTCGCCGAGCGCGTTTCCGACCGGACCGTCGCGGAGCTCGCGGCGGCCGCGCCGCCGGAGGCGCGGATCGCTCCCGGCGACCTGCCGTTCGACCCACCCGCCGGCTGCGTCGCCGCGGTGCGGGTGACCGCCTCGATCACGCACACGCTGGGCGGGGTTCGCGTCGACGAGCGGGCGCGGGTCCTGCGCGACGACGGCTCGCCCGTCGAGCGCCTGTGGGCGGCGGGCGTCGATGCCGGCGGGGTCGCGACGGGTGGCTACGCGAGCGGTCTCGCCCAGGCGCTGGTGCTCGGCCTTGCGGCAGCGGAAGATGTCGCGCGCTAGGACTTGCCGACGGCGAACACGCACCGGCGGGAGTCCCCGGGGAGGGGAGAGGCTCCGACCTTCGAGACGACCAGCCTGTGCTCGTCCTCGTCGAACTCGTGCCCGAGCTCGGGCGGGTCGCCCGGCACCTCGCGCAGCGAATACCCCGCGGGCGACCAGACAAAAAGCAGGTAGCCGCTGCTGTCAGCCATCGACACGATGCTAGCGGCGGGTCGCGTACGACGGCAACGTGACCACGATCTCGGTGCCGGCGTCGCCGACGTCGACCTCGATCGTTCCGTGCAGCTGCTTGACGCGTTCCTCGACCGCTTCGAACGAGCGGCGGCGGCGTTCGGGCTCGGCGTCGTCTGCGATGCGTGTCTCGAGCCCGCCGTCGGCCGTCGCCTCCATGCGAACGCCGATCCGTGTCGGCGGCCCCCGCCGAATCGCCTGGTCGAGCAGCTCGCGGACGATCGTGTAGATCGCGACCTGCGCGGTCTCGCCGATCAGCTCTGCCTCGGCGATCTCCAGGTCGATGCGGATCTGGTTTGCCGTCCCGACCTGCTCGGCGAGCGCGTGCAGCGCCGGCGCGAAGCCCTGGTCTCGCAGCACGACGGGCTCCAACGCGAATGACAGGTCGCGCAGCTCCCTGATCGTCGATCGCTGACGTTCGATGGCCGTGCCGAGCACGCTCTTCGCGTCATCGAGCTTCCCCGTCTCGACCGCGTGCAGCGCGGCGTCGAGCATCAGCGCGATGCCCGCCAGGTTCTGAACCGGTCCGTCGTGCAGGAAGAGCGCGATCCGCCGCCGCTCGTCCTGCTCGGCAGAGATCAACCGGTCGAGCGCTTCGTCAGCCACGTGATGCCTCGGTCAATCGATGATCGCTTCGCGCAACGCGATCGCGACCGCATGAGTGCGGGTGTCTGCCTCGAGTTTGGTGAGGATGTGACGTACGTGGCTCTTCACGGTCTCCTGTGAGATGAAGAGCCGCCCCGCGACGTCGGCGTTCGACATGCCGTCGGCGAGCAGCTGCAGGATCTCCCGCTCGCGTGCCGTCAGCATGTCCGTCTGGTCCTTGCCGGCGAGGAACGCGGGCATCAGCGCCGGATCGACATAACCCTCTCCCTGTGCGACCTTCTCGATCGCGCGGACGAGCGTCTGGTGCGGTGCCTCCTTGAGGATGTACCCCTTGGCGCCCGACTCGAGCCCGCGCCCGAGCAGCGAGCGCTCGGAGTAGGCGGTGAAGATCAGGACCTTCGACTCCGGCACCCGCTCGGTCAGGAGCTTCGTGGCCTCCAGCCCGTCCATGCCCGGCATCCGCACGTCCATGATCACCACATCAGGCTTGCGCCGCTCCGCCATCTCGACCGCCGAGGCGCCGTCGGCAGCCTCGCCGATCACGCGAATGTGCGGCGCCCGGGAGAGCGAGAGGCGGAGTCCTTCGCGCACGACCTCGTGGTCGTCGACGATCAGCGTGGTGATCTCGTCTGCCATCGAGGCCCAATCCTATGCGGAAAGAAGCGAAAGCCGTTTCGTGGTCCCCGGTGGCGCAGCGGCTCGTGTGCGGCAGCGACAACGGGGGCGAACGCCTGTTCGCTCTGTCCAGCGCCCGGCTATACTGAGCTCACTGATTCGCGTGGACGACGACCAGCCGCCCAGTACGCGCGCGCCTTTCGAGCGCCTTTGACCTTCCTGCTGCAGATGCTTGCCCTGCTCGGGCTGCTTTTTCTGAATGCGTTCTTCGTGGCGGCCGAGTACGGGCTGGTCACGTCGCGCCGCACACGGATCATGGAGCTCGAGCACGAGGGCAACCGGCGTGCACGGGCCGTGCTGCGCATCACCGGCAACCCGCCGCGCTTCATCTCGGCGATGCAACTCGGCGTGACGATCTCGTCGCTCGCGATCGGCGCGCTCGGCGAGCAGGTGCTCGCGCATCACCTCGACACGGTGATGGCGTCGATCCTCGCGGTGATCGTCGCGCTCCTGATCGTGACGTACCTACATGTGGTGATCGGCGAGCTCGTGCCGAAGGGAATCGCGCTCGGTCATCCCGAGGGCACCGCGCTGGCCCTCTCGACGCCGGTGCATGTCTTCTTCCTCGTGTTTCGCCCACTGATCTGGCTGTTGCAGGAGTCAACCACCCTGATCCTGCGGACGCTCCGCCTGGAGCCGCCGGATGCGGGGCACGACGCGCACTCGGAGGCCGAGCTGCGCATGCTCCTGTCGTCGTCGGCCGAGCAGGGCGAGATCGAGCACGAGGAGCAGGAGATGCTCTACAAGGTCTTCGACTTCGCCGACAAGGAAGTCTCGGACGTGATGGTGCCGCGGCCGGAGGTGGTGGCGATCTCGGTCGCGCTGCCGGCCGAGGAGTTGCTCCGGGCGGTGCTCGATTCGCCGTATACGCGGTACCCGATCTACCGGGAGACCCTCGACGACATCGTCGGCGTGCTGCACATTCGCGACCTGATCGAGGCGATGCACGACAGCGGCATCAGCCTGGTCGACGTCGAGTCGCTCGTGCGCCCCGCCTACATGGTCCCCGAAACGAAAGACCTCGGCGCGCTCCTGACCGAGTTCCGGCGCACGAACCAGCACATGGCCGTCGTGATCGACGAGTACGGCTCGATGGAGGGGATCGTGACGCTCGAGGATCTGCTCGAGGAGATCGTCGGCGAGATCGAGGACGAGTTCGACCTGCCCGACGAGACCGTGGAACGGATCGACGACGACACGATCCGTATCGACGGGACGTTTCCGATCGACGACTTCAACGAGCGGTTCGACTGCGCCCTGCCGGAAGAGGACTACCACACGATCGCGGGTTTCGTCTTCGGCGAGCTCGGCCGTGCAGCAGAGCCGGGCGACGAGGTCGCCCACGACGGACTGCGCTTCCAGGTCGACTCGGTCGAGGGGCAGCGCATCGACCGGCTGACGGTGACGTTCCAGCCGTGGCACAAGCAGGACGAGCAGGCCCCGGACGACGCCGGGGCGGGCTAGAACCCGCCTCAGACGAGCTCGAGGACGAGCGCGGCGGCGTCGGGCAGCTCCGCGAATCGAGGTGCGAGCGGCGGCTGCGGCCGTGCGAGGGCGCCGTCGATCGCGTGACGGAGCCCGGCTCGCGTGCGCACGACGGCGGCCATGCCGAGGCGCCGGTAGGCGCGATTGTTCACGCGAATGTGTGCGATTCCCCAGCCGTAGGAGATCGGCGCACAGCCCGCGAGGAGGGCCTCGAGCACGGTCAGACCGGCCGTCGAGTGCACGAGGACGTCTGCTGCGGCGAGGGTCGTCGCCATGTCCTCGACGAACGGCAGCGCCTGCAGGCGATCATCCGGGAAGACATCGCCGAGGCGCCGCCGGAGGGTCTCGTTTCGGCCACAGAGGGCGAGCACCGTGGCGCCGGGCACCTCGAGCGCCGTACGCACCGCACCGTCGACGTCGCCGACGCCCCAGCCTCCGCCCGAGACGGCCACGACGGCTCCGGTCGGCTCGAGCCCGAGAGCACGGCGCGCGGCGCTTCGTGCCGGAGGCCGCAGGAACCGCGGGTCGTAGAGGCCGTGCGCCGCGACCACGCGGCTCCCGCCGGCGATGCGGGTCGCCTCCGGGATCGACTCCGGGTGAGTGACGAGCTGAAGATCGATGCCGCGGCTTGCCCAGTACCAGAGCGAGGAGAGGTCGGTGATCGCGCCGACTGCCGGGACGCGGAGCCGGTGCGTGCGGCGCAGCCAGCCGAGCACCTCGGTCATCACCGGGTACACCGACACGACCACGTCCGGCGCACGCTGCTCGATCGCCTCGAGCACACGGCGCCCACCGGCGCGGTGCAGCGCAGCCTGCCCCGCGAGGCGGAGCGGAGCCGCCCGTGCGAACAGCAGGTACTGCAGGTCGAACACCCAGTTCAGGCGACCTGCGCCGAATGTCCGGCGCAGGTCGTCCTCGGCGACGCGACGGACGAGCCCGCCGATCACGTCGAGCGCATCGACGAGCTCGACCTCGGCGTCGGCGCGGAGCCGGCGGATCCCGGCCGCGAGCGCCCGTGCCGGTACGTCGTGGCCCTCGCCGACGCTCGCCGTGAAGACAAGCACGCGCGGGGAGGGGCCGGATCGGCTGAGGGCGGCCTCGGGATGCGATACGAGTGATCTGAGCCTGCCTCTCGTCGATTCGCAGCCCGTCCTGTGCCGGTCGACCATCTAGCCCCAGGAGGTCTCGGTCATCGGGCGCAGCGCCGTCTCGAGCATGCGGAAGTGGCGCGGACGCTCGAGGACGAAGACGCACACCTCCGCCACGTCCTCGGCGGTCATCAT
>Ga0307372_10003220_pt1 | contig 26310 bp, 25 predicted proteins | sample OX1MG_FD_202533 | JGI IMG/M metagenome (GOLD analysis project Ga0307372, IMG submission 202533) | Soil microbial communities from Risofladan, Vaasa, Finland - OX-1 | ecosystem: Environmental > Terrestrial > Soil > Coastal area > Acid sulfate soil | place: Finland: Risofladan, Vaasa | collected... | reverse complement strand
CGGCTGGCGGGCCGCCAAGCCTTATCAATAGGAATGGGCGTCTACTTCTCTGCTTTGCCGGTTCCTAGGAGGGTCTCGTTGGGCGGTTCGCACGTGAGCATCCAGTGGAGCGACGGCCATGCTAGCATTCACTCGAATGGGCGGCTTCGCGAGGGCTGCCCCTGTGCGATGTGCAAGGGGGAGCCGCCCGCGATCGGCGTAAGCCGAGTGATACCCCTGATGGTGGCGGCGCCCGCGGGGATCTCCGCCGAGAGATACTCGATGGTCGGCCGGTATGCGATCTCGTTCGCCTGGTCTGATGGCCACAGCACCGGCATCTACTCGTACGAGTATCTCCTGGAGACGTGCGAGTGCGAAGCATGCGCCGCGAGGGCGCACGGGCGGATGGTCGGGCAAGGCGGATTGACATCAGAAGGTTGACCATGATGGCAGGTCGTTAGCATGGCCGGGATTGAGGTCTTCGATTCGCTCGCCGACCCGGTGAGGGCCCTGCTGGAGGAGAGCGGGATAACCGCGCCTACTCCTCCCCAGATAGAGGCGATACCCCTGGTCGCGAACGGCGAGAACGTGCTCATTGTCGCGCCCACGGGGTCGGGGAAGACCGAGGCTGCGATCTTGCCCCTCCTCAGCAACCTCGTAAGCCGCGGGCCGAGGCACGGTATCTCGCTGCTCTACATCACGCCGCTCCGCGCCCTCAACAGGGACATGCTCCGGCGGCTCCAGTTCTGGTGCGGGAAGCTCTCGCTCACCCTCGACGTCAGGCACGGGGACACGCCCCAGGCACAGAGGCAGCGCCAGTCGAGGAACCCGCCCGACGTGCTGGTCACGACTCCGGAGACGCTCCAGGCGATGCTGCCGGGAAGGAGGATGCGCGAGAGCCTCGCGGACGTCAAGGCGGTCGTAGTGGACGAGCTGCACAACCTCGTCGAGAGCAAGAGAGGCGTCCAGCTCACGGTCGGGCTGCAGCGCCTGAGGAAGGTCGCGGGAGGTTTCCAGGTGGTCGCGCTCTCTGCCACCATCGGGAGCCCCGAGACCGCAGCCAGCTTCATCTTCGGGGGGGCAGAGCACAAGATAGTGAGAGCCCCGGCCCCCAAGCAGGTCGGCTACTTCGTAGAGTACCCGACGCCCAAGCCCGAGGATGGCGCGGTCTCCAAGGAGATCTTCACGACCATAGACCTTGCGGCGAGGCTCACCAGGATGAGCGACCTGATCTCGTCCCACAAGTCGACCCTCGTGTTCGTGAACAGCAGGACTACCGCCGAGATGCTTGGGGAGAAGCTCAACAGGATGCGAGGAGACGTGGGGGTCCACCACGGCTCGCTCCCGCGAGAGGAGCGGGAGCGAGTGGAGACCGCCTTTCGGACGGGGGAGGTCAAAGCGCTGGTATGCACCTCGACTCTGGAGCTCGGCATCGATATCGGGGCTGTCGACTTGGTGGTCCAGTACATGTCCCCCAGGCAGGTGACGTCCCTTATCCAGAGGGTCGGGAGGTCGGGGCACAGCCTCCAGCGAGTGTCGAAGGGCGTCCTCCTGACGGTGGGCGCGGACGACATCCTCGAGTCAACGGCCGCGGTCTCTGAGGCACTGAGCGGGAGGATGGAGGAGACGAAACCCTACGAGAAGAGCCTCGACGTGCTCGCGCACCAGATAGCCGGATACCTGATGGACCTCGAAGTCGTGGAGGCGGCGACGCTCCTCCAGGAGTTCAGGTCGTGCCACCCCTACAGGGAGCTGGACGCTGAGACGATGGAGAGGGTGGTCGCCTACCTCGGCGAGCTCCGGAAGCTCAGGAGGGAAGGCTCGAGGCTCGCGAGGACGAGGGGGACTAGAGAGTACTACTTCCAGAACCTGTCCACCATTCCGGACGAGACGCGGTATTTTGTCATCGACGTCGCGAACAACCAGACGGTGGGGATACTCGGGGAGGAGTTCGTGATGCTGCAAGCCAAGGTCGGGCTGCACTTCATCCTGAAGGGCAGGATCTGGCAGATGGAGAAGATCGCAGACGACAGGAAGATCTACGTGACCTCGGTGGAGGACCCGCTCGCCGCGGTCCCCGGGTGGGACGGCGAGATGCTCCCCGTACCCTACGGGCTCGCGATCAAGAGCGGCGAGCTGAGGAGGAGGGTCGGGAGGTTGGTCTCGGGCTCGTCACCCGAGGCGGCGGCCCACACGCTCTGCGAGGAGCTCCCGGTCACCGAGCCCGCGATGAAGCTCGTCGCGGAGACCATCGACGAGCACGTGAAGACCGGCGCCCCGCTCCCCTGCGACGACCTCATCCTCTTGGAGGGGTGGCAGAAGTATCTGGTGGTGCACTCGTGCTTCGGGGAGAAGGTGAACCGCCTCCTGGCGTACACCTTCGAGGAGGTCCTCTCTAGGAGGGGGCTCATCAGGCTCTGGTACATGGACGGGTACAGGATACTCATCGAACTCACGACGGACGCCTCCGAGCTCGACCTGAAGCAGCTCTCGAAGGACCTCTTCGGGATGTCCCCTGAGCAGTTCGAGGAGACCTACGCAGTCGCGGCGCAGAGGAACTTCCCCTTCCCGACGCGGGTCAAGCAGGTGGCGGAGAGATTCGGGGCGCTCCGCCGCGGCCAGTTCATCGCTCACCCCAACCTGTGCTCCCTCCCCACGAGGTTCGAGAACACCCCGATCTTCGAGGAGGCGGTCCAGGAGACGGGGAGGGACATGATCGACATGCCCAGGGCGAAGGAGCTCCTCATGAGGGTCGCTAGCGGCGAGGTCGCGGTCGAGGCCTTCGTCTCCGGGGAGAGACCCACCCCGATAGCCTACAACATCCTGTACAAGTACCTCGAGGTGCCCGAACTCGTCGCGCCGGACTCGCTGGCCAGGTCGACGGTCGAGAAGATGAGGCTGAGCATCTACGGAACCTCGGTCGAGCTGCTCTGCATGAAGTGCGGCGAAGGTCAGGGGCGCGCCACGATAGGCGAGCTAGCCGAGGAGCCAGTGTGCGGAAAGTGTGGCTCGGGGCTGCTGGCTCCGAGCTTCTACGACTCTGAGAAGGTCTCGGGGCTCCTTAGGAGGAGGCTGGCTCGCGGCGGAGAGGCCCCGCTCTCGGACGAGGAGAGGGCCGAGCTGGCCAAGGCTCGCAGGGGCGCCGACCTCGTCCTCTCGTATGGGAGGAGGGCGTTGGTGGCCCAGGCCGTCTACGGCATCGGGCCGCAGACCGCGGCGAGGATCCTCGCAAGGATGCATGAAGACGACGAGAGGTTCTACAAGGAGCTGCTCGAAGCGAAGCTGAAGTTCATCGAGACCAGGCCGTTCTGGTAGCAGAGACTAAGGTCTCATCGCGTTCAGGAAGAACGTGGTGATTACCTCGCCCTTTCCCTCGATGTCAAGGGACTTTGAGAAGTGGATCTTCTGGAAGACCACGTGGTTCAGCATCCCGATGAGGCAGTCCGCCGCCTCCTCCGCGTCGACGGCGCGAAAGTCGCCCGTCTTCACCCCCTTCTGGACGAGCGATGTCGCGATGGTCTTGACCTCGTCCAGCTGCCTGCTCACCACCTCGGCGCTCCGGTTGTCGAGCTTGGCCGTCTCTCTCATGTATAGGCCCGGGTCGAAGGCGGCCTCGGGGAAGAAGGTGAGGTAGATCTTGGCGAAGGCCGCCACCGCCCTCGGCATGTCCTTGGTGTCCGAGGTCTCCCGGAGCCTCGAGATGAACTGGCGGAGGCTCAGCTTCTCGCTCACCGCCGCCCTGAAGAGCCCCTTCTTGTCCTTGAAGTAGTAGTAGATCATGGGGGCGCTCGTTTTGGCATCCTTGCAGACGTCCCTTATCGAGACGTTGGAGTAGCCCCTCTCGGCGAAGAGCCGCGAGGCCACGGCGAGTATCTCGTTGGGCCCGGGCTTGCTCCTTTGCACCTGCGTACGCGCTCTCTCGAACGGTGGCCTCAGCGTTATTAACGGTTGTGCAGGAATCCGAGAGGAGGACCGCGAGGGACATCGGGCAGCGGGATGAAGGCGGGCCTTTTGGCGAAACCTAACGAGCGTTAGTTAATGCTTAAATCCGCTTTCGAAGCCGCGTCGCCGTTTGGCCGCCAGCACGAGAAGGATCGCGCTGGCGAGCCTCTTCGGCGTCCTCATCCTCGCGATCATGGGCTTCATACCGCCTCCGAGCTCCGACTACCTGATCATCTTCCAGTCGTTCTTCCTCGGGCTGAGCTACCTCTTGGTAGGCAGGGGCGGGGCGACCTACGTCGGTGCGGTAAGCGGGCTCCTCATCACCTTCGTCAAGTTCAACTTCTTTCCCCTCGACCTTGTCTTCTCCATCTTGTTCGGCGTGCTGGTCGACCTCACCGCGGCGGGCCTCCGCGCGAGGGACGGGCGGCGCGCAAGCGCGGGGAGGCTCGCTGGAAGCCTGATGGTAAGCACGGGCATCGTCGGGTTCGTCGCATATTACGTGACGGCCGTGATGACGAACCTCGTCCCCAACGAGCTGGTCCTCGACCTGTCGGTCTTGATCTTCGGAGTCGTGAGCGGCGGCATCGGAGGTGTTGTTGCCGCGCGAGTCTGGAACAGGAACCTGATGGCGAGGTTCCAGAGCGGCCACTAGATCCTCGAACAGCTTAAGTCCTCGTGGCGGCGAACGGGCAGCAGGAAGAAGGAAAGGACAGTGAAGATTCGAAAGACCTTCGACGACTTCGAGGCCTACGGATGGGAGACGCCGAGTCACGAGATAGCCGAGAGGGTCGGGTTGAAGACAGAGCAGATCGTCAGGCTCGACACCAACACATCCCCGTTCGCGCCTCTGCCTGAGCTGAAGCTGCTTGCGAAGGTGGCGCAGAGGTTGGAGGTCAACCAGTACCCGGACACGACGTATCTCGACCTCAGGAAGGGCCTCGAAGCGTACTGCGGAGTGGGGATCGACCGATTCGTCGTCACGAACGGGGCCGACGAAGGGCTGGACATCGTCTGCAAGACCCTCCTGGACAACGGCGACGAGGTGGTCATCCCCGTCCCGACCTATTCGATGTTCCGCGTCGTCTCCGAGGTGATGGGTGCGCGGGTGAGGTACGTGAAGAGAGACCTCGAAGACTTCTCCATCGGCGCGGACGATTTGCTCGCCGCGGCGACCCCGAAGACCAAGCTCATCTTCCTGTGCAACCCAAACAGCCCGACGGGCAACCCCATGCCCATCTCCGAGGTCGAGAAGGTCGCCAGGGAGGCCAAGGCCGCGGTCGCCGTGGACGAGGCGTACTATGAGTTCTGGGGCAAGACATCCATGGGCCTCGCCGAGAGATACGACAACCTGGTGGTCTGCAGGACGTTTTCGAAGGCGTTCTCTATGGCCGGGGTGAGGGTTGGATATCTCGTGGCCAAGCGCGAGACGGTCGAGAAGTTGAACCTGGTGAGACCACCCAACAGCCTGAGCGTCATCTCCTTGATGCTCGCCGAGGCCGTCCTCCGCAACCTCGGGGAGGTGCGCGGCAACGTCAGGAAGGTCGTCGGCGAAAGGATGAGGGTCTTCAAGGCGCTCCAGGAGGTGGACTCGGTCCGCGCGTTTCCGGGAGAGACGAACTTCATCCTATTCAGGGTGAGCGGCGGGGCTGCGCAGGCGGGGAAGCTGCACAAGGCGCTGACGAGGAAGGGCTTCGTCCTTCGGAGCTTCTCCGGGACTAGCGGCATAGGCGACTGCCTCCGCCTCACGATAGGGACGCGCGAGGTGAACGACCGTTTCCTCGTCGCCCTCCGCGGGGCTTCGCCATAGAGGCGCCGACCCACAGCAACGTATATTCGCTCGGAGATGTTGGGAGAAGAGAGCCCTCATGAAGTTGGAACGCGGGGAGGTAGGGATAGTTGCCGTCCAGTTCGCTGCCCTCGTCGTGGTGGTCCTGCTCCTCTCGAGCTTCTCGCCAAGCCAGAGCGCACAGTCGACCCCGGTCATCGGCTCCGTCTATTGGGGCGCCTCCAACCAAGGGGTCGCTCTCACGTACGGGAAGCTGACGACGGTCACGCAGAACGCGAGCCTCCTTACGGCTTACTTCACGGTCGCGTTCTCGACGAAGGTCTCCGCAGTCTCCGGGTCCCGCCTTTGCCTTGGACCGAACTCGACCGTGGGGGAGTCGACCACCTACACGACCATCAACTTCACCTACGATTCCACGAAGGGGACCGGGTCGATCCCGCTCTCCCCGGCCGGCCAGCAGACCGGGTGGGCCTGCGCTTACACCATAAAGGTTACCGACAGCCTCTCGCAGACCACGACGTGGCTCGGGTCAGTCGAGCTGAAGTAGTGCCGGTCTTAGCCTCCTCGCAGCTCTAGCCTGCATTCAGGGCAGGTCGGCTTCTTGATAATGAGTTAGGGCGGAGCGGGGTAGGGTAGGGAGGGTAAGGGGAGGGGCGAAGCCCCCCCTGCTATATGGATTCGATGATTTTTGCAACTCTTTGGAGTTGTCGGCGTCAGTTCGGCATTCCTTGGCCTTCTCTGAGTCCTTTGGCGTGTCGGTCATGTCTATGGTTACTAGAACGGTCGTGCGACTAATAAATTGGCCAAACATGGTTGGGTATAGCCGCCCGTGCTAGCATGGAAGGCCGAGCTGTGGACTGGAAAAGCGAGGCGGCGGCTGGGAACGAATGTATAGCGATAGCGATTATAGCGGCCACTGGAGGCCGCGTGGCTTTCGCCGCCGCTGAGCGTGTTATTGTAGCCCGCCTCAAAGCGGGCGATGAAGGAGCACTTGCGAGGCCGTGTTAGCGTGAAAGGGCGGCGTCTGTGAGGAGGTCGAGCTTGAGCAAAGTCGTGACGATTAGCCAGACTGGAGCTCTAAGATGAACTGGGCAAGAGGCGTCCCATCGAGCTTGACGGGAAGCCAAGCGTCGGCCTGTGGATACATATTGTCGAGCGAGAAGACATTTCCGCCTTGGACGTAATAGAGGCCTTGGGCCCCACCTGTTGTTGACAATGCTGACCCGCCCTCAATGTATCCCCAGTAGGGGTAAAGGTTGTAGCCAGCACTTGTGGGGAAAAAGAAGACGTAGGTAGCTCCCACAATCAATGTAGGATAGCCGCTAGCCAACATAGTAGTTTCGTTCACCGTTCCGCCAATCCAAGCAAAGGAAGCGTTGGCGCCAGGAGGAGCCTTGTAAGTTGCTGCGGAATATAGAGTCTCGATGTTTGAGATGTTATAGAGCATGAAGGGCAGGCCATTCACAATCAAGTTTGTCTCCATGGTGACGTTTGCGAGCCACACGGTAGGGGAAGCTTGGACAAGCTGATTGAGAGTTGGGTAGATCGGCTGAGGTATGTAGACCGTGCAGTTGCACGCCTGATGAAGAGAATACTGTGTCACGACTCCTCCGCTCGCTATTGTTCCCAGAGTCACGGTCGATGTCTCGAATGTGGATTGAAGGGAAATGCTACTAGATCCATTTTGTGTTCGAATTGTAGTTGCGGAATTTGTACTGGACTGCGTTTGGCCTGCACAGCCCGCGCACAGTTGATTGCTGGCCGTGTTGTAGATAATGAAGGCCGACACTGCGACAAGAATCACGATGAGGACGGCCAGAATTGCAGCGAACCGTCTTCCGAGCCTCAACGTCTCTGGGATTGTTGGGAGCTGGGGGATATAGTTCTAACGTTCAGAACATGCAGGGGGGGCCTAGACGATTTGATTCGGGGTGAATCGTTTCGGACCGGAAGCTTTGATAGTATCCGAATGGGTAATCGCTCCATGTCCTCAGGCGAGGATTGCTCCCTGAAATGTGGCGCTGACCTGAGGTTATAGCATTGGAAAAGGAGCTTGGGGAGCTTCTTGCAAAAAAGACCAGCTTCAAGCCAGTTGAGAAGATGGAGGGTTCAAGGGTCTCAAAGGCCTATGTCGATTATGTATCGTCCTTGGGCCTGACTGAGACGGGGAAGTCGGTGGCTGAATGTAAGAGGCACTTGATTGAGCAACACTGTCTTGGCCAGAGCGCTCATTCGTCTTGGTCGCTGTTGCTTTGCCGCGAAGACAAAGCGTGCGTGAACGAGGACGTGATTGAGAACGCTTGGGAGATGAATGACATGGAGCTGTATCTTCACCTGCTTTTCGAACACGCCGGAGTCAAGCGCCACGTGTGGTATGTGGACTTCACGGTCGCAAGCGACATGCGTCGGAAGATTCCGAGGGACAATCTGTCGTCGTTTGCGAAGCTGAGCTATGAGACGATGAAGGAATACTTCAGCTGGAAGTTGAAGTATGAGGCTGATTTCGGAATGGACGTCGCTCCTCAGTTTTGGAGTTCGGATTCGCCCGGTGCTGGGTATCGGCCGCACCTTCACACGATCATCCCTAGGGTATTCTTTGACCGAAAGAGGTTAAGGGTCATCGATATCCGGATGAATCAGCTAGGGAGTGTCGCAGACCTAGAGAAGCTGAAACAACTCTGGAGAGCCAAAGTGGAGTCCGCTTATTGGAGGTCCCGCGCCAAGGTCAAGGGAAAATACGAGGAGTTCAGCGTCAAGGTGAAGTGGCGCAACGAGGATTGGAAGCCCCGGTATTATCGAAGGTCGATGAGACACCGACTGAAGTATATGTATCGCGGGATAGTTTTCGACGTAGAGAAGCACATCGCGAAAAAGGCGATGAGTCAAGAGCCTATGGGATGGCAGAATTGGAACAACGAATTCATGCGGTGGGCATTGACGGCCAGTCACAAGCGGCACATCGGATATGGGCTGATGTCCTCGCCCAGTCGGAGTAGGAGGTCTGTTTTCATGCGGACGATTGGGTTTGACTACGGGACGAGGCAGGAGCGAAAGAAAGCGATGCGCAAGGAATGCCCCGAGCCGGATGGCGAGGGTGTCTGCGGATGCTACATTCACCGTTGGTATGGGGACAAGGTGATGCCGCTGGAAAAGGCGCAGGGTCTGGGGCTGCGGGCCGTCGTGAGACGGTTTGACGAAGAAGCCCTCACTGATGTGCAGAGGAAGTATCAGCGGGACTATGCGAAGTCGAACCGATGAAGGAAGAAATGTGAACGAAAGGCAGGGATAGCGTGTTAGGTGCTCCTGTGGGCCTGGATGCCTCCCTCTTGCATCTCTATCCGGCACTCAGGACAAACGAGTTTTTTGAAGAGGCGCCCAACCTTCTTCTTGGGACAGGTGTCGCAGTATAGCTTGCGGCAGTTGGGGCACTGCCAAGCGGGAGGGTTGCGGAACCCGCCGACCTGATGATTGCACCTGAAGCAGAAGCCTCGGACCAAGTCGTGATGAAATCAGGAAGAGGGATTTAACCGCCAACACAAAAAGCACAGAAAAGAGGGTGCGGGAGAAAAACCGGAGGCTTGTCGCCCCCGAAGCGCCGAAGGCGCGAGGGGCGCTCGCGCCGTAGCCTCGACTAAAGGCTAGAACCCTCCAGCCGTACAGGAACATATCAATCAGGTTGCGTCAGGGGGACGGCAATTGAACTGGACCAATTGGGGCCACGACGATTAAGCTCATGACTGTAGAATAGGACGCTCCATCGATGTTTTCTTGGACTACCAATTGATACGTTCCTGGGGGTGCCGAAATCGCGTTAGACGCCATCACAAAGTAAATCGGCTGGTCAGGGAGTAGCGAGAATGTGAAATTGGCATTCAGTAGTTGGAACCAGCTAGGCAGGGCCACGACGTCTCCATTCACAAGCATTCCCGTGACTGAGAAACTTACCGGGAGAGGCGAGTACGTAGCAGCTCCCGCCGGACCATAAACGATCCCATAGGTCTGATATGAAGGTCCATTCTCATTCGTTAGGAACTCATGCAAGGTTGTTGGGGTTAAGGAGGAACTGATGATGCTTAGGGGCGCAACAATCAGTTGGATGTTGAGACTGACGGACAGGTTCCCGGCGGCCGCCTCGACAAGCATGCTGGCGTCGGCCCCGCCCGAGGTGAATGGCTGGACTGCGCCCGCGATGGTCATCGTCGCTGCTGCCCCGTTCGGCGTCGCCGTTACTTCGGTCGGCTCGAAGTAAACCAAAACCCCTTGCGGGACATTCAACGCCTGCAACTGGACGGAAGTGCTCTGTGGGGAGGTTACGGTCAGTGGGAACGTCTCGTTTGAAACAAAAGTCGCGCTAGAAAGCGTCAAGAAGCATGCCACCGGTTGGGCGATGACTAAGGAAATTGCTAACCCATTGACGGTGCTCGACGTGTTCGTAACGGCCGAAGACGTCACGCTTGAGCACGTGGAAGACGTAACGTATGTTGTGGATTCGAGAAGTGATGTTGACGTTGTGCTTGATTCAACCACATTGTTGGAGGTCGTTGACCCTTGATTTAACGAGGAGTTGCCCAACGTCGTCGTGGAGCTGACCGAACTGGCGCTGGTGTGAATCTTCGTTTGGGAGGGAGCGAAGTTCACAGCAACCACAGCCAAGGCTAAGACAAGAATTGCCGACATGGTCAAGGAGGCGAGTATGAAACGACTCCTATTTGGTGTCATGTTGGCATGCACCAAAAGGCAAGTCTCTGCATAAAGACTCTTGCCTCGGACGGGAGATTGTTGTGGGTTCTCGACTCAAGATAATAAGTTACGGGAGCGACAATCGAGCAAGACGGTTGGGTGCGATGCTAAGTAGCGGTCTTGGCGCAGCGGGTTCAGGGAGTAATCAGCTTCTGAGTTAAGAGCTGGGTGAGCTTCAGTAGTTGGTCTTTGAGTTCGGCATTCTCCCTTAGGAGTTTGTCGAGTTCAGTGGGCTTGGCAAGTTCGACTTCTGGGCTAGTCTTGGAGAGGTCCAACAGGCTGGCGAGGTATCTATCGTATTCTTCGACCAGTTCCGAGTAGTCTTCGAGTGAGTAGTTCTCTGCGCAGTGGCCTGTTTGTTTCTGGCTTCCCATGAGCAAGTCCCAGTGATTTGTTGGCATGGGTGTCTTCTCGGCTATCGAGAAGAACCGCTTTCTGAGATAGTGGCTCGTCAGGCGCACGTTGAACTTGTCGAGGGCGAGCTTGGTGATGTCTCGCCAAAGAGACTTGTGGTTAGGGAAGGGTGTTTCTCTTCCGGTTTGCTTGGCGATTTTGAGGACTCTGTCCGCTAGTGACTTGGGAATGATGGAAGGGTGTTCGATTCGTGCCTTGGTCTGGAAGGGCTTGACCTCGATGATGGCGTATTCGTCATTGAAGGTCTTGATCTGGCTTGTGCTTATCGTGCAGATGCATTGGACTCTCTCGCCAGAGAATGCTTGCAGGTCGATTAGGGTTTGGTGTTCGTTGTCTAGGCTCTTGTAGATAGCTTGGAGGATGCCTTCGCTGATTTTCGGTGTCTTGGCGTTGAAGTGGTTGTCGATTGAGACGTTCAGGGGGCACCTGTTTGCTTTGAAGATTCCCTTGAGGAACGTCGCGTTCTTGCGATGGCTTGGTATCGGTTCGAGGTTCGAGAATGTGAGCAACGAATCCTCTAGCTCCTCTTTGAAGGCAGCGTCTTGCCTACTGCGTGTGATTATGTCGCCGATTGCGTGGTCTGTTACCTGAGTGTTCAGGTGGTCGAGGAAGTGTCTGGCTGCGGCCGTGGCTTGGTGGATTGTGGCTTTGGAGATGAATCCGTTGTTTCGCTTGCGGGCCTTGATATTGGTGAAGTATCGAACGAGGGCCTTGTCTTGCGATACCGTGTAAGTCTCAGGCCTAATCCCGTGTCCGTGTCTCTTGCGGTAGACGCTGACGTGCTGGTCAGCCTCGAAGGAGAGCGGACAGTTGTTGGCGCGGAAGATTCCCTGCAGAGAGAACAGGTTGTATTTCGCAAGCGGGGCGTTCTTTGCAGTGGCGCAGCTCACCAGAATATCGCGTATTCGGGTGTGCGTGGCGGAGTCCGTGGAGATATCTCTCAGGAGCTTGTGAAGACGGCCCTCTTCGACCGGTATGCCGGCAATCGAGAGCAGCCTAGAGGCCGATTCTAGCGCTATGTCGAGTGTTGTTTGCTTCAGCGTGTGGCCTTGGCTGCGATGCTTCACGTAGTGGAAGTAGGCGAGTATTGCGCTGTCCTGTTCGAGAGGGTGAGGGGTAGGGCGCGCGCAGTCGGCATACCCATTATCTTGAAGATGAGCCCGACCTTCTTCTTGGCGCACCTCTCGCAGTAGAGGCGCTGGCACGCCGAGCATCTCCAGGCAGGGGGCTTGAGGAACCCCCCGATTTCTCTGCCGCACCTGATGCAAAACCCCCTCAACCCTCGCCTTTCCCGACTTCAACGGGCTGTGGCGATTTAAGCGGCCACGCCGGGCGTAGGGATAGGATAAAGGGAGCTCCACCCGGCTGAAGGCTTCATGAAGAAGAAGAGCCTTCAAGAGAGGTACGCTCCCTCGAGCGTCTGCTTCGGCTGCGGGCCCGCCAACGAGCAAGGCCTGAAGATTCGCAGCGTCGTCGAAGGGCACTCGGTCGTAGCCAGATGGATCCCGAGGCCGTATCATCACGCCTTCGGCAACGTCCTCAGCGGCGGCATCATCTCTACGGTCCTCGACTGTCATAGCAACTGGACCGGTGCTTACTCGCTGATGGTGGAGGCGGGAGCCGAGGCGCCGCCCCCCACCGTGACGGCCTCCATCTTCGTGGAGTTCCTCAGGCCGACCCCCGTCGCGCCGCTCCTACTCGAGGGGAGCGCGAAGGGAATCTCCGGCCGGAAAGTCGTCGTGGAGTCGGCGGTCAAGGCCGATGGAGTGGTGACCGCGACCCTCCGGGGCACGTTCGTCGCAGTGCGGGCCGACCACCCCGCAGCTAGGCGGTGGCTAGGGGAAGAGGAAGGCGCTGACCGGCATCACCCCGCTTGAGAGGCGCGTCTGGAGAACCTGCGGTACGCGATCGCGAAGAAGATCTCCGCGACCACGAGGAGGACGAGCCCTATGACCACGGAGACCGCAAGCATCAACACGCCCACGATTGCTATGACCGCAAAGAACGTCAACATCCTCCTGGCGCTCCTCCGGTCGGGCGGGGATGGCGCGGGGGGAGATGGGGAGCCCATCGTCCTTCACTCTGGGCGTCCTCTGGTTATATCCGTTCCCCCACGGCTGGGGAAAAGTTTAGAAAAATGGGGCGGGGACGATGAGACCCGTTGAACGCTCCCCCGAAGCGGATCTACAATTCGGCCAGCGTCCCCCAGAAGGACTGCATCTTCTGCAAGATTGTTGCGGGGAGGCTGCCGTCGTACGTAGTCTACGAGGACGAGCGCCACGTGGCGTTCTTGGACATCAACCCGTTCTCAGCGGGGCATACGCTGGTCTGCCCCAGGCGGCACGGGGAGACCCTGTGGGACATGGACGAGCGCGAGATAGCGGAGGTCTTCAAGGTCGCCTCGAAGGTCTCGATGGGGGTGGTCGCCGCGACGAAGGCCGACGGCTTCAGGATAATGCAAAACAACGGCGAGGCGGCCAACCAGGCGGTGGCTCACATCCACGTCCACGTGATTCCGAGCAAGCTAGAAGACAGGGGCAGGTTCAACAGGATCAAGCTCGGCGAGAAGGAGATGGCGGTGGTCGCCGAGGCGATAAGGGCAGAGATCGCGAAGCTCGCATGAAGGTCCCGGGGACCGCTTCATCGCCTGTTGGCTTCGCTTCTAGGCGTGGAGCAGAGTGAAGAAGAAGAAGTACATGGGAAGAAGGAACAACGGGATGAGGAGGACGACAGTAAACGCGAGCTTCAACAGCCTCTTGATCAGGTCCTCTAAGTTCGAGACCTTGAAGACCTTGAAGAGCGGCTTGAGTACTGGCGACAGCCTTTGCTCCAGCATCACAGCAGGAGAGCTTCATGAGGCCTATTTCTATTTTGCTCGGGGCGTCGGCTCAGGTCCCGCCTGCGCATTGTGATGACCTTCTCACTTCATCTTTAAACGGGCCGGCTTCGGAGCCAAGGTCCAGGTCAAACTTGAGCTTCGGCAGCGGGACTGGGAGGACGCGCTCCGGCACGAAGGGATTTTCGGGCAAGGAGAAGAAGCAGAAGAGGAAGAAGGAAGAGTTCCACGGCCACAAGCGGGCCCGCTTCCAAGAGTCCGAACGCCCCGACCCGGAGGAGGTGAGGGCCAGGACGATCCTCGCCCTGGACAGGCTAGGCCACCAGGTCATTTCCTCGGAACCGGGCGGGTACGACCTCGAGGACTGGACGAGGAGCCTGAACTCCTTGCTCGACGACTTCCAGGAGAAGGTTGGGGCCGAGCGGGTGACCGAGGAGTTCCGCATGCGGAGGGAGGAGGCTCTGGGACGCCTGGTCCCTTCGTCTTCCGCCAGGGAGATCGACTCCGAGATAGAGAGGCTCACCAAGGAGGAAGAGGCCGCGAGCGCGGCGGTCGACGAGGCTGAGAAAAGAGCGACGGCGAAGCTAGCTTCTCTGAGGGAGGAGCGCGACGCCTGTGAGAAGGAGCTGAAGGCGCAGAAGGAGAAGCTGACCGAGCTGAGGGAGGCCAAGCAATCACGCCAGTTCTTCTCCCGAATCCTCAGGGCGGGGCCTTCAACCGGGCAAGCCGAGGCGGGGGTCGCCGAGCTCGAATCCAAGCTGAAGAGCCTCCAGGAGGAGATCGAGCGGTCTCGGAAAGCCCGGTCGGCCGCGAGAGGCAGCGCTTCCGGGGAAGGCGACCCCGCGTACCTCGAGGCCCAACGTAGGCGCGAGGCTGCGCGCGAAAAGCTTCTCGAGCTTCAGTCGTCGAGGCAGAACTTGCTCCAGCTCGCTCCAGAGCGCGAGGCGGCAACTCAGGCGCTGTCTGTGATGGTCTCCGCCATGAAGCTCGAAGGGACAGCGTCGAACGCCGCGTGAAGGGGCGTGCTGTAGCTTTGGAACACCCGGCTCGAGTCGGAGTCTCGAAGATGGCGCTGGCCGCCGCGCTCGTGGGAGTCGTCGCCGTCGCGGGAATCGCGGCCTACTTCGTCTCCGCGCCATCAACGCCGTCGACCACCAAAGTGGTCTCCTCTACGAGCTCCTCCTTCGCCGCCCCCCTGAGCGTCACTGTGACGGTGGTGCCTCCTTCACCCCTGATCTCTCCGGGGGAGACACAGAACTACACCTTGATCCAAGTGTCGTCCGCGGGGTCGGCATCGGGCGGGACACTGAACGTCACCGTCTTCCCGCCCAAGGGACTGTCGTTGGTCCTCAACCAAACCACGGTCCCACTCTCGAACGGCACTCAGTCGATTCCGACTGTGCTCAAGGCCGATCCAGGGCTATCTCCCGGCAATTACTCGATGACGGTCGAGACCGGTTCGAGCACCACCCCCGAAAGGAACCAGACCTTCAGGGTCCAGGTGGTCCCCATGCTGGTCACCATCCAAGACCTGGCCTTCCACCCGCAGAACATCACGCTCGCCAGGGGCACGAGGGTCACCTGGCTGAACCTTGACTCGACCATAGGCTGCTGCGACCCCGGCAACCACGACGTCAGCTTCACCTCGGGCGCGAACGCGACATCTCCCATCTTGAAGAGGTATGATACTTGGAGCTACGCCCTTAGCGCTGACGGAGTCGTTGATTACTACTGCACCATCCATCCCTTCATGAAGGGGCAGGTCACGGTCACCGGCTGACCCGCGCCAAAAGGAGCGCGGGTTCTGCGGGTCAGTACTTCCAGGGAGCCTTCGGGCCGCGCACGGCATAGGCCGCGAGGATGATCCCGACGAGCCCGATCGCCACTGCGACGTATGCAAGGTAGGACAGGTTGTCGATGGTGTGGTTCGCAGAGGAGAGGTCGCCTCGGAGGGTGGAGATGTTGCTGTCCGCTGCGCTGAGGTTCCCGTTCAGCGAGCCGATGGTCTTGTTTGCCGTCGCGAGCCCGTTCGTCAAAGCGGCGAGCTGGTTGTGCGTGACGAACGACACGCTCGCGGAAATAGTCAGGAGGTCTGACTGGACCGCCGTCACGGTGAGGGTGTGCGTCCCATCCGGCATCGAAGTCGTGTTGAGCGGATACGAAATCTGAGGACCTATGTTGCTCCCTTGGAAAGGAGGAAGAGCTTTGCCATCGAGCATGAACGTGAGTGCGGCGATCCCGCTCCCTGTCACCGCCACTTGTGCGTTGAAACTTCCGGTATAGCTTGCGTTGGGGGTGGGCGAAGAGATCGTGATCACTGGGAGAGCGGGGTTGATGCTCTGGTACGACGAGGCCGAGTCGATGGAGGCGGTGGCGCCAACGCCCAGGTTGAGCGACGCCAAGGCGGTGTGCTGCAGGATGACTTTCGCGTTGGTCGCGACTACGTTGCCTCCGCTCACGCCGTCGAGGGTCGTCTGCCCGTTCTCGAGGTTCAAGGTACCGTTCACCGTCGACGAGGTGATCGTCACGTCCGAGCCCGTCACCGTGTTGTTACCCACGAAGTAGTCGTCGGCGAGGGAGAGGGCCTTGGTTCCGGCGTTGATGGTGACGTTCGACAGCGCGAGGCGAGAAGTCTGCTGCGGGTCGGTCATGACCTGGTTGGCGGTATAGACGTACGGCTGGACGTAGAAGCCCTGTTGGGCTGAGAGAGTGGCCGCGGTCGGGACCCCGCCAGCCGAAAGCCCGGAGACGTAGACGTCGTACGGGCCTCCGTAGTACTCGGCGTTCGCGTTGCTGAAGGAGACCAAGGAGGAGTTGTAAGGCGACGGCATCGTCGCGGTGGCAGTCCACATCCCTATCTTCGCGTCGAACGTCAGCGGAATCAGGGCGGAGGCGGCGTAGGTCGAGTGCATGAGAGAGGAGTAGTCATCCTGGGCACTCCCTGGATAGACCAAGGCAGTATAGAGGCCGTTCGTCACCTCTTTGCCGTCAGGATTGGTTATGCTGGCGGTGATCAGGGCGTTCTCTCCTTCGAAGAGAGTCGCCGGCCCTACCGAGATCTTCGGGACGGAGAATCCCGGAGCGACGTAGACCTGCCCGAAGTAGCTCCCGCCGTAATTGAACCCCGTGGTCTCGTCATTGTATACTGCTTTGAGGACCACCGTGTAGAGCCCGGCAGAGGCGTTTGCGGGGATCGTTAGGTAGCCGTTTATCAGAGTGAGGCCTGCTCCGCACACCCTCAGGGCCTGCGCGCAGGGCTGCTCGGTGAGCGAGACGGTCGCGACGCTCTGCCCCGTAGAGCTCACCAGGGTCGCTGTGACGTTCGCTCCCTCGGCGATCGAGGCCCCAAGCGACACCCCCGTAGCTAGGGAAAGCGTCTGGTAGATGTTTTCGGGTGCCGTCGCCGTCGCCACGATCGTGAGCGACTGACCCGGGGCCACCGAGCCCGGCTCCGCGACGACCTGTGGGTAGATGTACGAGCCCAGGAGGCTTATCCCGCTCACGAACGGGAGGTAACCCACGACTGACCCCTGCGTGATGAGGGCCGTCGGGCCGTCGGGGAGGCTCTCGTTCAGGGCAGCTTGGAAGTAGCCGCTAGCCTGTGAGTAGACTAGGGCAGCCGAAGCGGCCTGAGTGTAGGTGTTCGAGAGTATCGAATATCCTTCGAAGGTGACGGTCGTTGAAGTGAACGGAGCGTTGTTCCCGTATAGATCCGTGATTGAGATCGAGGTCTCGAGGCGCGGCAGGAAGGTCCACGGGTAGGGGGCGAGCGGCTGGACGAAGTTCGCCAGGTATCCGACGAAGGTTGTGGCGAAGCCTTCCCCGCTCTGGCCCCCTGAGCTCCCGGCCACGTTGACGTAGGCGATTCCTGCCTGGCTTCCGACGGAGAGGGTGCCTGCCCACGCCCCTTGCGTCGCGTTGAATGTCAGGGGCACCGGCGTGGCGCTGCCGGCTAGAGTCTGCAGATTTGCGGTGAACGACCCTGTGGTGACGGGCTGGCCTCCAGACGAGGTGATGCTCGCCCTGACGTCTATAGTCTTGCCGGGGGTGTAGTCGCTTATGTTAGACCCGACATTGGAGAGCCCCAAGTTCACGTTCACACTCAACGCCGAGGAGGGCGAGCCGACCGTGCCGTAGAGAGCGGCAATCTCGCCGATGTTAGGGACGCCCCAGCCAGTGGCAAGGTTATACCCGAACTTCGAGACCCAAGGGATTGTGTATCCGAAGGTTACGGGAGTGAACGCCTTCTGATACGTGCTGGAATTCCCCGCCAGCTGGTATATGGCCGGGTTGAGGAGGCCAAGGCTCGCCTTCTGGGCTCCCATCAAGAGCGCCAGGAGACCCGCGAAGAGCGGGCTCGACTCGCTCGTCCCGCCGGTCACGATGGGGGACCCTCGGTAGATGATGAAGGTCCCAGGGCTAGCGCTCGCGTCGAGTGAGACGTCGGGCACCATCCGCCCGTTGGGGAACGAGGGGGGCACCTGGAGCGACGACTGGTACCAGGGCGTGGGTTCCAGTATGCTGACGCCGCCTCCGCTGCCGCCCTGGTTGACGAAGTACGGGACGAACCCGATGCTCGACCACGCCGTCTGGTTCAAGCTCATCGCTCCACTCGCCGTCGTGGAGATGTAGGTGCTCGTCCCGCCGAGCGCAGTCACGAACGGAGAGGTGCTCGGATACTCCGCCCCTCCCTCAGGGCCGGCGCTGAAGCCACTCCCGCCACCGTCTCCGGAAGACGCGAGGAAGGTCATACCCATCGCAGAGCCGAGCATGTAATAGTCGTCGGTGAAGACTGAGTTGAACAGGTAATTCGACGGGCCGGTTTCGTAGTATTGCCACTCGGCCAAACCGAAGCTCTGAGACACCACGTTCGCCTTTCCGTCCTGCACTATCTGGGCGATCACAGCGGAGAGAGGAAGCGCGCCGTTCCCGGCGTACAAGATGATGTTCGCGCCCGGCGCCATAGCGTGGGACGTCTGGACGTCGAGGTCAATCTCGCCATCCCAACCCAGGGCCGACCCGAGGTTGGGGTTGTAGGGCCCGATAGGAGAGACGGTGAAGCTCGGAGGAGCGGGGTATCCGTACGTCGAGTCGTAGAGCGCAAGGTCACGGGCCGCGGCCGCGTAGCCGTAGAAGTCCAGCAAGCCTATCGTGTATCCCGTCCCGTTGATGCCCTTGGAGAGGAGCCCCGTCGAGTTATAGACGCTCTGGAGAAGCTTTGTCTCCTGCCCGCCTTGGGTGAACGTGACGTTGGCGCTCGGAGCGGCACGGGAAGCGGCGCCCGCCTTGACCAGGTCAGGGCGCATCAGTAGGCCTGAAGAGTTCGAGGCGAAGGAGTACGCCCCGGAGAGGGTGGTCTGCCCGGTGGTCTGGTAGTAAGAGTACGTCCCGTTGGAGTAGAGCTGGACGCCCTGGCCGAGGTACTGGTTGACCTGGGCCACCGTCCCGCGCACGGATATCATCGAGTTGAGGGCCGAGGATTCCACCGTGAACCCCTTCGACGTGAGGTAGTCGAGGACCGACTGATACTGCCCCTGCGTGGGGAGGAACGTCTGGCTCACCTGGCTATGGGTGAGGAAGTGCCGGAACCCGGCCGAGTTCGGATCGGACGACTCCTTCACAAGCGAGCTGAGCAAAGGAAGGTTTCTCAATGGGATGGCCACGGAGACGAGGACCGACATGTTCGGGTCTGCGGCTCCTATGCTCTTGTAGCTCGAGAGGGCGCTGGGCGTCGAGGAAGGGGGGACCTGCGCCGCGACGCTGGGAATCTGCGGCGGCGCGCCCGCGGGGCTGCGAGGGGCGGCAACTGAGAAAGAAGGCATGAGCAGGAGGAGCGCAATGGCGCACGCCAGGGAGGGAGTAACCACCCGGCTGGGGAGATAGCGCATCTGTGCTACTCAAACTCCTTCTGGGGAATTAAAAGCTTGTTACGCCTCTCGATCTCGGGGCTTTGACAAACACCGCGGCGACGTCTGGTCATCTCGGCGTTTCTATTCATCCTAGACTCGTGCTGCGATATTCGCCTAGGTGGCACCCTTAAGGGGGCTGTGGTGCAATCATCTAACGGTGGAGGGTGGAGAAGCACGAGCCCGCGGGGAATCGGGGCGCGTCCCCTTGCGGTCGAGGAACTGAAAGGCGCCGCTTGCAAAGCGAGCCAGGAAGGCTCTAGTTTAATAAATCACGGAAATCGGCCTGAACGACAAGGATGCCAGAAGGATTCTCGCTCTCGCACTGCACGTCATGCAACCGGCCCATCCTGCCGGGGACCAAGGCAGTCAGGTTCAACTGCCCGAACTGCCATCAGGTGCTGATCTGGCGGGACGAGCTCTGCAGGAAGTTCTCTCGCAGATACAAGTGCGTCAACTGCGGGTTCGAAGGCCCTTAGTGTCAAAGTCTGCCGCTCGCTTCAACCAAGACCGCCGGAAGCGGTCTCACCTACCGCTTTAGCCCGCCGCGAAGCGCCGCGCCGGCCTCTCCACCTTTCTTCTTCTCTCAGCCAAATGTCACATGCCTGACTTCGTTCGAGTTGGTGATCTCGGTGAGCTTAGAGTTAGCTCTGAAGCTCAGCACGGAGAAGGGGATTGAGACGGCGAGGAAGACCAGATAGAGATAGGGGGACGTGGTCTTGGGTGACACGTAGGTGAGCAAAAGGAGGGCAAGGGCAGGGGCCAGGGTCGCCATGCTGATGAAGGTCGAGACGCCCATCCTTCGCTTCAACGAAACGTATTGGGCTAGTGTCGCCTTCTCCTTGAACTCAAACCCGTCATAGACGAGTGCGGGCGAACCTGACAAGAAAGACCGAGAAGGCCAAGAGTTATCCTGGATAATACGTCTTCGCTTTCCCGACCTTTATGCGGCGACTACGTGCGAGAGCAAAGTGGCCGTTGGTCGGTTGGAAATACAGAGGAGGAGAGACAGCCTACTGCTTTGCGACTGCCTTCTCTACTTGGCCTTTGACCGTCACTTCACGGACAATCCCCGCGGCAACTGTCGAACCCATATCTCTAAGCGCGAACCTGCCCAACTCAGGGAACTCCTTGAAGGTCTCAAGGACCACCGGCCTCAGTGGCGTGATCTTGACGATCGCCGAGTCGCCGGTCTTTATCGTCTTGGGCTTCTCCTCTGTGGGCTGCCCCGTTCTCGGGTCTATCTTCGCCACAATCTCAGTGATTGTCGCCGCGACCTGCGCGGTGTGCGCATGGAGCACAGGCGTGTAACCCGCCGCGATGGCGGTGGGATGGAAGACCACGATGATCTGAGCGAGGAACTCCTTCGCGATCGTCGGGGGGCTCGAGGGGGGACCCAGGACTGAGCCGCGGTGGAAGTCGGTCTTTGAGACTCCCCTAAGGTTGAACCCGATGTTGTCGCCCGCGAATGCCTCTTGCATCGGGGTGTGGTGCGTCTCGATTGACTTTATTTCAGCCGGCAGTCCCTCTGGCATGATGATGACTGGGTCGCCTACCTTCATCTTCCCGGTCTCTACCCTGCCCACAGGGACAGTGCCGACGCCAGTGATGGTGTAGACGTCCTGTATCGGGACGCGGAGAGGCTTTTCAATCGGCTTGGGAGGCTCGGTGAACTCGTCGAGCGCCTGGTACAGGATGGGCCCCTTGTACCAGGGCATGTTTGTGCTCGGCTTTGCGAGGTTCTCGCCAGTCCAACCTGATATCGGTATGACCCTGACCTTTGTCATGTTGTACCCGACCGTCTTAAGCAGGTTCGAGACATCTTCTTTCGCCTCGTTGAACCTGGCCTCCGAGTACTTCACAGTCTGGTCGTCCATCTTGTTGATGCAGACCACAATCTGGTTTACTCCGAGAGTCTTTAGCAAGAACGCGTGCTCCCTGGCTTGTCCTCCTGGGCCCAATGCTGTGTCTTGCTCTCCCTTCTTTGCGGAGACGATGACGACGGCGGCGTCGGCTTCAGAGGCGCCCGTGATCATGTTCTTGATGAAGTCGCGGTGCCCCGGAGCGTCGATCAGCGTGTAAAAGTACTTTTGAGTCTCGAACTTTTGGAACGCGAGGTCGATGGTGACTCCCCTTTCTCTCTCGTCCTTCAGCTGGTCTAGGACCCATGCGTACTTGAACGAGTCTCCAGCGCCGGTCTTCTCGCTCTCTTTCGCGTATTCCTCAATCGTCCTGTCATCAACTGCTCCTAGGTCGAACAGGAAGTGACCCATACTCGTGCTCTTTCCGTGGTCTACGTGACCAGTAACAATCAGGTTTAGGTGTGGTTTGTCTGCCATTACGCATTAACTCGGTATACGAAAAGACCTCTTCGAGATGTTATTTAAGGTTTAACCGTGGGAACCGAGTTTGAAAGCCTTCAGAGAGGACGAACTCACCCTCAGACAGTCATTTACAGCCGGAAATCGTCCTTTGTGAGGCCTTAGAGCGTGTTTCCACCCCAATTGTCAAGGCGAGTCGGAAGGCATTGACCCGCCCGGTCCCATTGGCGCGAGTACTCGCGAGCTAGAGGACGACGGCCGGAAGGCCCTGTGTCTCCCAACTGCGCCGGATCTCGGTGCCAGGCCCCGCAACGTTGACACCTCTCGCCCAAAGGGATTGGCTTGCGTAACCTTATACCAAGGCGCCGGAGCGAGCGCGTTCGGGCGCATGACGTTGCATAAGACCCAGCGGTGCTTCCACGCGTGCGGAAGGCTCGTCGTCGTACGGCGCAGGTTCAGTCTCCCCGTGGTGGCTCGCGATTGACGTCGATCCTCGACATCCTGAAGCTGATAGTTGGCAGGCGCTGGCGGGTAATCGCCATAATCTTCGCCATAGAGCTCGTTGCCATCGTCATAGTCTCCAATTCGGCCTTCTTTCCCGGGGAGTCCTCACTCTACGAGAAGCAGTACAACAACATCAAGCCGGTCTTGAACCAATCGGCCGCGGGGCAGGTGGTGGGAATCTTTGCCAACAACTTCCGTGTGGCGATAGCCGAGCTGATTCCGGTCATCGGCCCTATACTCTTCGGCCTTTCCATCTACGAGACCGCAAGAATCGTCGAGGTGATCGGCATCGTCAACGGACTGGGGGTCGGAGCTGCGCTCGGGACGCTCTTCTTCCTGCCGAGCACCTGGCTGGAGCTGCCCGCGTACTCGATAGCCGTCGCAGAGAGCGCCTACTTCGTATACGCGATGAGACGCGGATTGGCGGGCTTGCTCAAGGAGGTCAGGTTCCTCATCGTGAACGTGGTCCTGATCGTCGGCGTCCTCATAGTCGCCGCCGTCTTCGAGGTCACCGAGATACAATTGGAGACGATGTTCGGCGCCCCGGCGCCTCTGTGGGAGCAGAGCTTGGTGTTCTTGACCTGGGTCCCATTCGTCGCGGTGTTCGCGGGCGTGATAAGATTCTGGCGCATCTCGAGGAGGGACGCCCCGGCGCTAGAGGCTCGTTACGCCGAAGAGATGTTGCAGGGAGAAGAGGCGCCACAGGTCATCGGAGGGCAACGCCAGCCGCAACCCCAAGGCGAAAAAGATGTGGCGGGTAGCCCGACTTCGAGAGACGAAGGCGGAGCTACTGCCTAGACAGGAAGCTCCAGAGCATCACTCCGACCAGCATCACGATTGAGCTCGCGAGCCCCGTGATCATCGCTCCTGCAACGTCAGAGCTGATCCCGAGGGTCATGACCCAACTGACGACCGGTGCCCTCACGAGCCAAGCGAAGAAGCCCAGAGCATAGCCGACCAACCAGAAGCCGAACAGCACGATTTTTCGTCCCATTATTGGATTACCTGAAGTTGATGCGACGAAGCGTTGGTAAATGGGGGGAGAATAGTATTTCTCGACACATAGGTCGAATTCCGTAGACGAAGCTGTCCTGTCTAGATCAGGTGATAGAGGCCCGCTAGGTAGAGGGTGAGCCCGCTGGCAGCCATACCGGAGGCGAACACGACCGCCTTGGAGAGCATCTCGCGCGAAGTCGCGGCGCGCTCGTCGCTCACACAGCAGCTCATCAGCCAACCGAAGAAAGTCATCGGCTCTTGGGGCATACTCTTCGATGCGAAAGGTGGCGTGGCGGTATATTAACGGTGTGAAAGTCAAATTTTCATGCTTCCGCGTCGGCGTTTTCCAAGTAGAAGCGGATAATACCCAGAGAAAATTGGAGGTGGAATCATGAGCGTGGGGAAGCAGGGTGCCGCACGAGCGGTTGATGAGACGATCGTCGATGTCGGCGAGTACAAGGTCAACGTGGCGTCAGCGGGGTCTGGCACTGCCGTCGTCCTGCTGCATGGTGAGGATAAGCGGCCAGGTTGGAAGGAATGGGAGGGTTTCCTAGGCCTCGCGGAGAGCCACCGGCTCATCGTTCCGGACCTCGTAGGGTTCGGCGGCTCGTCGCATCCCAGCGAGACCCCCGACTATCGGGCGCAGGCCAGGGTCATCCACGAGCTCCTCGACGTGATGAAGGTCGACAAGGCGGCGCTGGTGGGCTATTCGTGGGGCGGGCAGGTCGCGCTTGAGGTGGCAATCGATTGGCCGGAGAAGGTGGATAGCCTGATCCTGGTTGCCAGCACCTACGACAAAGGGCAACTGCCGAAGCTATCGAAGTTGAGGAAGCCCAGCCTCATAGTCTGGGCTGAGGACGACCTTGTGACCCAGCTAAAGGCAGGCTACCTTCTGCGGGATGCGATACGTACGTCGAGGCTCGAAGTGCTTCCTCCGGTGGCCAAGGACCCAAAGCACGACTTCACCTTCGCCCACAGCCTCCTCGTGTCGAGGAGGGAGGAACTCCTCAAGCTCTTCCGCTCGTTCCTCGCTTCGCCCGCTTCCGCGACTGCCGAGCCTCCTGAGCTGGAGAAGGAGCTCAGGGGGATGGCCATGAAGCAAGACGGGGAAGAGTCCTAGAGAAGCGCAGAGGTGAGCCTTGGCCTACCTTGAGGCCATGGCGATTCTTTCTTGCTCGTTCTTCCGCTTGACGGCGAAGCTGTTCGAGTCGCCGCTCGCGGCCGCGATTATCTCGTCCGCAAGCACTTCTTCCACCGATCGCGTCGCCTTGAATGTCGCCTCCCTCACGCCCTCGGATATCGACCTCAACGCCAGGTCCATCCTCCGCACCGGCGAGATGTCCACCGAGATGTGGTAGACGACCCCTCCGTAGCTCATCCTGGTCGTGTCCTCGTTGGGAGACGAGTTCTCGATCGCCTTTACGAGGTACTGGACGGGGTTTCCGCCTGTCTTGATCTCGATTATCTCAAAGGCCGTCCGCACTATCGCCAAGGCCTTCTGCTTCTTCCCTCCCATCCTTCCGGTGTTCTTCGCGTGTTTCTTGCCGAAGTGCATCAGCTGATTGGTGAGCCGCTCGACTACGTTGACCTTCGTCTTCGAGAACTTTTGGTGCTCGTGCCTACCTCCAGAGTGAGGGAGGAGCATAGGCCTCAGGTCGATTACGCTCGCGAGCCCCTGGTCTTCGACCTTCACATGGGTCATGTCCCACTTGTTCCAGAGGAGTAGGTTCGGATACTCTAGCTTGGTGCTCATGCGATCTATCTCCTAGGCTTCTCCTTCCTTCCGTAGACCATCTCGTTGAGCGAAACACCGTTGACCTTGGACACCTGCCACCTGACTCCGGGAATGTCTCCCATGGCTCGCCCCATCGAGCCCCCGATTCCTTCGAGGGTGACCTCGTCGTGCTCGTCCACGAAGTTGAGCGCCCCGTCGCCGGGGAGGAAAGCCGTGACCTGCTTCCCGTTCTTGACTATCTGAACGCGGACGCATTTCCTGATCGCGGAGTTCGGCTGCTTTGACTCTATGCCCACCTTCTCCAAGACGATGCCGCGCGCCTGTGGGGAGCCTTCGAACGGGTCGGCCTTTACGTCGAGCCCTAGAATCTTCCTCTTGTAGTACTTGTTGCTCCAGCGTAGCTTCTGCCTGTGCGCGCTAATCTGGCGAGCCGCGAATTCACCTCTGGGCATTCTTCGGCGTCGTGCTCGGCGTTGTGTATAAAAGGGTTGGGACGGCCAGAACAAGGGCCCCCGGAAACCAGTTGGTTTCAAAGGTCGTCCAGCGTCACCTTAGGCTCTACTCACTCCGAGATCATCAAAGAATGCGCCCGAACGTCCCTCGGGCGACTCTGGTCCGTTACACCGTGTGAAATCTTCTTGAAGCCAAGGCCGCCGCAGCCACCACCATCACGGCAACGACTGCGAGGGAGGCCGGCGGGAATTCTGGAGCGGTAGTTGAGTTGGAGGAAAGGGAACCAGGGGAGATGACTGAGACCGTATTGTCGCCGCTATTGGCTGCGAACACCTCGCCTCTCGCATCGTCGTAGTCGACGCCAGAGGGATTGCTTCCCACGCCCACCGTCGCGACGACGGCGTTGGCGGAATCGGAAATCACCGAGACGGTGTTGTTGCCGCCGTTGGTCACGAAGATCTCGCCATCAGAGGAGTCGTATGCGATGCTCGTGGGATGTGCCCCAACCTTGACCGTAGCGACCACGGCGTTGGTTTCGTCTGAGATGACGGAGACGGTGCCGCTCAGATAGTTGGCCGCGAAGGCCTCTCCCTTCGCCCGGTCGTAGGCCACTCCCGCGGGACCGCCTCCCACGCCCACCGTTGCGACCACCGCATTTGTGGCTTCAGAGATGATCGAGGTGGTATTGTCGAGCGCGT
>Ga0307372_10003219_pt1 | contig 26314 bp, 26 predicted proteins | sample OX1MG_FD_202533 | JGI IMG/M metagenome (GOLD analysis project Ga0307372, IMG submission 202533) | Soil microbial communities from Risofladan, Vaasa, Finland - OX-1 | ecosystem: Environmental > Terrestrial > Soil > Coastal area > Acid sulfate soil | place: Finland: Risofladan, Vaasa | collected... | reverse complement strand
TGTGGCACATGCTGTCCAGGCCGGGCATGGACTTGTCGCCCGTCTCCTGGCCGGCCCGGATGAGCTGGCGGGCCATCTCGGGCCTGGCCCAGCCGCGGGCCTGGCGCTGCTGGCGGAGCCACGCGCCGAGTTCGGCGGGCATCATGCCTTCTCTCTCCGCAGGTGGTCCCCGCGCTGGCGGGCGCGGGGACGGTCTGGTGGCGGCTAGCTGATCAGATCGTCGGCGAGTCCGGCTTTGGCGCCTTCGATGAACGCGCGGATCTCGCCGGGTTCCAGGATCAGGGCGGGTCCGGACGGGTCGGTGGACTGGCGCAGGGCGACCTGGCCGCCGGGGAGCTTTTTGGCTTCCAGGCAGGAGCCGCCGTTGTCGCTCCATGGCTTGCGCCAGCCGCCGTGGCCGAGGCCGGCGGCGGGCATACCGTTGCGGATGTGCTGCTCTTCCATTTCAGATCTCCTTCATGAGGTTGCGCAGGATGGTGATGGTCTGCCCGGGGAAGCGGCCTGGGCGCACACCCGGTCCAGCGCTTCGGTGTACCTGGCGGTCTCCCTGGGCTTGTCCAGGTAGCTGGCGCTGGTCAGGCCCTCGCAGTAGACGATGTCGGGCAGGTCGCTGTCGGGGAACCGGAACAGGTTGAACATCCCGTACAGGGCGGGGTGCCAGCCGGCGGCGAACGGGATGACCTGGATGGTGACGTCCGGCAGTGCCGCGGCGTCGATGAGGCGCTCGATCTGGGCGCGCATGACGTGCCCGCCGCCGACGGGGCGGCGCAGCACGGTCTCCTCCAGCACCACCCAGTAGCCGGGGGCGCGGGGCCGGGTGAGCAGTTTTTGCCGGGCCAGGCGGAGCGCGACCCGCCGCTCGGTCTCCGCTTCGGCGGCGCCGGGGAAGCTGGCGGCGGTGACGGCCCGGGCGTAGTCCCCGGTCTGCAGCAGTCCCGGCACGACCTGCGGCTCGTAGGCGCGGATCAGGCTCGCTGACTCTTCCAGCCCGACCGCGACCTTGAACCAGGGCGGCAGCACGTCGTCGTAGCTGTGCCACCAGCCGGCCTTGCTGGCCTGCCGGGCCAGGGACACGAACGTGTCGATCTCGGCGGGGTCGGTGACGCCGTAGGCCTGCAGCAGGCTCTTGACGGTCAGCGGCTTCAGGCCGCCCTCGGCGCGTTCCATCCGGCGGATCGTCCACGCCGAGGACAAGTGCGTGGAGATTTGCACTGTGCATGAACCAGGGTGGAGCGCAGCCGCTCACCAGCGGCAGGCCGCCGGCTTTGCCCGGGCCGGCTCCCGGAGCCGCCCGCCACCCGGGCGCCGCCAGCCCGCCAGCCCGATGCCAAGGAGGACATGTGGCGCCCGCGGAAACGATCAGCCATCCCGCGGTCACGGCCAGCACGACGCCCCAGGCCGCCGGCAACGCCCGACCGGGCGGAATGCCGGTCGGCGGCGGCACCGGGCCCGGCACGGGACCGGACCCGCCGGGCACGGCCGCAGGGAAGCGGGCACAAGCGCTGAGGGTAACGGCCGTGTTCACCACGTCCGCCGGCCAGGTACGCCACGCCCGCCGCCTCGCCGAGGCCATGCCCGTGGATCCCGCGAGACGGGCGGCCCCACGGACGGGACATCGTCAGTGAGGTGGTCAGGCCGCCGAAGCCTGACAGCGCCTGCCCCGAGCGAGCCTGCGGCTTACCCTGGTTGGCCGTACCGGGGACCCGACCTGGCCTGGTAGTAGGCGGAGGACTCCCGCTGCCAGAGCAGCACGATGGCGCCGAGGCCGATCAGCCAGACCAGGATCGCCAGCAGCAAGCCCGTGATCGCGTACGGCCGGGCGACCAGGGTCAGCAGGTCGATCGTGTTGATCCCGAACAGCACCGACGCAACGATCCGCGCCCAGCTTTTGCCCGCCCCGTTCGCCCACGCCATCCAGACCCACAAGCCGATCGCGAGCAGCCCAGCCACCGCCGCGAACGTCAGCGTGGCTACCTGGGCGCTGTGCACCTGGCTGGCGGTGTAGTGCGGGAACTGCGACCGGATGGCGCTGCGCAGGTTGCCGATGGTGGCCAGCCCGATGATGATCTCGGCGGCGCTGACAGCCGCCCCGGCGTACATCAGCCGGACCGCGGTGACCACCGGCCGCGGCGGCGCGGGCTGCGCCGGCGGCACCGAATCTGGGCCCGCCGGCGGGTAGGGCTGGTACATGACTGCTCCTAGTGTCAGAACCCCCGCCTAGAGTTGGAGCGTGCGGTGTAAGGAGAGACCATGCGCCCCGTAACTGATCTGCAACGGAGAGTAGCACCCTTCGAGGTGGTCACCGAGATGGTGCCTGCCGGTGATCAGCCTGCCGCGATCGCCGCGATCGAGAAGCGGACCAGGTCCGGCTCGCCTGACACCGTCCTGCTCGGCGCTACCGGCACCGGCAAGACGGCGACCGTCGCCTGGCTGGCCGAGCGGCTGCAGCGGCCGACTCTGGTGATGCTCCCTAATAAGACCCTCGCGGCGCAGTTCGCCAACGAACTGCGCGAGATGCTGCCGCATAACGCGGTCGAGTACTTCGTCTCCTACTACGACTACTACCAGCCCGAGGCCTACGTACCGCAGACCGATACCTACATCGAGAAGGACTCCTCGATCAACGACGAGGTCGAGCGGCTGCGGCACTCGGCGACGAACTCCCTGCTGACCAGGCGGGACACGATCGTGGTCGCGTCGGTCTCGTGCATCTACGGCCTCGGCACGCCGCAGGAGTACGTGGACCGGATGGTGCGGCTGAAGGTCGGCGATACGATCGAGCGGGACGCGCTGCTGCGCAAGCTGGTCGGGATGCAGTACCTGCGCAACGACATGGCGTTCACCCGAGGCACGTTCCGGGTCCGCGGTGACACCATCGAGGTCATCCCGGTTTACGAGGAGCACGCCGTCCGGGTGGAGATGTTCGGCGACGAGATCGAGCGGCTGATGACGCTGCACCCGCTGACCGGCGAGGTCCTGACCGAAGACCGCGAACTCTACATCTTCCCCGCCTCCCACTATGTCGCCGGGCCAGAGCGGATGGAGCGGGCGATCGCCGGCATCGAGGTCGAGCTTACCGAGCGGCTGGCGGAGCTCGAGCGGTCGGGCAAGCTGCTGGAGGCGCAGCGGCTGCGGATGCGGACCAGCTACGACATCGAGATGATGCGTCAGGTCGGCAGTTGCTCGGGCATCGAGAACTACTCGCGGCACATCGACGGCAGGGAGCCCGGCAGCGCCCCGAACACGCTGCTTGATTACTTCCCCGAGGACTTCCTGCTGGTCATCGACGAGTCGCACGTCACGGTGCCGCAGATCGGCGCCATGTACGAAGGCGACGTGTCCCGCAAGCGCGTCCTGGTCGAGCACGGGTTCCGGCTGCCGAGCGCGATCGACAACCGGCCGCTCACCTGGGAGGAGTTCTGCGACCGGATCGGCCAGACGCTGTACCTGTCGGCCACGCCCGGGCCGTACGAGCTGCAGCGGGTGGCCGGCGACGTGGTCGAGCAGGTGATCAGGCCGACCGGGCTGATCGATCCCGAAGTGATCGTCAAGCCCACCAAGGGCCAGATCGACGACCTGGTACACGAGATCCGGCTGCGGGCCGAGCGGTCCGAGCGGATCCTGGTCACGACGCTGACCAAGAAGATGTCCGAGGACCTCACCGACTACCTGCTGGAGCTCGGCATCCGCGCCAGGTACCTGCACAGCGAAGTGGACACGCTGCGCCGGGTCGAGCTGCTGCGCGAGCTGCGGCTCGGCGAGTATGACGTGCTGGTCGGGATCAACCTGCTGCGGGAAGGCTTGGACCTGCCCGAGGTGTCGCTGGTCGCGATCCTGGACGCGGACAAGGAAGGGTTCCTGCGGTCCGGCACGTCGCTGATCCAGACGATCGGCCGGGCGGCGCGCAATGTCTCCGGTCAGGTGCACATGTACGCCGACCGGATGACCCCGTCGATGACCAAGGCGATCGACGAGACGAACCGGCGCCGCGCCAAGCAGGTCGCCTACAACCTGGAGAGAGGCGTGGACCCGCAGCCGCTGCGCAAGCGGATCGCGGACATCACCGACCAGCTCGCCCGCGAGGATGCCGACACGGAGAAGCTGCTCGGCGGTTCAGGCCGCCGGCAGAGCCGGGGGAAGGCCCCGGTTCCCGGTCAGGCAGCCAGGGCCAGGGCAGCGGCGGCCGCGGTGGGCACCCGGACCGCCGAGGGCGAGCCAGTCGGCGGCGGTGCCGCCCGCGAGGACCTGATCGCCCTGATCACGGCGCTGACCGATCAGATGCACGCGGCGGCGGCGGAGTTGCAGTTCGAGCTGGCGGCCAGGTTCAGGGACGAGATCAGGGAACTCAAGACCGAACTGCGCGGCATGCAGGCCGCGGGTGTCTGACGTGGCTAGCCTGGCACCCGACGGCGCCGAGCCAAGGATGCACAGCTCAGGGCGCCGAACCAAAGGCGCCGAACCAGAGGCGCCGAACCAAAGGCGTGGAACCAAAAACGCAGGCAAGCCGTCGAACTTGTATGGCAAGAACCGCGGCGACAATGGCCGGTACATCGGCGACGAGGGCCGGCACGGTGGCTGGTGTTATTCTCCTCGCCAGCTTGGCGCTTGCCGGCTGTGGCAGCGCTAGAGCGCCGGGCGGGGGCAGCACTGGCCCCGGCGGCCAGGGCAGCCCGTCGCCGGTTGTCGGAGCGGCACCGAGTTCGGTGTGCGCCGACCTAGCCGGCCTGACCAGCGTGCGGGTAGCGCGCATACCGGCGCTGAGTGAGCTTGACCCGCCCAAACCGGGGCTCAGGAGGATTATCACGATCACCGTCAGCGACCGGGGAAAGACCCGCACCCTGGCGAGCGCTGTTTGCGGCCTGCCCAGGATGCCGTACGGGGTTTTCCATTGCCCGATGAACTTCGGCGGCAGTTACCAGCTGCGTTTCTTCGCTGCTGAGCGGCGGTTCCCTGTGGTCCTGGTGCAAGCAGGCGGCTGCGAGCAGGTGACCGGCGCGGGCCCGACCAGATGGGTCGCACGGAGTCCCGGGTTCTGGACCGTGCTGAGCCAGACGACCGGGATACCGAATCCGAGACACCTCCCGTACCTCCCGTAACTCAACGTAATCGGCCTGCTCCTTAACCGCCTGATCGCGGTCGCCTGCCGCGGCGTATGGTCATCAGTGTGTTCGTAAGCCTGGTCGCGGCACTGGTCGCGGCCTTCTGCTACGGCCTCGGCGCGGTGATGCAGGCCATCGCCGTCCGGACGGCTTCGCGCCGCCCGATGCTGGCCGCCGCGGGAGTCGCCGGCCGGGTCGACCCTGGCCTGATCATCAGGATGCTGCGGCAGTGGCTCTTCATCGTCAGTCTCCTGATCGACCTGACCGGGTTTGTCTGCCAGTTGATCGCCCTGCGGCGGCTGCCGCTGTTCGAAGTGCAAGTGATCATCGCCGCCAACCTCGCCGTGACGGCCGTGTTCGCCTCCTGGCTGATGCACACGGTGCTGAGCTGGCGGGAGTGGGCAGCGGTGATCGCGGTAGTGGTGGGAGTCGGCTTGCTCGGCTCGTCCGCCGGCGCCCAGGGAGCCAAGGACGTCGGCCTCGACTTCCACCTGGCGCTGATGGCCGCTCTCGCGGTCGTCGCGCTAGCCGGGGTAGCGGCGGCCAGGTTGCCGAGCCGGTTCAGGACGCTCGTGCTCGGCGCGCTGGCCGGCCTCGGGTACGGCGTGCTCGCTGTCTGCGCCAGGATCCTGCCGGGATTCACGTTGCATGTCCTGGTCCGGTCGCCCGCGGCCTACACCCTGGCCGCGGCCGGCATCATCTCGTTCATGCTGTACGCGTCGGCGCTGGAGAGCGGGAGCGTGACGGTGGCCACCGCCTCAGTGATCTTGGTCGAGACCGTTCCGCCGGCGATCGTCGGCGTGACGCTGCTCGGCGACACCACCCGGCCGGGGATGACCGAACTGGCGGTCGCCGGGTTCGTCCTGGCACTGGTGAGCGCGATTGCCCTGGCCAGGTTCGGCGAGGCAGCGGCGCCCGGCGAATCGGTGGAGCGGATTCCGGCGCGGCCGGACAAGTTGCCCGGCCCGCCTGGCCAGTTGCCCGGCCCGCCTGGCCGGTCCGGTGCGCCAGGCCAAGCTGGCTCGCAGGACGACGGGAACGGCCGCTCGCCCCGCTCTCAGGCCGCCGGGTTGCCGACCGGGCAGAAGACGGGATAGCTCTCGCCTTGCTCCGGACTGACGAACTCAGCGCTGACCGGCTGCCCGGCCCGCAGCCCAGCCAGATCCGCGACGGACGCGAGGCGCAGGCCGGTGTAGAGCCATGGACCCTCGGCTAGCTGCACCAGCGCGGGCACGGCAACCGGTCCGCCTTGCCTGGAGTACAGCACGGACCAGCTAATGAGCGTGCCGCGCCCAGAGACGGCGGCCCAGGACAACCGGGCGTCTTGACCGCAGGCCGGGCAGCCGCTAGCCGACGGCCCCAGCCAGGTCGCGCACTCGTCGCAGCGCTTGACCAGCAGTTCGCCCCGCGCGGCCGCGGCGAAGAACGGTTCACTGCGCGGATCGGCACGGATCACGCCCACGCTGCCCGGAGCCGGGAACCCGCCCGCCGGCCCGCCGCCCGCCGGCCCGCCGCCCGCCAGCCCGCCGCCCGCCGGGTCCGACAGCGCCGTGCCCGCGTTCGCTGTGCCCGCGTCCGACTCCGCCGGACCGCCCCGCTGGCCGGCGCCGCGCGTGCCGGCGCCGCGCGTGCCCGTGCCGCGGTGCGGGCTCAGGATCAGCGTCCCGTGGTGCGAGAGTACGCCGCCGTTCCCGCTGACCAGGATGAGGTCGGTGGCGGCCGACTGGCGCTCGCCGCCGTCATTCCTGGCCTGGATGACCGCCTCCGACAACGGGGTGAACCCCCACATGTAGTAGCTGGAGAGCTGTCCGCCCCCGGTATTGACCGGCAGCGAGCCGCCGGGCGCCAGCACACCGCTCGCCGCGAACGGGCCGCCCTCGCCCTTGGCGCAGAACCCGTAGTCCTCCAGCGTCACCAGCACCGTGTAGGTGTAACAGTCATAGAGCTGGCACATCGTGATCTCGGCCGGGGTAACTCCGGCCATGCCCATCGCCGCCTGCCCGGCCTGCGCGGCACCGGTTATCAGCCCGAACTCGCTGCCGGCGGCCATCGGGTGGCCCGGGTGCCCCTGGCCCCAGCCCCAGATATGCACCGGCGGTTTCGGGCCGGCGGCGGCGGTTTCGGCGGAAGTCACGACGACCGCGATGGCGCCGTTGGACACCAGCGAGCAGTCGAGCAGGTGCAGCGGCTCGGCGACCCAGCGGGAGTTCTGATGATCGCCGAGCGTGATCGGATCCCGGTACTGGGCGAGCGGGTTGCCTGCGGCCCACTGGCGCTGGGCGACCGCGACCGCGCCGAACTGCTCTGTGGTGGTCCCGAATCGTTCCATGTGGCGCCGGGCGGCGAGCGCGTAGTGCACGGTCACGTTGCGGAATCCGTATCCGGCGGCCAGGCCGCCCGTGCCGTGCCGCTCGGGCGGCCCGGCGGAGTCGGCTCCGCTGCCGAACGCGCTTCCGGCCGGAACGCCCTCACGCAGCGGAGTGTCAGCGAAGACGCACGCGACAGCCCGTGCCGTACCGCTGGTGACGGCCATCGCAGCGGTCTGCACGGCCATCACGGCCGACGCTCCGAACGTATTGACCACCGCCAGCAGCGACAGGTCGCGCAGGCCGAGCGTGGCCGCGAGCCCGAGGTCGAGCCCGCCGGTGATACCAGGGCAGATCAGCAGCCCGTCGATATCGTCAAGGGTCAGTCCGGCGTCGGTTGCGGCCAGGCGCACCGCGCTGGCGGCGAGCTGCCGTTGCGTGCTGCCGAAGACCCGGCCCAGGCTGGTCATGCCAAGTCCGGCGATCGCCGCGCCGGACGGAATTCCGCTCACTGACGACAAGCCCTTCCGTCCGGCTGACTGTGATAAGGGGCGCTAGCAGACTAACTATAGTTAACAGGACGCTCCTTGTGATCGCCCTCCAGAGCAGGGTCCTGATCAGCCAACTCGGGCCGCCCGGTGTCGCTGCAGGTCAAGGTGGAGCCTTACTGATATCCTGAGACCCCGTGGGCTGGCGGGTCAGCACCGTCGGCACGAACCACGGGAGCCCCTTTGGCGACGCCAGTACAAGCCGCACGACCAGTCCTGACCAGACACGTCTTCGTTACCGGGGGCGTCGCCTCCAGCCTCGGCAAGGGCCTGACGGCATCAAGCCTCGGCCGCCTGCTGAAAATGCGCGGGCTGCGGGTCAGCATGCAGAAGCTCGACCCCTATCTCAACGTCGACCCCGGCACGATGAACCCGTTCCAGCATGGCGAGGTCTTCGTGACCGACGACGGCACGGAGACCGACCTCGACGTCGGGCACTACGAGCGCTTCCTCGACGCGAGGCTGCCCGGCTCGTCGAATGTCACCACCGGGCAGGTCTACTCAAGCGTGATCGCCAAGGAGCGCCGGGGCGACTATCTCGGCGACACCGTGCAGGTGATCCCGCACATTACGAACGAGATCAAGAGCCGCATCTTCGAGATGGGCGGCCCGCAGACCGATGTGGTGATCACCGAGGTCGGCGGCACCGTGGGTGACATCGAGTCGCTGCCGTTCCTGGAGGCGATCAGGCAGATCCGGCACGAGATCGGCCGGGACAGGTGCTTCTTCCTGCATGTCTCGCTGCTTCCGTACATCGGCCCGTCCGGCGAGCTCAAGACCAAGCCGACCCAGCATTCCGTCGCCGCGCTGCGCAGCATCGGCATCCAGCCGGACGCGATCGTGTGCCGGTCGGACCGTCCGATCAGCGGCGGGCTGAAGCGGAAGATCAGCATGATGTGCGACGTCGACGAAGAAGCCGTGGTGTCGACGCCGGACGCGCCGTCCATCTATGACATCCCGAAGGTGCTGCATTCCGAAGGACTGGACGCCTATGCGGTACGCCGGCTGGGGCTGTCCTTCCGTGACGTGGACTGGAGCGACTGGGACGGCCTGCTCGGCCGGGTACACCGCCCGGCGCGAAGCGTGACGATCGCTCTGGTCGGCAAGTACGTGGACCTGCCGGACGCCTACCTGTCGCCGGCCGAGGCGCTACGGGCAGGCGGGTTCGGCAACGACGCCAGGGTCAACATCCGCTGGGTGCCGAGCGACGACTGCCAGACGCCAGAAGGGGCAGCCAGGCACCTGGACGGTGTCGACGGCATCCTGGTGCCCGGCGGTTTCGGCGTCCGCGGCATCGAGGGCAAGATCGGTGCGGTCCGGCATGCCCGGATCAGCCAGATCCCGATTCTCGGCCTCTGCCTCGGGCTCCAGTGCATGGCGATCGAGGTGGGCAGGAACCTGGCTGGCCTGGAAGAGGCCAACAGCGCGGAATTCGACCCGCAGACTCCGCACCCGGTCGTGGCCACCATGGCGGACCAGGAGGACGTGGTCGCGGGCGAGCGGGACATGGGCGGCACCATGCGGCTCGGGCTCTACCCCGCGGTGCTGGCCGAAGGCAGCCTGGTCAGGCGGCTGTACGGGACCGACGTCGTGCAGGAACGGCACCGGCACCGGTATGAGGTGAACAATGCCTACCGCGCCACCCTGGAGGCCGCCGGCCTGCACTGCTCTGGCCTGTCACCCGACGGCCGCCTGGTCGAGTTTGTGGAGATGCCGACCGAGGTGCACCCGTTCTTCGTCGCTACTCAGGCGCATCCTGAGTTCCTGTCCCGGCCGACGAGGCCGCACCCGCTGTTCAGCGGGCTGATCGCCGCCGCGCTGGAGCGGTCGAGGATCAAGCCAGCCGGACAGGCGGTGACAGCCGTGGCCGGGAGCCGGTCGGTCGCCAGCGCATGAGCGTGACGCCGTGGCTCTCGGACGGGACCGAGACCTGGCCGGTCACCACTAGTGAAATGCTAGCAGACGGGAATATAGTCCGAATTCGGCGTGATACAGTGCGGATGCCCGATGGCCAGGTCGCTGACCGGGCGGTCGTGGAGCACCCCGGTGCGGTGGCCGTGCTGGCGATGGATGACGCGGGACAGGTCCTGCTGATCCGCCAGTACCGGCATCCAGTCGGCAGGCTGCTCTGGGAGCTGCCTGCGGGATTGCGCGACGTGGCGGGCGAGTCGCTGGTGAAAACCGCTCAGCGGGAACTACTTGAGGAGGCAGGGTACCTGGCCGCAGACTGGCAGGTGCTTGCTGACATCTACACCTCGCCTGGTATCAGCAGCGAACGACTCAGGATCTTCCTTGCCAGGGGACTCACCCATGTTCCTGACGCTGAGCGCGAGTACGTTCCTGACCATGAGGAGGCACATCTGATGGTCGAGTGGGCACCGCTCGATGCTGTGGTCTCCCGTTTTCTGTCTGGGGAACTGCACAACGGGGTAACGGCGGCCGGCGTGTTCGCCGCTTATGCCGTCAGGCACGGCGGCTTCGGGCCGCTGCGCGACGCCGAATCCCCGGAAGGCTGATAGCCCGTGCACAGTGTGGATACAAGGGAAGGACTAAAGGGTCATGAGAGTCGGCGTTCCTAAAGAAGTGAAGAATCACGAATATCGCGTGGCCATCACGCCGGCCGGTGTGCACGAACTCGCCAGGTCTGGTCACGAGGTCTTCGTGCAGGAAGGCGCGGGTACCGGCTCGTCCATCCCGGACGAGGACTTCGTCACGGCCGGAGCAGGGATACTGCCGACCGCGGACGAGGTGTGGCAGGCCGGGGACCTGATCTTGAAGGTCAAAGAGCCGGTCGCCGAGGAGTACCACCGGATGCGCAAGGACCAGGTGCTCTTCACGTACCTGCACCTGGCGGCTTCGAAGGCCTGCACCGAGGCGCTGATCGCCGCGGGAATCACGGCGATCGCGTATGAGACCGTTCAGCTCCCGGACGGCTCGCTTCCGCTGCTCGCGCCGATGTCGGAAGTCGCGGGCCGGATGGCGCCGCAGGTGGGCGCGCATCACCTGCAGCGCGACGGCGGCGGCCGTGGCGTGCTGATGGGCGGCGTCTCCGGGGTGTACGCGGCAAAGGTCGTGGTGCTCGGCGCGGGTGTTTCCGGTATGAACGCGGCAGCGATCGCGCTCGGCATGCAGTCCGAGGTGCTGCTCATCGACAAGAACGTGGGCAGGCTCCGGTCGGCTGACGCGATTTACCAGGGGCATTGCCAGACGATCGCGTCCAATGCCTATGAGGTCGAGCGGGCGGTGATCGACGCCGACCTGGTGATCGGCGCGGTGCTGGTGCCCGGCGCCAAGGCGCCGACGCTGATCAGCAATGATCTCGTTTCCCGGATGAAGCAAGGCTCGGTGCTTGTCGACATCTCAATCGACCAGGGCGGCTGCTTCGAGGACTCCAAGCCGACGACGCACGCCAGCCCGACTTACCAGGTGCATGACTCTGTCTTCTACTGTGTCGCCAACATGCCCGGCGCGGTCCCGCACACCTCGACGTACGCGCTGACCAACGTCACGCTGCCGTACGTCATGGAGATCGCCAACCGCGGCTGGCGCGAGGCGCTGCGCGCAGATCCGTCGTTCGCGCCCGGCCTGAACACCCACGACGGCGCGGTGACGTGCCGCCCGGTCGCGGAGGCGCACAGGCTGCCGGTGACCCCGATCGCCGAGGTCCTGGCCTGACCCGACCGGTTCACCGAGCAGGTGGCGCATGCCAAGCTGATCAGGACACCAAGCTGAGGGGACACCAAGCTGAGGGGGACACCAAGCTGACCTCAGTAGCCGCGGCGGTCCGCAGGTATCTCGACCACCTCACGGTCGAGCGCGGGCTGGCCGTACTCACGCTCGAGGCATACCGGCGGGACCTGTACCGGTATGCCTCGACGCTGGCTGCGGCAGGCAAGACCGAGATCGGCGGGGTGACCACGCTGGACGTCGCCGAGTACCTGGCTGGACTGCGCGAGGGGGACACCGATCATCCGCCGCTCGCCGCGAGTTCGGCTGGCCGTGCGGTCGTCGCGGTGCGCGGCCTGCACGCGTTCGCGGTGGCGGACGGAATGGCGCAGGCCGACCCGGCGAGGGCCGTCCGGCCGCCCGCGCCGCCACGCAGGCTGCCCAAGGCAATGTCACTGGCCGATGTCGAACGCCTGCTCCAGGTGCCGGGCAACTCACCAGCTCAGCGGCGCGACCGGGCGCTGCTTGAGCTGCTCTACGGTACCGGTGCCAGGATCTCCGAGGCGGTCGGCCTGGACGTCGACGACGTGGACCTGACCGGTCAGCGTGGGCTGACCGGCGTTCCCGCCGCGGTCCGGCTGGCAGGCAAGGGCGGCAAGGAGCGAATCGTCCCTGTCGGCAGCTTCGCACGCCGGGCACTCGAGGCCTACCTGGTGCAGGCGCGGCCGACGCTGGCAGTGGCCGCGAAGTCAGGGCCGCCAAGTCCCGCTGTCTTCCTGAATGCTCGCGGTGGCCGCCTGACCAGGCAGGGAGCCTGGGGCGCGCTGCGCGCGGCTGCCGAGCGGGCTGGGCTTTCCGAAATCTCACCGCACATGCTCCGGCACTCCTTCGCCACCCACCTGCTCGACGGCGGCGCCGACGTCCGGGTCGTGCAGGAGTTGCTCGGTCACGCGTCGGTATCCACGACGCAGGTCTATACCCTGGTCACCGTGGACAAGCTGCGCGAGGTTTACGTGGCCTCCCATCCCCGGGCACTTGGTTAGCCACCGGTACCGTCTGACCAGTTGGTCCCAGGTCAGGCAGCTGACTCAATTCACGCAAACGGTGAGTCGGCTTGCCGCGGCATGATGCAGGCTCTAAAGTCCGGAAGGCAGCAGCCCGCAGCGTGCGTGGCTGCCGGGGAGGTGCAGTGACCGTGTCAGCGTCAGGTCTACCGGAAGCGCCTACCGGTACGCTCGGCCCGACTGGCCGCCCGCTTCCGGTGTTCCCCGAGCCAGAGCCATTGCTCACACATGGGCCGGCGCGGGTGGTGGCCGTCTGCAACCAGAAGGGCGGCGTCGGCAAGACCACGACGACGATCAGCCTCGGGGCGGCGCTTGCCGAGGTCGGGCGCCGGGTGCTGCTTGTCGACTTCGACCCGCAGGGTGCCCTGTCCGTCGGCCTCGGCTTCCAGCCGCACGAGCTGGAGGCGACCGTCTACAACGTGCTCATGGAAGCGGGCGTGACCGCCGGGGACGTGCTCTTCCCGACCAAGGTCGACCAGATGGACCTGCTGCCGAGCAATATCGACTTGTCTGGCGCCGAGGTCCAGCTCGTGCACGAGGTCGGCAGGGAGTTCGTGCTCGGCCGGGTGCTCGCGCCGCTGCTGCCCGACTACGACATCATCCTGATCGACTGTCAGCCTTCGCTCGGGTTGCTCACGGTCAATGCGCTCGCCTGCGCGGACGGAGTGCTGGTGCCGCTTGAGTGCGAGTACTTCGCCATGCGCGGCGTCGCGCTGCTGATGGAGACGATCGACAAGGTATCTACCAGGCTCAGCCCGAAGCTGACGATGGACGGGCTGCTCGCCACCATGTATGACTCGCGTACCCTGCACACCCGCGAAGTCCTGGCAGGAGTCGTGGCCGGCTTTGGCGATAAGGTGTTTCACACCGTCATCAACCGGACGGTCAGGTTCCCGGACGCCTCAGTCGCCGGCGAGCCGATTACGGTGTTCGATCCCATGTCGGCTGGAGCGGCGTCCTACCGGGAGCTCGCCAGGGAGGTGCTCGACCGGTGGCGCAGGGCCGACCTCGCAAGTCAGCTCAACGCCGGGTAAGAGTCCCGGGCATCGCCGAATTGCTTCGCCCGGCTGCCCAGGTCCCGGTCGGCGTCGAGCAGCGCCAGGCAAGCGGCCGGGAGAGCCATAGCCATAAGATCACTGTGTACCTGTCTGGCGCGGAACTGCTCGAGCTCGAGCGAGCCAGGCTGACGCTGCGGGGCTTCGGGATCTCGGCGGACCGCGGCCGGATCGTCAGGGAAGCGCTGGCAGTGCTGCTGGCGGATCTAGACGCCGAGGGGGAAGAGAGCCTGATGGCTCGTCGGCTGCGCGAGGGACATTGACCACGATGCTGACAGGCGGACCTGCCGACAGTGCACGGGTTCCCGCCGCCGGCGGTTTCGAAGTGCACCTCGATGTCTTCGAGGGACCGTTCGACCTGCTGCTCGCGCTGATCGGAAAGCACAAGCTCGATATCACCGAGATCGCGCTCTCCCGCGTCACCGACGAGTTCATCAAGTACATCAGCGCGCTCGCCGATCGCTGGGACCTGGACCAGGCCAGCTACTTCCTGCTGGTCGCCGCGACCCTGCTTGACCTCAAGGCGGCCAGGCTGCTGCCCTCCGGCGAGGTCGACGACGAGGAAGACCTGGCCCTGCTGGAGGCCAGGGACCTGCTCTTCGCCCGGTTGCTGCAGTACCGTGCCTATAAGGAAGCGGCCGCGATGATGGCCGGGCAGATGGCGGCGCAGGGCCGCAGGTTCGCGCGCCGGGTCCCGATGGAGCCGACCTTCGCTGACCTGCTGCCCGAGGTACTGCTCGGTCTCGGTCCTGACCAGTTCGCGGCCATCGCAGCCGCCGTGCTCGCACCGCGCAAGCCCCCCGAGGTCTCGACCGCGCATCTGCACATGCCGAGGACGACGGTGCGGGAGCAGGCAGGTATCGTCGCCGCCAAGCTGCGCGCGGCCGGCCGGTCCTCGTTCAGCGAGCTATCGGCCGACTGCGAAGATACCTACGAGATCGTGGCGCGTTTCCTCGCGGTACTCGACTTGTACCGGGATAAGTGCATTGTTTTCGAGCAAGAGGTGCCGCTCGGGGAACTGTACGTAACCTGGACGGGGCCGGATGAACCACCGGCCCGCCAGGCCGCGACCGCGGGCGGCCGGACCGAACCGGCGGATTCCGAGCATGGGCCGGCGGGTGACCAGGCTGAAGCGCGCGGTTTCCAGGACGAAGCCGACGGGGGCAGGTCCGATGCGGCTAGTCCGGACGACGACAGGCAGAGATGAACGAAGAACAGCGGGCACAGCAGCCCGGCGCCGGGCCGGCGCCGGTCCCGGATCACCCCGTGGAGCAGGCGCCGGTCCCGGCGGCCGCGGAGTCGGCGTCCACGGGCACGCCGCCGGGCGGCCTGCCGGACGACGGGCCCTACGCCGGGGGCCTGCGGCCAAGCCTGGAGGCGATCCTGCTCGTCGCCGACGAGCCCGTTCCTGAGGTGGTGCTTGCCCAGGTGCTCGAACTGCCCAGAGAGGACGTTGCGGCAGCGCTGCGACAGCTAGCCGACTCTTATGCGGCGGAAGGCCGAGGTTTCGACTTGCGCGAGGTAGCGGGCGGCTGGCGTTACTACACCAGGCCGGAGTACGCGCCGGTGGTGGAGAAATTCGTGCGGGACGGCCAGGAAGTCCGGCTCACCCAGGCGGCGCTGGAAACCCTGGCCGTCGTCGCGTACCGGCAGCCGGTCGGCCGGGCCCAGGTATCGGCGGTGCGCGGCGTCAGCTGCGACGGGGTGATGCGGACGCTCTCGCTCCGCGGGCTCGTGGAGGAGGCGGGTACCGACACCGAGACCGGCGCGATCTTGTTCCGGACCACGTCTTACTTCCTGGAACGGCTCGGCCTGGCGAACCTTGAACAGCTACCGGATCTAGCTCCGTTCCTGCCGGATCAGGTCGACGACGAAACGGATGCGGGGCATGGGCGCAGCAGATCGTGACCGCCGGAACCAGCCGGGAAGGGCGGCCCAGCCGGGCCGGGGACGGCCTGGGCCGGGAAACGCGCCGGCCCCGCCGGGCCGGGGACGCCCTGGGCCGGGCCAGCGAAGCAGCGACCGCGGCGTTCAGGCGGGGCCGGCCCGTAAGGAGCGGCAGGGCAGCGGCGGCCAGGCCGCAGCGGGCTACGACGATGACGACGACTGGGGCCTGGTGCCAGGCGAGCGGGACTCGCTCGTCGACGTGCCCGGCGGCGTGCGGTTGCAGAAGGTGCTCGCCGCGGCCGGAGTGGGCAGCCGGCGGAGTTGTGAGGAGCTGATCGCGGAGGGCCGGGTCGAGGTCGACGGTGAGGTGGTCCGCAGGTTCGGCGCCAGGGTCGATCCCAAGACCCAGGTCATCCGGGTGGACGGCAAACGGATCCCGGCGAGCGAGGATCTGGTCTACCTCGCACTCAACAAGCCGCCTGGTGTCGTGAGCACTATGTCCGACGACCGGGGCAGGCGGACCATCGCCGATCTGGTGGCGGATCGAAGCGAACGGTTGTTCTACGTCGGCCGGCTCGACTACGACACCGAGGGGCTGATCTTGTTGACCAATGACGGCGAGCTCGCGCACCGGCTCGCGCACCCGAGGTACGGCGTCTTGAAAACCTACCTGGCCGAAGTGCCGGGACCGCTGCCCCGCGACCTCGCTCGCCGGATGACCACTGGGATCGAGCTTGAGGACGGTACGGTAATTGCCGACCGGTTCCGTGTGGTCGAGCAGGCGGGGTCACGGGTACTGGTGGAGGTCACCTTGCACGAGGGCCGCAAGCACGTGGTCAGGCGGATGCTCGCCAAGGTCGGTCACCCGGTCAGCAGGCTGGTGCGGACGCAGGTCGGGCCGGTTAGCCTCGGGTCGTTGCGGCCGGCCGCGACCAGGCGGCTGACGACTGCCGAGGTCGGAAACCTGTATGCCGCCGTAGGCATGTAGCCGGGCCTGAGCCGGGCTGGCTCGCGCGCGGGCGCGCCTGCGGCCGGGGCCGGGAGGAACCGTGCGAGCGGACGAGGACCGAGAGAGGAGACGCCGTGGCGGTCAGGGCGATCCGTGGCGCGATCCAGGTCGACGCTGACGAGCGTCAGGTGATCCTGGACGGCACCGCTGAGCTCGTCACCGAGGTGATGGACAGGAACAGCCTGACGACCGGCGAGGTCATCAGCGTCATCTTCTCGGCCACTCCCGACCTGTGCTCGGAGTTCCCCGCGCTCGCCGCGCGCTCGCTGGGGTTTCAGGAAGTACCGATGCTGTGCTGCACCGAGATCGGCGTTCCCAGGGCGATGCCACGGGTGGTCCGGTTGATGATGCACGTCGAGACCGCCAAGAGCCGCTCGGAGATGCAGCACGTCTACCTGCGCGGTGCCGCCGCGCTCCGGCTGGACATCGCTCAGTGAGCGGGCTGGACACCTGATGGCGCCGGCCAGCGGGCAAGACGGGCCGGACCAGGCCGCGGCGCCGCGGACCGCTGCGGTGATCGGCACCGGTCTGATCGGCACTTCGATCGCGCTGGCGCTGCGTTCCCGCGATACCCAGGTGTGGCTGAGTGACCGGGACCAGAGTTCGGCCAGGTTTGCGGCCGACCTGGGAGCCGGGCAGTTGCTGCCGGAAGGCGATGCCGGCCGACCGGACGGTGCGGTGGACGTGGCCGTGCTCGCGGTGCCGCCCGCTGTGGTCGCGCGGACGCTGCTACAGGCCCAGCGGCGCGGCCTGGCCACGTGCTATACCGACGTGGCGAGCGTGAAGGAACTGCCGCTGCGAAACGCCAGGGAGCTGGGCTGCGACCTGGCCAGTTTCGTGCCCGGGCACCCGATGTCCGGGCGGGAACGGTCCGGGCCAGCCGCCGCCCGTGCTGACCTGTTCGCCGGCCGCTCGTGGGTGATTTGTCCCGGCCGGGAGGCCAAGCCCGACTGCGTGGCCGCCGTGACCGGCCTGGCCCTGGCCTGCGGAGCCACGCCTGTCCAGCTCACGGCCGCGGAACACGACCGGTGGGTGGCGCTGGTGTCGCATGCGCCGCATCTCGTGGCCGCGGCCATGGCGGCGCAGTGCGCCGACGCGCCACCTGGCGCGCTGGCCCTCGCCGGGCCAGGATTGCGCGACGTGACCAGGATCGCAGGCGGTGACGCCGGCTTGTGGAGCGAGATCCTGACGGCGAACGCCGGACCGGTACGGGAGGTGCTGACTGTCATGGCCGCCCAACTCGCCGCGGCGGCGCAGATGCTGGGCGGCGTGGCCGCTGGCGATCAGGAGCACGGGAAGCGACTCACCGCCCTGCTGGAGGCCGGCCGTGAAGGCGTGGCCAGGATTCCCGGCAAGCGGGGCGGACCCGCACCGGTCTACGCGGTCATCCAGGTGGTCATCGGTGACCAGCCCGGCGAACTTGCCCGGGTGTTCGCCGCCGCGGGAGCGGCGGGCATCAACATCGAAGACGTCAGGATCGAGCACTCACCGGGCCTGCCGGTCGGTGTCGCCGAGCTGTCCGTGCGTCCGGACGCCGCGGAACGGCTCGCGGCCGCGCTATCCGCTAGCGGATGGCCGGTAGCATCGCCACCGTGACGAATTCGATCGCAGGAGTCCGCCGCCGACCGGCCGACTACAGCGCGGGCACCGGACGGACTGTGGTGATCGCCGTGGACGGCCCTTCGGGATCGGGCAAGTCGAGCGCTGCCCGGGGTGCCGCGGCAGACCTGGGGCTGCGTTACCTGGATACCGGTGCGATGTACCGGGCGGCGACATGGTGGCTGCTTGAGCACGACGTCGACCTGGCCGGCACCGACTCGGTCATCGGCTACGTGCGCGGCCTGACCATCGACATCAGCACCGACCCGGGCCGTCAGCACGTGCGGGTGGACGGCATCGACGTGACCGCCGAGATCAGGAACCGGCGGGTGTCCAGTGTGGTCAGCCTGGTGGCGTCGATCCCGGCGGTGCGCAGCCAGCTGATCGGGTTGCAGCGGCAGATCATCAGCGAAGCGGTGGCGGTGGCAGGCGGGATAGTTGCCGAAGGACGTGATGTCGGCACAGTGGTCGCCCCCGATGCGGATGTCAAGATCTTCCTGACGGCCAGCGAGCAGGCCAGGGCTGCACGCCGGACGGCGGAGCTGGCCGGACACCAGGTGACCGTCGCGGCGGAGGTCACCAGGCATGAGCAGGCCCAGCGGGACCAGCGGGACGCGCCGCAGACCCAGGTCGCGTCCGACGCGGTGCGGATCGACGCCACGGAACTCGGCCTGAGTGACGTGATCGCGCGCATCGTCGGGCTGGCCACATCGAAGCGAGCGGATGCGTGATGGCCAAGCGGAGCGGGCCGGGGATGACCGAGGATTTTGACCAGGCGGAGGCGCCCGGCGCTGGTGACGAGGCCAGCCGCCCAGACGGCGGTCCGGCCGACGGCGCGGCACCGGTGCTGGCGGTCGTGGGCAGGCCGAACGTCGGTAAGTCGACATTGGTGAACCGGATACTCGGCAGCCGCCTTGCGGTCGTCGAGGATGTGCCGGGAGTGACCAGGGACCGGGTGGCTTACGACGCTAACTGGCGGGGCCGCGCCTTCACTCTGGTGGACACCGGCGGCTGGGAGCCGGCTGTCGAGGGGTCTCCGGTCCTGGCCGCCAGGGTCGCGGCGCAGGCGAGGGTGGCGGTCGACGCCGCCGACGCCGTGCTGTTCGTGACGGACGCGGTCGTAGGCGTCACCGACGCCGACGCCGCGGTCGCGGCCGTGCTGCGCCGCTCGCGCAAGCCCGTGGTGCTGGCGGCCAACAAGGTAGACGACGCGCCGGCCGAGGCGGGGGCGCATTCGCTGTGGTCGCTCGGCCTGGGCGAGCCCTATGCGGTCAGCGCGCTGCATGGCCGGGGCAGCGGTGACCTCCTGGACGCCATCCTGGACGCGCTGCCGCAGACCCCGAGCGAGCGACTGGAGGCCGAAGCCGGGCCGCGGCGGGTGGCACTGATCGGCCGGCCCAACGTCGGTAAGTCCAGCCTGCTGAACAAGCTCGCAGGCCAGGACCGGGTGCTCGTCGACTCGGCCGCCGGCACCACCAGGGACCCGGTGGATGAGCTGATCGAACTCGGCGGGAGCACCTGGCGGTTCATCGACACGGCCGGCATCAGGCGCCGGGTGCGCGCGACGCAGGGCGCCGACTACTTCGCCGCGCTGCGCACCGAGCGCGCGCTTGAACGCGCCGAAGTGGCCGTGGTCCTAGTGGATGCCAGCGAGCCGCTGGCGGAGCAGGACCTGCGGATCATCTCCATGGTGATCGAGGCGGGCCGCGCGCTCGTGATCGCCTACAACAAGTGGGACGTGGTCGACGAGGACCGCAGGTACTTCCTCGACCGCGAGATCGACAGGCAGCTGCACACAGCGCGCTGGGCACCCCGGGTGAACATCTCGGCCGCGACCGGCTGGCACGTGGACCGGCTTGTTCCTGCCCTGGAAGCCGCGCTGGCCGGGTGGGAGACAAGGGTGCCGACCGGCAGGCTGAACGCGTGGCTCTCGGCGCTGGTCGCGGCGACGCCGCCACCGGTGCGCGGCGGGAAGCAGCCGAAGATCATGTTCGCCACGCAGGCCGGCATCCAGCCACCGCACTTCGTGCTCTTCACTTCGGGATTTCTGCAGGCCGGCTACCGCCGGTTCATCGAGCGCCGGCTACGCGAAGAGTTCGGCTTCCAGGGCACGCCGGTGCACCTGTCCATGCGGCTGCGGGAGAAGCGGGCAGCGGCCTCAGACCGCGGCTCCCGAGGCGCGCGGCAGAGCTAGCCAGGGCCGGTCGGCTAGCTGAGCTGAGAGACTTTGGTACTGAGTATCCCGACGAAGACGGGGGTGGGATTGATGGAGGCTGCCAGGCTGCTTGTGGTCTGTCCGGGGTAGTACCAGAGGCAGCCGTTGGCGCAGCTTGCGCCGGATGGGCTGTTGTCTGTGGTTGTTTCGGCGTAAAGGCCGGGAACGGTGGAGTTATCGAGCGGTCCGGCTGAGGCGACGGCGGGCCACGATGCCTGCGGGAGCGTGATGCCGGTGATGGCCGTCCCGCTGGTGGCGGTGACCGGGGTAGTGCTGGCGTCGAGGGCGGGCAGGCCGTCGCTGCCGATCCCGATGGCGTAGGCGTATAGTCACGCCGGGAGCGGTCAGAGTCATTCCGGCCCAGTTGGTGGCGCCCGCGGATGATCCGAGCAGGACCGGGTTGGCGAAGGCGTTCCCGAACTGTCCCTGGTAGGGGACTGTAATTTCTACGGTTTGCGCCGCGAGGCGCTGTGGTTCGAGTGGAGGTGAGAGACCTTCGCCGCCTTCCTGTCGCAGCAGGGGGGTGTAGCTGAGGGCAGCCTGAGCCGGGTGGTGCCGGGGAGGGCGGGAGCAGCCCTGGCAAAGCCGGGACGTGCCCAGTACTGCCAGATGGGGCGGGTCCGGCGAGCGTGGCGGAGAGGAGTACGCGAGGAACCGGCGTTTTACGTCCTTCAACAATTACACCGGCTCAAATCTGGCGGATACGGGCCGGGCGCGGTGCGCACCGCCGTTGTTCCCGGCGGCGGGAACTTCCGGGAGGTTTGCCGATGCTGTCCCGGGAGGCCACGCCGAAGTACTGCGGCGCAGGCGTGGCGATGCCGCTGGGACACAGCCGGGCTCCTACTCCGGCGAGCGAATCGCAGTGAACGCGGGAACCGCCCGGTCGCGGTTCCCGCCGGGCGGGCATCCGGCCCGCCGGGCGGGATAGGCGCGCCGGCCGCTGAACGGGCCGGGCGGGGCGGAGCCGCCGTAGTACTCCGCGACCGGGAAAGCCGGTCACATGGGGAAGGGCGGCAGTGGTTTCGAGTGGGGAGGAGGCTGTAATGCCGCAAGGCGCGCCGCCGAACGGCGGCGCCCGCGAGCAGGCCCCGGAAGGGGAATGGTCGCAGGTAGCGGGGATGCAGGCCAAGCTTCACCGGTGGGCGGCGGCCGATCCTGGCCGCCGGTTCGATGACCTGTTCAACCTCGTGCATGACCCGGCGACGCTGATCGTGGCGTTCGGCCGGGTCGCGGGCAACAAGGGCGCTAACACCCCCGGCGTGGACGGCGTGACCGCCGCCTATGTCGAGCAGGTAGTGGGAGCGTCGGGGTTCCTGGATGACCTGCGGGCCGCCCTGAAGGACGGCTCGTTCCGGCCGCTGCCGGTGCGGGAGCGCATGATTCCCAAGCCAGGCGGGTCGGGGAAGCTCCGCAGGCTGGGCATACCTGGCATCGCGGACCGGGTCGTCCAGGCCGCGCTGAAGCTGGTGCTGGAGCCGGTCTTCGAGGCGGACTTCGAGCCGTGCTCGTACGGGTTCCGGCCGAAGCGGCGCGCCCAGGACGCGATCGCCGAGATCCGCTTCTACGGCACCCGGGGTTACCGCTGGGTGCTCGACGCGGACATCGAGGCGGCGTCCGGCAGCCTCTCGCACTCCGCTCTTCTGGAACGGGTGCGGGCCAGGGTGAAGGACAAGCGCGTCCTGGCGCTGGTGAAAGCCTTCCTCAAGGCCGGGGTGCTCACCGAGCTCGGAGAGCACCGCGACACCCTCACCGGCACGCCGCAAGGCGGCGTCCTGTCCCCGCTGATCTTCAGCATAGCCCTGACGGCGCTCGGCGAGCACCTGACCGGGCCGTGGAAGCCAGGCGGGGCGATGTCGACCGAGGCCAGGCGCGCGGCCCGCCGCCGCAAGGGCCTGCCCAACTGGCGGATTGTCCGCTATGCGGACGATTTCGCGGTGCTGGTCGACAGCACCGGGCAGGACACGGAGGTGCTGCGCGAGGAAACCGGCGGGGTACTGGCCACGCTAGGGCTGCGGTTCTCGCAGGCCAAGACAGCCGTGGTCCACCTCAGCGATGGGTTCAGTTTCCTGGGGTTCCGCATCCAGTGGCGCCGCAAGCGGGGAACAGCCAAGTGGCACGTCTACACCTTCATCGGCAAGCGGCCGATCCGGTCGCTGAAGGCCAAGATCCGTGCCCTGACCCCCAGGACATCACAGGCCGACCTCGGATACGTGCTGACCCGGCTGAACCAGGTCACGCACGGCTGGGCCAGCTACTTCCGGCACGCCGTGGCCAAGAACGCCTTCTCCATGCTGGACAGCTTCGCCTGGTGGCGGGTGATCCGCATGCTGAAAGCCCGGCACCGCTGGACGTGGGAAGACGTCCGCCGCCGCTTCACCACCCCGCAAGGGCGATGGCTGGCGGTCACGGCGGGCGAGACCGAACCGCGGCGGATCGCGGCCATCCCGGTCACCCGGTACCGCTACCGCGGCACGAGGATCCCCGATCCCCGGGCGGCTGAACCAGCCTGACGGCAGGAACCACGGAGAGCCCGTTGCGCTGAGAGGCGCACGGCGAGAGGTCCGGGGAGACGGGCCGGGAGTAATCCCGGAACCGCGCCCCGGGCCTACTCAGCGTAACTCCTGACAAGTAGGGAGAGCACTGTGGAAGACGTGACTGAAGTGGCGGAGCGGGAGATCCCGGCCAGGACGGCCGGTACGGACGCGGACCTGATCCGGGAGCTGGCGGACCGGGCCCGGGCCGGGGGGCTGGAGCTGACGGGCGGGAACGGGCTGCCCGGCCGGCTTACGAAGCTGGTGGCGGAAAGCGCGCTGGAAGGCGAGATGAATGATCATCTCGGCTATGAGATGCATGACCCCGCCGGGCGTAATGGCGGCAATTCGCGGAATGGATACCGGGCGAAGACGCTGACGACGGGGGCGGGGCCGGCGGAGATCTCGGTGCTGCGGGACCGGGACGGGTCGTTCCAGCCGAAGATCGTCGCGAAAAGGCAGCGCCGCGCTGGCGGGATCGACAGCCTGGTCATTTCTCTTTCCGCGAAGGGGCTGGCTGCCGGGGAGATCAGCGCGTGCCTGGCCGGGGTGTACGGGGCGGAGGTGCCGAAGCAGGTGATCTGCCCCGCGCTTTCCGGACAGCGGATTTGTGGTTAATTCACGCTGCGGACTGCCGTTCCAGGTATTCATCGTGGACTTGCTGCGGGGTCCTGTACTGAAGTCCCGAGTGCCTACGCCTGGAATTGTACCAGAATTCGATGTACCTCACAATGTCTCGGCGCGCGTGCTCATGAGTCGGATACTGGGTCCGGTGGACACGCTCATTCTTCAGCGCGGCGAAAAACGATTCGGCCATCGCATTGTCATAGCAGATTCCCGTCCTGCCGACGGACTGCCGGAGATTATGTTTCCCCAGCGTCCTGGCGAACTGCCGGGAAGTGTAATTGCTGCCGCGGTCAGAATGAAAGATCGCATCCTCGGCGAGACGATAATTACGGGCGGCCATCTCGATGGCCATCTCAATGAGCGGCGTCCTGTAGTTATCGTCCGCCGCCCAGCCGATCACGGCTTTCGTATGACAGTCGATAACCGTCGCCAGGTAAAGCCAGCCCTGCCACGTCGGAATATAAGTAATGTCGCCGACCATTTTATGACCGGGTGCGCCGGCAGTGAAATCGCGCTGCACGAGGTCGGGAATGTCGTGCTCCTGGCCGTCGCCCTCGGTCAGGCTGAACCGCCACGGCCGGGGCTGACACGGCTCCAGGCCCAGGTCGCGCATCAGCGACCGCACCAGCTCCGGCCCGGCAGGCACGCTCCAGGCCACCAGGTCCGCGTGGACCCGGCGGTACCCGTACGTCCCATCGGAATCATCGAATGACCTCTGCACATACACCGCGAGTATCCCGCGTCTTCTCGCCGTCGCCGACTTCGGTGCATTCCGCCACTCATAAAACCCCGACCGCGACACCTCCATCCACCTGCACATCTTCACGATCGACGGCACGTACTCATCGTCCGATTCCCGGCAGGCTGCATACTCCGCGTCAATGAACTCGAACTTGTCGCTCACCGATGGTCGCTGGCAAAGTATGCTGCGGCTTTTTTCAGGAAATCGTTCTCCATCTTCAGTTCCCGGGTCTCCCGTTCGAGTTCACGCAGCCGCGCGCGCTCGTTCACCGATAGCGGCGGCTCCTCGCCGGCATGCTCACGGCGGTAGACATTAACCCAGTTGCCGAGGGTGCCTTCGTTAATACCGAGCTCCTTCGCCACTCTGGCAATCGGACGCGATGTCTCGATCACCATCTTCACGGCTTCATCCCTGTATTCCTGCGAGAAGCTCTTCTTCGGTCGGGGCACAAATTTCACCTTTCCAGGACGTCCATCCTACTGGATGGACTGTCCGGAAGGCTCGGGGCACATCAAGGACGCCTCCGGCGCCGCACGCGGCCCGGGCTCCGCCCGGTCCTTGACCCGCCCGGCCGCTCGCCACGGGACCAGGCAGCTACCGGGAAACACGAGACGCCAGTCACGCACGCCCGTCAAGCAACCAAAACCCTACTAAAACCCCCCTTGACACGGTCCCGCTCCTTCAGGGATGAATGCTTACCCTTGACCCTGGGCGGGAGGAACAGGCTTTGCGCGAATTCCATTAAATATGCTAGAGTATTACCTATGTCGACACGAACAATCGTACATGCTAAATGGCGTATGCTGCGACGACATTTAGTTGACATTTCTTCAATCGAAGATGTATTTGCTAATCCGGTACTGAATGAGCAGATACTAGCCGTAGATGAAGACGCCATAGATTATGCAGCTTATTGCCGTAGCGTCGATCTGAGCCTATTTGCGGAGATCTGTAACAGGGTTGCTGAGCCGACAATATTGGAAAGACTTCCACGCTCATCTGTGCCGTTCCTGAGCGCCAAGACTGCAAGTCAGTTGCTCTACTGCATGCGGCTCATGTCTATTCTCGACGTTATGCCGATCCGGTCAGTAATTGAGATTGGCGGCGGTCTCGGAAACATGGCTAGATTGATGTTGCAACTCGGAATTGCTAGCGAGATTCATGTCGTCGATCTTCCTGAGATGCTATTAGTTCAACGTATTTTTTGGAACGAGGCGGACGTTGACATTAGCCGGATATTTCAACATGACGCTTTAGGGGCTGGCCTATCTGACGACTTGCCTGGCGGTGCTGGATTGTTATTTTCGAGCTTCGCCGTCACCGAGATGACACCTTACGGGCGCAGTTGGGTATTGCTGGACATAGCACCGCGTTGTCGGCATATCTACATTGCTGGGCAATCTAGATATTATGGTGGCGATGATGTGAAATCCCAGATCTGCGCGCACCTGAATTGCCGCCCCGATCTGAATGTTAATGATCTTCCATATGATTCAAACATATGGCCTGCTTTCGAGGCATATTGTTGATCGCGACCGTCCGCGCCGAATACGCGTCCATCACCCGTCGCGGCCAGGTCGAGCACGCCATGCTCGCCTGTCTAGAAAGCCCGGCACGTGGCGAAGAGTTGACGGCGAAGCTTGGTGATCCCGTTGCGCGCGGAATGGCCGCACGCCATGTTGCCTGACTCGAGGACCGCCGCAGCCGTCGAAGAGTACTTGAACGCTCAGGAGTGGGGTGAGCTCAGTGAAGCGGAATTAGCTCCCTGTTTCTCGTGACCTCCAGGGTGGCGAAGACGTAGCCTGATGGGGACGCCGTAACCTACTGTAATTCGGTCAGGGAAAACCATCGCATTTATTTACATAAAGAAGAAAGAGGGCGGCCTCAAACGGTCGTAGCGACACAGGAGTGATACGATACCAAATCCCTAGGAGAATGGAAACCTGCGTGAGCCGTTCCGAACCCC
>Ga0307372_10003217_pt1 | contig 26330 bp, 27 predicted proteins | sample OX1MG_FD_202533 | JGI IMG/M metagenome (GOLD analysis project Ga0307372, IMG submission 202533) | Soil microbial communities from Risofladan, Vaasa, Finland - OX-1 | ecosystem: Environmental > Terrestrial > Soil > Coastal area > Acid sulfate soil | place: Finland: Risofladan, Vaasa | collected... | reverse complement strand
ACGACAACAAGGTCTGCTTCCTGCGCATCGAGGGCGAGGGCTTCGCCGGCATCCCGATCGAACTCGAATTGCGCATGTCGGTGCAGGATTCGCCCAACTCGGGCGGCGTCGTAATTGACGCGATTCGTTGCCTCAAGCTGGCGCGCGATCGCAAGATCGGCGGCCCGCTGCTCTCGATCGCGGCCTACACGATGAAGCATCCGCCGCGCCAGATGCCCGACGATATCGCGCGCGATCGGGTCGAAAAGTTCATCGCCGGCGAAATCGAACGCTAACGTGGCATTCCATGCCGCCGGTGGGCCACGCTCCCGTTGGTCGAGCCGAATAAGCTCCGCACCTAGTCGGATAAGGCCCATACCTGGTAAGGATCGCTGCGGGATTCTGATCGCCGCACAGCGGACGTTAACCCAAGAGCCCCGCGACGTACTTTTCTTTCTTGCGAATCCATAGCTAGAATCTCGTTCACGATGTCCATCCTCAAGGACCAGACGATCGTGGTGGGCGTATGCGGCGGGATCGCCGCCTACAAGGCCGCCGAACTGATCCGCCTGCTGGTCGCGCGCGGCGCGCGGGTGCGCGTGATGATGACGCGCAACGCCGCCGAGTTCATCACGCCGCTGACGCTCCAGACGCTGAGCCTCAATCCGGTCGCGACCGAGACCTTCAGCCTGACCCAGGAATCCGAGATCGGCCATATCCGGCTGGCCGACAGCGCCGCCGCGATCGTGATCGCGCCAGCCACCGCCAATGTTATCGCCAAGGCCGCCTATGGTCTCGCCGACGATCTCGTGACCACCGTGCTGCTCGCCGCGCAATGTCCGGTCGCATTTGCCCCCGCGATGAACGTCCACATGTACGCGCATCCGGCGGTGGTCGAAAATCTCGACAAGTTGCGCGCGCGCGGTGCGACGATTATCGAGCCGGGCGCCGGCGCTCTCGCCTGCGGCTACGAGGGCAAGGGCCGCCTCGTCGACCCGGTGGTGATCGTCGAGGAGGTCGAGCGGATGCTCACGCCGCACGACTTGGCTGGCGAGCGCATCCTGATTACCGCCGGTCCGACCCAGGAGCCGATCGATCCGGTGCGCTTCGTCTCCAACCGCTCGACCGGCAAGATGGGCTTTGCGATCGCGCGGGCCGCATGGCGGCGCGGCGCGGCGGTGCGGCTGGTGGCGGGACCGTCGGCGATCGCGACGCCGCACGGCGTCGAGCGTATCGACACGGTCGCGGCGGCCGAGCTGCTGAGTGCGACCTCGCGTAATTTCCCGTGGTGCTCGTCGCTGATCATGGCGGCCGCCGTCGCCGACTTCCGGCCGAAAAATCCGGCGCCGCACAAGCTCAAGAAAAACAGCGCCGGGATGCTCCTCGATCTGGCGCCGATCACCGACGAACTGCCGCGCCTGGCGGCGAAAAAGGCCGCGCGCATCCTGATCGGCTTCGCCGCCGAGACCCAGGACCTCGAGGTCAACGCGCTCGACAAGCTCAGGCGCAAAAAGCTCGACCTGATTGTCGGCAACGACGTCTCGCGCGCCGACGCCGGCTTCGCCGTCGATACCAATATCGTCACGATGCTCAGTGCGGACGGCCGCGTCGAGACCACGCCCAAGCTCTTGAAGGACGAAGTCGCCGACGTGATCCTCGATCGGCTGGTGGCTCTCCGCACGGCCAGGTCGAAGTCCCGCCCCACCCCACTCCGCTCGTCGCACGAGGCGTGATCAGAACCCCGCGGACTCAACGTCAAGTTGATGAAGAGTACAAAATCTTAGCCTTGGTGAAACCTTTCAAAGGTTTCACGGAAACTAAAAGTTTTGCACTCTTCATCAACTATGAACTTCGGGCGGCGACCGCGTGCGCCGTGGTGGCGCATAGATTTCAAATTCTGCCGAACGGGGTTTGACGCAGATGCGCCATTACGTCCTTGAGCATCGACGAGGCCAGCGCGGTCGCTGATTGTGCCGCCTGCGGACCGATCCGCGTGAGGCGAATGAGGTTGCGCCGCGAGGCCAGCGCGTTGCGGATCGCCTCGGTGCCCATCGGATCGAACAGGCAGCAGGGCGCCGCGCCATGCGCCGCCAACGCCTCGCCGATCGCCCCGCGCGAGGCGTGCGAAAAAATCTCGGCCTCGGCGCTGGCGATCCCCGCGTCACCGCTAATCGCCTTGATCACGCGATCCCATTCGCGGATTCGCCGCAGGCCGCCTTCGAAGATCATCCGATGCGCGCGAAAGCCGACCAGCGGCGAGTCGATTGCGCGTTTGAGAATCTTGTCCAGCGGATGGAAATCGATGGCGAGCAGTTTCAGCAGCAGGTCGCGATATTCCGCGTCGAAGAGACTGTCGAAGCAGGCCTCCTCGTAGATATGGCTGCCGATGCCGCGATCGAAATGACCGACGAAGCGCGCCGGCAGAAAAAAATTATGCGCCACCACGTCGGCCGCCAGATGGGCCATGTAGCCCAGCGCGAACGCCCGCTCAGGCTCGTCGCGCGCCGAGTTGAGCAGCCCCACTCCGGTCGCCCAGTTGTGCGAATGGCGTCGCAGGCGGCTCTGCAAGCGGCGCCCCTGCACGATATCCGGCGCCAGGCTGCCGTAGAGGAACACCTCGGGCAGGTTGGCCAGCGCGGCTTGTAGCAGTCCGTCGGGGGTGCTAACCGTCGCAAGCGTCTGGATGCCCAGCGCGACATGCGTCACCGGACCCCACGCAAGCGCCGTCGCCGGATGCAGCAGGATCAGCGCGATCGACAAACCGAATGCCGCAAGTAAAATCATCGTTGCCGCCGCGCCAATTCGTCGCACCGCCTTTCGAGACTCTGCCCAATACGCAAAACTGTACGCATCGCATTCTGATGAGCAGACCAATCTTATGAGCAGTTCCGCATCGCCGCCAGACCGCCCGACAATCCTGGCCTCGCTGCGCGACTACGTCGAACAGCTTCGCGAGGAGGGACTCGAGGGTCTGCCGGCATCCGCGCAGGCCGCGGCGCCCGCATCCGCGATCGCTGCCGCAAGCGGCGCCCCATCGACGTTGCGAGCGCGCGCGGCGGTCTATGCGGCCGGCCCGCGCGGCACCTCGATCACAGCCGCCGTGGCGAGTGCGAGCGCATCATCCGCATCGCCAGCCCCGGAACGCGCATCGCCAGCCGCCGCCGCCGGATCGCCGACCGCCGCGCCGGCCGATCTCTTCTACCTCTATCCAGGACTCGAAAAGACTGCCGACCTCCCCGCACTGCGCGAGTTCATCGGCGAATGCACGCGATGCAAGCTCGCGCCGCTGCGTACCAATATCGTCTTCGGCACCGGTAATCCGCACGCCGAACTGATGTTCGTGGGCGAGGCGCCCGGGGCCGACGAGGACGCGCGCGGCGAGCCCTTCGTCGGCCGTGCCGGCCAGTTGCTCACCGACATCATCGAGCGCGGCATGGGCCTGACGCGCGCCGAGGTTTACATCTGCAACGTGATCAAATGCCGCCCGCCGGAAAATCGCAATCCCGAGCCCGACGAAGTCGCCGCCTGCGAACCCTTCTTGCTGCGCCAGATCGATCTCGTACGCCCGCGCGCGATCGTCGGCCTGGGCAGCTTCGCGGTGCAGGCGTTACTCAAGCTTAAAACGCCGATTAGCAAACTGCGCGGCAACTGGCATGAGGTGCGCGGGATCAAGATGATGCCCACGTTTCATCCCGCCTACCTGCTGCGCAACCCGAGCGAGAAGCGCGCGGTGTGGGCCGATATCCAGGAGGTCATGAGGCTGCTCGGACGGCCGATTCCGAATCGCGGCGCGCAGCGCTAGGATCGAGCGAAGCTCGTCCACCCAATCCACGTGAACCCTTGCCGCAAGCCGATCGCGATTGTGCCCGCCGCCCTGATGCTCGTCATCGGGGCCGCGCTCGCGATCGTCGCCGCCGCGGGCGCCGGCGCCCAATCGTCACCGGTCGCGAGTCCCACGGCGCAAGCGTCGAACGCGCTTGCAGCACCGGCGTCCGCCGATCGATTCGCCAGCCTCATCGATATCGACGGTCCGATCAATCCGGCCACCGCCGACTTTATCGAGGACTCGATCGCCACCGCCGATCGCACCGGCGCCGCCGCCCTCGTGATTAGGCTCGACACGCCCGGCGGATTGCTCTCGTCGACGCGGAATATCGTCAAGGCGATTCTCAATGCGCCCGTGCCGGTGATCGTCTACGTCGCGCCGGCGGGCGCGGCGGCGGCCTCGGCCGGGACGTTTATCACCGAGTCGGCGAATATCGCCGCGATGGCGCCCGGGACGACGATTGGCGCGGCCCATCCGATTGAAATGAACGGCGACGCGGCCAAGGGCGTGGTCGGTGAGAAGCTCGAGAACTTCACCGCGTCATTCGCGGCCACGGTCGCACATCAGCGCGGCCGCAACGAGGCCTGGATTCAGGACGCCGTGCGCAAGAGTTCCTCGATCAGCGACGATCAGGCGCTCAAGCTCCACGTCGTCGATATCGTCGCCGCCAACCTCGACGATCTGCTCGCGCAAGCGTCGGGCCGCACGATCAAACTCGGCGACGGCCGCGCGCTCACGCTTCATCTCGCGGGCGCGCAGGTCCGGCCGCTCGAGATGCGCCTGGGCGAGCGCGTGCTCAACCGCCTCGCCGATCCCAACCTGATGTACCTGCTGATGCTCGCGGGGATGATCGGGCTGTACTTCGAGTTCGCCCATCCGGGCGCGTACCTGCCCGGCGTGGCCGGTGCAATCTGCATCCTGCTCGCGCTCGCCTCGTTCGAGGTGATACCGATCAACCTGGCCGGCCTGATGCTCGTGATGCTCGGTGCGGCGCTGCTGGTCGCGGAAATCTTCGTCACCAGCTTTGGCGTGTTGGGTATCGGCGGCGTGATCGCGTTCGTGCTCGGCTCGCTGTTCCTGGTCGATACGTCGCAAACCAATCTCGCCGTCAATCGCGGGATTATCGCGGGCGCCGCGGTCGGGTTCAGCGCAATCGTGCTCGGTATCGGCTACCTGGTGCTGCATGCGCGGCGGCCCGGCGCGCGCACGGGAGCCGAGGGCCTGGTCGGCGAGATTGGCGAGGTGCGCGAACCGATCGCCCCCGGCGCGCCCGGACGGCTCTTCGTCCACGGCGAGATCTGGCGCGCGGTATCGGACCGGCCACATGCCGCCGGCACGCGCGCGCAGGTCGTTGCGGTAAATGGCCTCGAAGTGACCGTACAGTCCGAGCGGAGCGAAGAATCCCGGGATTCTTCACTTCGCAGACTCCGTTCAGAATGACAAACTGACCTGTGCCGAGGTTCCCTAACGATTTTCAGAGACCGCAACGATGGAGGATTCCCGATGATAAATGGCCTCGGCGTGGTGATCTTCATCGCCGTGATCGCGGTGCTGAGCGCCGTCAAGGTGCTCAACGAATACGAGCGCGCGGTGGTCTTCCGGCTGGGCCGCCTGATGCCGTATCGCGGCCCCGGGGTAACTTTTATCATTCCGCTGATCGAGCGCTTCCTGCGCATCGACATGCGCACGGTCACGCTCGATGTGCCGCCGCAGGACGTCATCACGCGCGACAACGTGACCGTCAAAGTCAGCGCCGTGCTCTACTTCCGCGTCATCGAACCGTCGCGCGCGGTGACCGAGGTGCGCGACTATCTCTACGGCACGATGCAACTCGCGCAGACCACCCTGCGCTCCGTCGGCGGCCAGACTGAACTCGACGACCTGCTGAGCCAGCGCGAAAAGCTCAACGCCAAGATCCAGGAAGTGATCGACGCGCAGACCGAGCCGTGGGGCATCAAGGTGGTGCTGGTCGAGCTCAAAAATATCGATCTGCCGCAGGATATGCAGCGCGCGATCGCCGCCCAGGCCGAGGCCGAGCGCGAACGGCGCGCCAAGGTGATCGCGGCGGAGGGCGAATTCCAGGCCTCGCAACGCCTGGCCGATGCGGCCGAGATCATGGCGCGCAACCCGATCACGCTGCAATTGCGCTACCTGCAGACGCTCGCCGAGATCGCCACCGACCACAATTCGACCACCGTCTTTCCGCTGCCGATGGATCTGTTCGAGCCGTTCATGCGGATGCGCGCGCTGGCCGCCGGCACCGCCGCGCCGGTCACGCCGCCCGCGCCGCCCTTGCCCAAGCCCACGTAGCGCATCCCCCGGCCGCGCCAGGCGCCGCCGCGCTACTCGATCGAATTGTCGGGCGCCGGCGCGGGATGCGTTCTGGCGGTAGCGGCCTTCGGTTGGTGCTCGTACTTGTAGCCTTCGTAGGCCACGCTCGGAATCGCCAGCACCAGGCATCCGCTCAACGTGATCGCCAACGCGACAACGATTACCGCGCGTAGCGGGAAACGCCCGCTTCGCGCCCCGCCGGCCGCGGCCCGCAAGGCGACCCTCGCCTCAATCATCGTGCGCCCGCGCGCCCGCCGCGCGCTCGAGCGCACGCAGCCGCCGTGCGATCTCGGGCAGCCGCGGCATCACGGCCAGCATCCGGCGGAAAATTCCCGCCGGAATCGCCGGCGTGCCGCCGACCACCGCGTCGTCGGCCAGGTTGCTATGCACGCCCGACTGCGCGATCACCTGCACGCGGTCGCCGATCTTGAGATGGTCGGCGAAGCCCGACTGTCCCCCGAACTGGCACCACGCGCCGATTCTGACCGATCCGGCCAGCCCGGTGTGCGCCGCCATGCGCGAGTATTCGCCGACTTCGCAGTTATGGCCGATCTGGATCAAATTGTCGAGTTTAACACCTTTATGTAATAGCGTGGCGCCCATCGTCGCCCGATCCACTGTTGTGTTTGCGCCGATCTCGACGTCGTCCTCGATCACCACGCCGCCCACCTGCGGCACCTTGACCAGGCCGCCGCGATGCTCGACGAAGCCGAAGCCGTCGCCGCCGATCACCGCGCCATTGAGAATCGTCACGCGGCTGCCGATCGTCGTGCCCTCGCGAATCGAGACCTGGCTGTGGCAGGTGAAGTCGTCGCCGATGCGCACGCCGGGATAGATGGTCACATGCGGATGAATCACCGCATTGGCGCCGATCGCGACACCCGCGCCGATCACGCAATACGCGCCAATCGCGGCCTCCACGCCAATCCGCGCGTCGGGCGCGATCACCGCGGTCGGGTCGATTCGCGCGGCCGGCCGGTACGGCGGAAAGAACAGGCCCAACACCCGCGCGAAGTCGAACGCCGGATGGTCGCTGATCAGCGTCGCGCAGCGCGCCTCGCTGGCCATCGCGGCCGGCACGATCGCGCAAGCCGCCGTGCTGGCGCGCAGCGCCGCCGCATATTTCGCCCCGACCGCAAACGTGATCATGCCCGGCCCCGCCGCTTCGATCGGCGCGGGCAGCGCAATCTCGCTTTCGCCATCGCCACGCAACTCGAGCCCGAGCCGCGCCGCTATCTCGCCCAGTTTCATCCGCATCACTCCCGCGCCGGCGCCCGCGCGCCGTATCGATCGAAACTTAAAGTGTCACTTACGCTTTTCCGCAAAGGCGCCGAGCGCCGCCAACCGCTGCGCGACCTCGCCGGGCGCGATTTCGCGCAGGCAGTTGTAATGGCCATAGCGGCAGGTGCGCGCCAGGCACGGACTGCATTCGATCCGATGATAGACGTAGCCGGCATGCGGTCCGAGCGGCCCGGTGCGCAGGGGATTGGTCGATCCGAAAATTCCCACAGTTGGAATTTCCAGCGCAGCCGCCAGATGCATCGCGCCCGAGTCGTTGCCGGCGAACCCGTTGCATAGCGCCAGCAGCGCGATCAACTCGCCGATATTGGTCTGCCCCGCCGCGACGATCGCGCCCGCCCGGCTGGTCGCCGCGACCTGCTCGCATACCGCCCGTTCCGCCGGCGCGCCGACCAGCACGCATTCGGCGCCCGCGCGCTCGGCCAGCAGATCGATCAGCGCGGCCTGACGCACCAGCGGCCATTCCTTGGCCGGGCCGTAGGCCGCCGCCGGAGCGATCGCGATCAGCGGCGCGTCCGGATTCATCCGCCGCGCGGCGAGCCATGCGCGCATCGTTTCGCGATGCCGCTCGGCGACCTCGAGCCGCACCGCTTCGGTGCCTTGCGCCGGCCGGATACCCATCGTCGCGCCGATCATCGCGAGCCAGTAGTCGCGCTGATGTCCATCGAGTGCGTCGGCACCGGGTGTACCGCGATGCGTCAGTAAGGCGCGGCGGCCGTCGGCGACGAAGCCGGCGCGCCGCGGCACCCCGGCGAGCATCGCCCACAGCGCCGACTCGAAGCTGTTGGGAAACATAATCGCCAGATCGAAGCGCCGCGCGCGAATTTTGCCGATCGCCGCGAAGCGATCGCGCAGGCCGCGCGGCCCGCGCCGGACGGTGTACGGAATCACCTCGTCGATCCACCCCATGCCGTCGAAGAACCCCGCCAGTTCGGATCGCACCATCACGCTCAGCGTCGACAGCGCGAAGGCCGCGCGCACCGCACGCAAGGCGGGCAGGCTGATCAACAGGTCGCCGAGCCAGTTGACCTCTTTGACCAGCACGCGCCCGGCGATGCCGGTCAGTGCGATCGGCGGCGCCCGGCGCTCGCGCGCGCCCGGCGCCGAGCCCTCATGCATCACTTTAAGTTTTGAATCTGCCGCGTCCACATCCGCAATGCGCGCCGCTCCGGGCCGCCGCGCCCGGAAAGGGGCGGTTCGCGCGGCGGCGCCAGATGAGTACATTGGAACAACGCCGCGAAGGCAAGCGACCCGCATCGGCGCGACGCGCCTCTCGGCCCAGGCAATTATCATGAACGCATCCAACGCCACCGCACCATCCACCAACACCGGTCTATCGCCTGGCCTTCTGCGCGCGGGCGGCCCGGCGTGGTACGCCATCGTCGCGATCAGCTTCCTGGCGGTGCAGTTCAATCCCGCGGCGACGATCGCGCTGGCGCTCGGCCGCCTCGCCCCGCACGACGTCTATGCTACGCCGCTCGGATGGGCGCTGACGGCGGCGTCGTTCCTGGGCGCGATCGCGGGCTTCGTCGCGACCGGGCTAATCGCCAACGCCGATCGCAATCAGCGCGCGCTCGAAATCTCGAGCGTGCTGGCGTTCGCCGCGGGCGTGCTGGCCTTCGCGATCGGCTGGACGATTCCGCCGCTCGTGATGTGGCCGATCGCGGCGGCCTTCATCGTGGTCGCGGTGTCGGGAATTCGCACGGCGGGCGGCCTGCCCGATCCGGTCGCCGAGAGCGCCGCCGCCAAACTCAACGAGCCGGCTGCGGCGAGCGCGTCCGAAGTCACTACGCGCCCATCGGGACCGCGCAAATCGAAACGTCATCGCCGCCGCCGCAAGCGCCCGACCCCGCGATAGCGGTCGGCCGCCGCACGCGAAGGACGATCGCGTCGCGCAAACGACGATCGCCGCACAATCGCGGGCGCGAGCACGCGGCAATCACGCCGCACGCTCGCGCCTGCCTTGGCCACTTCGGTCAGTTGAATGTCGCCGGAATCGGACGTGCGTTAGCGGCCGACCACGAAGGCGCAACTGGTCGTGCCGCTGCCGCCGATATTCAGCATGCCGAATTTTTTCGCGTCTTCGATCTGGTAGTCGCCCGCGTTGCCGGTGATCTGCCGCCACGTGTCGAGCATCTGGCGCACGCCGGTGGCGCCCACCGGATGGCCCGCGCCAATCAGCCCGCCGCTCGGATTGATCGGCAGCTTGCCGTCCATCTCGATGACGCCCTCTTCGATCGCCTTCCACGACTCGCCCGGCTTGGTGATGCCGAAATGATCGATCGCCATGTACTCCGAGGTGGTGAAGCAGTCGTGGGTCTCGATGCCCGACAGATCGGCGACCGACCCGATGCCGGCGCGCTTGAACGAGTCGACGATCGCGGCGCGCGTATGCGGCAGCACGTATTGATTGTCGCGGCTTTCGGCGACCTTGGTGTCGAACTCGAGGGGCGCCGTGTGATGGCCCCAGCCTAAAATGCGCGGAATGTCGGCAAGCTGCTGGCCGTGCCGTTTGGCCCATTCGAGGGCGAATTTCTGCGACGCCAGGAACAGCACCACGCAGCCGTCGGTGACCTGCGAGCAATCGCTCACCTTGATCCGCCCGGCGATGACCTGGTTGAACTTGCTCTGCTGCTGCGCGTTGCCCTCGCTCATGAACCAACTGCGGGTCTGCGCGCGCGGATTGCGCCGGGCGTTGGCGAAGTTCAGCGCCGAGATCCGCGCGAGATGCTCATCCTTGAGGCCGTAGCGCTTGTCGTATTCGTCGCCGAGGCGGCCGAACAGCCGCGGAAACGGATAGTCCTTGCCCTTGCACTCGCGCTCGTACCATCCCGCGGTGCCGAGGAAGTCGCCGCCGGTGACGCTGTCGACGGTCTTCATCTGCTCGAGTCCGACCACCGCCGCCAGGTCGTAGCGGCCCGCCTCGATCTCGGCCGACGCGGCCAGGATCGCAATCGAACCCGAGGCGCAGGCGGCCTCGTGGCGGCCGGTCGGAATGCCCGACAGCATCGGATCGGCTTCAAGCACGAACGCGCCAAGCTGTCCCTGCTTGGCATAGAGTTCGGCGGCGAAGTTGCCGACATGGGCGGTCTGGACCTCGCGCGGCTCGATCTTCGATCCGGTCAGCGCGTCGGTCATCGTCTCGCTCATCACGGCGACGAAATGCTTGCCTTCTTTGGTCCAGTTGCGGGCGAAATCGCTCTGCGCTCCACCGAGGATATAGACGGGCGGTTGTGTCATCCTGAGCTTCTCCTTATCCAACAAAGGTGCGGCCGTATTCGAGCACCCCACCGGTAAATAATTTTACACCGTTTTGCGCGGCATGCTCCACCACCGGCGGCACCGGCAGCCCATAGCGGCCGAACATTGCGATCGTTTCGCGCGCGCCTAACAGATCGACGATCACGCATGGCGGCGTCCAGTTGAAGCCGTAGCTCATAATCGTATCGACGTCACCGTGGCTGTAAGCGACCTCGCCGACACAGCTCAGCGCGTAGCTCACGTAACCCATCACGACGCGCCGTGCAAGGTCGGCCGCGGCGCCTGCCGCCGCGGCCATCACGGCCTGCGCGGCGCGGTAACGGCCGACGCGGTTGAGCGCCTTCATGCGCTCGACGAATTCGATCGGCCGCGGCGGAATATACGGCTGATAGGTGCCGGCGGCCGGATCGAGCACCTCGATCGTGCGGCCGGCCGCACGCCGGTAGAAGCCGCCGCGATCGGGCGTCTTGTCGCCGAGGCGCCCCTCGGCAATGCCCCGCTCCATGTAAGCGGGCAGCTTGAAATAGCCGCGCGCCTGGTCGCCGGCGCAATTGACGTAGACGTTATCGACGATCGCCTTGTGCACGTCCCAGCCGACCAGATCGACCGTTGCCAACGGCGCCATCGCACGCCCGGTCTGCGGACCGACGAGGTAATCGATCAGCGCGACGCCATGCTCGGCGGCGAGTTGCGCGACTTCGTTCATCACACGAAAGCCGACCCGATTACCGACGAAGGCCGGCCGATCGCGGGTGACGATCACCTTGCGCCCGAGCCTGCGACCGAGCGTCGCGCGCATCGCCTCGAGCACCGCCGGGTCGGTGTCGGGATTTGGAATCAGCTCCGCGCCGACGATCACATGCGGGGGATTATAAAGATGGACGCCCATGAAGTGGCGGCGGAACGAATCGCTCATCCCGGCCGCCATCGCCGCGATTGACAGCCCCGAGGAATTGGTCGCGACGATCGCGTCGGGCCGCCGATGCGCGTCGATCAGTGCGAAGAATGTCCGCTTGAGCACCACATCTTCGGCCAGCGCCTCGAAGATGATCGAGGCGCTGGCGACGGCGGGCGCCAGGTCCGCGGCGTAGCTGCCGGGGGTGATGAATTCGCCGACGCCCTCGGCGCGCGCCGCGTTCTTGGCCGTGGTCAGCGCCTGGCGCGCCTTGTCGAGGTCACGCGCGAGCATCGCCACGCGATAGCCCGCGCCGGCGAAGACCGCCGCGGCGACCGCCCCCATCACGCCGTTAGCTCCGAGGATAACGACCTGGCCCTTGTCAGTTGCCATTGGAGACCCCGCGGGAAAGCTGACTAACAGTAGCGTAGGCCGAGTTCAATTTACTAACCGGGAAGACCGCGTGCCGACACGCATGAGCGCTCGCCGGCGCGCGCACGTATGCTAGGATAGCGGGCCATGCCGGCCAGCATACGGACCATCTATCTTTGCGGCCCGATCATGGACGCCGAGGCGGCCAGCGCCAAGGACTGGCGCACGCGGGCCAAGGAGCGGCTGGCCGGCCGGTTCATCCTGCTCGATCCGCTGCGCCGCAACTTCCGCGATCGCGAGATCGACTCGGCCAACGAGATCGTCGAATTCGACCTGCAGGACGTGCGCGACGCCGACCTGATCCTGGTCAACTACTGCAAGCCCTCGCTCGGCACCGCGATGGAGGTCTTCTACGCGAGCCACGATCTGGGCAAATTCGTGATCGCCTTCAGCCCCTTCAGCTACGCCGATTGCTCGCCCTGGATGGTCCGCTTCTGCACGAAAATCCTGCCCGAGCTTGAAGACGCGCTCAGTTATATTGAACGGCACTTCCCCTGAGTGCGCGATCAGAGTCGCATCGATCCCGCCTGGCGCCGTTGTGGAGCCCGCACGAAATGGCCTCGCATGGGTTTCCAGCGCACTGCCGTTATGCTTCACTGTGGCCCACAGGGACGATCGTAAAGGGAAGGCCGTAGTCGCGGTCCGGGCCCAGCGAATCCGCAGTCGCCGCGGTTTCACGGTTTGCAGGCGGGGTACCAGATGAAGCATCCGATCGACGAACACACTGAGATCACGACGGGGTCAAAGCCGCTCGGCCGGCGGCGGATCCTCAAGTTCGGCGCGGTGGCGGCAGCCACCCTGATGATTCCGGGCGTGGCCGCGGCGGGCGACTGGATTCGCGTCGATGAGGTGCCGATCACCTCGCAGGTACCGGGACGGACATCGATCATGCGTGAACGAGCCCGGGCACAGTACCAGCAGGCGCGCTACGTGCCGCGGCGATCGCACGGCGGCGAGGTCCGCTTGCTCAAGATCGATAACGTCCACACCGGCGAAACCCTCAACACCGTCTATTACGAAAATGGCGACTACGTGCCGGGCGCGCTCAACGAGGTCAACTATTTCTTTCGCGACTTCCGCGCCAATCTGATCAAGCCAATCGATCCGCGCCTGCTCGATCTGCTCCACACGATTCACGCGTCGAGCGACACCGCCAAGCCTTTCAATCTGGTCTCCGGCTATCGCTCGCCGCAAACCAATGCCTGGCTCGCCTCGCAGACCGAGGGCGTCGCGCGCCATTCGATGCATATCGAGGGTAAGGCCGCCGACATCAATCTGCCGGGACGCCAGCTTTCGCTGCTCCAGCGGATCGCGCTGGCGATGCGTTACGGCGGCGTCGGCTACTATCCGCAGGCTGGCTTCGTCCACGTCGATACCGGTCGCGTGCGCCGCTGGGGCTGATCCGATTCGCGAGCCGCGCCGCCCTCGATGCGTGGCGCGGATTCAATAATTTCCGGTCGATAGCCACGTGATCGCGCCATGCGTGGCCGGTTGGTTCGCACGTGAATCACGCGAGTCGCGCGCGGCGGTTTCCGCGCGTAGCGCTGGCCAGCCGCCGCACGGCTTGTCAGACTTGCAGCGGGAGGGTCATTGATGGCAGGACCACTCGACGGTATCCGCGTAATCGACGTCACCCAGATGATCTCGGGCCCGATGGCCACGATGATCCTGGCCGACCAGGGCGCCGACGTAATCAAGGTCGAACCGCCCGGCATCGGCGACCTGACGCGCGCGATGGGTGGGCGGCGGCGCGGCATGGCGCCGACCTTCGCCGTCGCCAATCGCAACAAACGCTCGGTCGTGATCAATCTGAAAGAGCCGCGCGGCGTGGCTCTGCTCAAAACTCTCGCCGCCAAGGCCGATCTGTTCGTGCAGAATTTCCGCCCGGGCGCCGCCGATCGCATGGGTATCGGTTACGACGCGATTCGCGCCGTGCGGCCCGACATCATCTATGTGTCGATCAGCGGCTTCGGCGAACAGGGTCCCTACGTTCACAAGCGAACCTACGATCCGGTCATCCAGGCGCTCTCGGGACTGATGTCGATCCAGGCGGACGAGAACGGCCGCCCGCGCATGCTCCGCGTGATCGTCCCCGACAAGGTCACCGCGCTGACCGCCGCACAGGCGATGACCGCGGCGCTGTATGCGCGCTCGCGATCCGGCGCGGGACAGCACGTGCGGTTGGCGATGCTCGATGCGGTGGTCGCGTTTATCTGGCCCGAATCGATGCCCGCCTACACTTTTGTCGGCGACGGCACGGTGGCCGCGCGCCCGCCGGGAACCCGCGACCTGGTCTTCGCCACCGCCGACGGCTACATCACGGCGGCGGCCAACTCCGACGCCGAATGGCGCGGGCTGGCGCGCACCCTGGGCCGTCCCGAATGGATCGACGATCCGCGCTTCGCGACTCCCGCCGATCGGATCCGCAACGCCGACGTGCGACTCGATCTGACCGCCGAAATCCTGCGCACGAAAACTTCCGCCCAATGGCTTGCGGCGCTCGACACGGCCGAAGTGCCGTGCGCGCCGATCCAGACGCGCGCCGATCTGCTGACCGATCCGCAGGTGGCGGCCAACCAACTGATCGTCGAGTCGGTCCATCCGCACGCCGGACCGATGCGCCAGCCGCGGCCCGCCGCGCGCTTTGCGGGAACTCCGGCGGAGTTGCGCAGCTTCGCGCCGATGCTCGGCGAGCATACCGAGGCGGTGCTCGAAGCGGCCGGAGTCTCCGCGAGCGATCGCGCCGCGCTGCGCGCCGACGGCGTTATCGCCTGATCGGCGCGCGATGACGACCGCCTACTTCAATCACGCCGGGCTGGCCCGGACGCATCCCAATGTCACCGCGCGCGTGCGCGCCGCCGAAGCGGAGTTTTCGGGCCTGCTCTACAGCGAAGCGGGCGTGCCGTGGTACCTCGCGAATCTGGCCGCGGCCCGCCGCGCCGCCGCCACACTGCTCGGCGTCGACGGTCCCGGAGGAATCTCGCTCAACTCCAATGCCTCAAGCGGCGTCAACCTGGCGCTCAGCGTGCTCGGCGCGCGGCTGGGCGCGGGCGACCTGGTGGTGACGTCGGACCAGGAGCATCCGTGCGTCGAACTGCCACTGCGCACGCTCGCGCGGATGCGCGGGGTCGAGGTCGCCGCGCTCGCCGCCGACTCGCCGGCGGCCTTCGTCGCCGAGATGGGCGCGGTGCTTGCGCGCCGCCCGGCGATGGTTATCCTGTCGCAGGTCTCGTACAAAAACGGCCGTGTCCTGCCGGTCGAGGAGATTGGCGCGATGCTGGCCGATCGCGAGATTCCATACATCGTCGACGGCGCGCAGGCGCTTGGCCAGCTTCGCGTCGACGTGCCGGCGACCCGCGCGTGGGCCTATATCTTCTCGGGCCACAAATGGCTGGGCGGTCCGATCGGCACCGGCGGCATCTGGACCAGCGATCAATTCGTGCGGCGCAACAATTCGATTTTGACCATCTGGGACGCCCCCGACGCACCGTCCGACGGCGGCCGCTTCGAATGCGGCACGATGAACGCTGGACTAATCGCGGGACTCGCGGAGGCTTGCCACACCGCGATTACCGCGCTCGACGATCGGATCGCGGCGTTCACGCGGATGCACACGCGGGTGACCACACGCATCGATCGCATCTGGCGCAACGCGACCACGCTGTGGGACGGACCGTCGGCGTCCGCGATGGTCAGCTACCTGATGCCGCCCGGAACGCATTCGTGGGCGGTCGCGGCGGACATGCTCGCGCGCCACGATGTCGCGGTGAAGCCGTTTCGGCCGGCCGAGCGCGTCGACGCGATCCGCATTTCGTTCTCGCCGCTGACCACCGACGGCGAGATCGATCGGCTGCTCCGCGCGGTCGCCGATTACGCCGCCGTATAGGGCCAGACGCGATGCGCGACCGCGCTGACCAGCGCGAGCTTGCGCTCCTGCATCGCGGCGTCGATCGGGTTGCCCTTAATCCCGGAGGCAAAGCCGCACTGGGTCGAGAGACCCATCTGCTCGTGCGGAAAAAATCGCCCGGCTTCGGCGATGCGCGCTTCGAGATTGGCGGCCGACTCGAGGCGATTGTGTTTGCTCGAGACCAGCCCCAGCACCACGAACTTGTCGCGCGGCACGTCGGCCAGCGGCGCAAAGCCGCCCGATCGCGCGTCGTCGTATTCGAGCAGGAACGACGAGTAGCGCGGCGCGCGGCGAAAGACCTCTTTGGAGATCGTCTCGTAGCCGCCTGTGCTGAGCCAGCGGCCGTCGTTATTGCCGCGGCACAGATGCAGCCCGAAGCGCACGCCCGGCGCGTCCGCCAGCGCATTGAGCAACTCGACGCCCTCGGCCAGGATGCGCGACGCGGTGATGCCGTTGGCATCGAAGACCGCGTGGCGCGCCGCCGGATCGACCAGGATCGCCAGCTCGGGCGCGTCGATCTGAACGTACTCGCAGCCCAGCCGCGCCAGCTCGCGGATCTCTTCGCGAATCACCTCCGCGCCGTCGGCAAACAGCTCGAACGGATCGCGATAGGCGGCGGTCGATTCCTTTTGCGACCAGAACATCGAGAGCATCAGCGGACTCGGCAGCGTGACCTTGAGCGGTTGGCGTGCGCGCGCCCGGGCGTAGCTGAATTCCTCACCGACCAGCGAGCGCCGCCGCTTGAGCCGCGAGGTCGCGCACAGGCCGAGCGTCAATTGTTCAACGTGGCCGTCGGCTTCATGCCAGGGTTTGGTCAGGCCGGTGGTGCGCGTCAGCCCCTCGGTGATTTCCACCAGCGAGCCGAGAAAGCTCAGCCGGCGCTGCTCGCCGTCGTTGACCACGTCGAGGCCGCAGCGCTCCTGCATCGCGATCGCCTCGTCGACCGCGCGATCTTCGATCGTCTTGAAGGCGGCGGCGGACAATTCGCCGCGGCGCAACGCGCGGCGCGCGTCCACCAGCCATGCGGGGCGCAGCATCGATCCGATCGGTTCCGCCCGTTGCGTCGATGAGATCATCGGTCCACCTCCGCGTCCGCACGCGATCGGACGCAGCGGCGATAGTAGCAGAGCGCAGCAAAAAGGCGTCCCCCGCGATGGAGAACGCCCTCGAATCCGTCAGCCGATTAGCTCAATGTTTCGGTTCGATGCGCTTTCCGTAGGTGACTTCACCCTTATCGACGCGCAGGCTGAATCCGCAATCAGGATTGGTACAGGCCCACGCTTTGAAAATTACCGAGGCGCCCTCCTGCCCGTAATCCGACAACGGAATCAAGGTGCCATTGCTACACTTTTGGCACTTCGGCAACTCCATCACCCACGCCTCCTTGGCCGATGCGAACCAGCCCCGCTGTCAACCTATCGAACCGATTTTCGTAAATCAATGCGCTTTCGCGCGCATATACTCGACACAGCGCGAAAGTCCATCCGCGCGCCTTCGGCACCGTGATTTCGCGGCGGGGCGGCGGATTTTACGCGTCGCGACAGGTCGCGCGGTAGATCGCGCGCACGGCACAGGCCGACGCCGGCGGCGTCACTCGGTATAATGGACGACTTCGAGCTTGAGGCCGTCGGGATCGGTGAAAAACACCGAGTAGTAGCCGGGGCGATAGCTATATTCGCGCGGCGGATCGAGCACCGAGCCACCTTGCGACGAGATCTCGAGCGCCAGTGCGTTGATCTGCTCGCGACTCTCGACCCGAAAGGCGATCTCCCGCAGACCGACCTGACCTTTGTTGAATTTATGTTTCCGATCCTCGGATGGGAGCACCCAGAAGCTGCCGTTGTGCCCGAAAAATCCGGTCATTCGTTCGGGCTTTTCGAAGGATTCGATTCCCGGATAGCCAATCTTTGGCATCAGCCACGAATAGAAACGCACGGCAGCCTCATAGCTGTTGGCGTTAATCATCAGATGGTCGACTCCGCCGGGCATATTTAAGACCTCCGTACTGACTACAGCCCATACCCGCCATATCGCGAAAGCAAGCGTCTGACGCACTCGCCGCGCCGCCGCCAGCGGCGCGCACCATTTCGTCAGCGCGCTGCTACACCGCGGCGCGGACTTGCGCGTCCGCCGCCGCCTTGCGCCCCAGATGAATCGCAACGGTGCCGAATCCGGTCAAGCGGTATTCCGCCGTGGCGAAACCTGCCGCGCGCATCATCGCGGCGACGCGGTCGGCGTCGGGATGAATGGTCAGCGACTGGTAGAGGTAGCGATAGGCGCCGAATTTTCGTCCGACCACGACGCCGAGCAACGGCACCACCGCGGCGATATACAGCCCGAAAAACCGCTGCAACGGACCGCGCGGCGGCGTCAAATCCAGACACGCGAGCCGGCCGCCCGGCTTGAGCACCCGGCACAGTTCGGCGAAGGTGGTCGGTAGATCGCCGACGTTGCGCAACATGAAGCCGTTGACGATACAGTCGAAGGTCGCGTCGGCAAACGGCAGCGCCATCGCGTCGCCGGTGACGAACGAAATCTGGCCGCCCGCGGCGGTGCGCGACGACTTGCGCACCGCCGCCGCAACCATTTCGTAACAGAAGTCGGCGCCGACCACTTCGCGCGCGCCGGCCCGCGCCAGCTCGAACGCGAGTTCGCCGGTGCCGGTGGCGATATCCAGCGCGACGCCGGCGGCCGGTTCGACCATCGCGACCGTGGCCCGCCGCCAGCGCCGATCCAGTCCGAGCGTCATCAGCGTATTGATCAGATCGTAGCGCGGCACGATTCCCGCAAACATGCCGCGGATGCGCGTCGGCTTGCCGCCGTCCGCGCGCGCGCTAACCTCGTGCGATAGTTGCTGGTCGTTGAATGGCATTGGCAGCGTCTGGATACCGACCATTATAAGCAAATCCTTGCGCGCCGGCATAAGCGAATCGCGAAGCTAATGGAAAAGCCGCGTCGATCGCATGCCCGGCCGGTCGCGGGCGACAGCCACCGGTGCGCCGTGCTACAAGATTCGCACCGGTATTCCGCGGCGGGCGAACCGCCGACACGCTGCTAGCTTCATAGATCTCCCGGGATAGGACGGGCCGGCCTTACATTCTTCGGCAACGGTTGGCTCGTCAGACTTTAACCTGTCGATAACCTTCGCCTGCGGGCAGACGGGTGCTACACTAGCCGCAGTATTCAAAAGTCGAGCGGTCGCACCAATTCCTGCCTGGAGAATTCCTCCGCTGTCGGCCTCAGTTCCTCCGCCCGATTCGGGTATCAGCCCGGCGATTCGCCACTGTTGGCCGTCGTCGGCAACCAAGAGGGAATTCGCTGCACGCCCGTTGACACAATTCAACGGAAAAGGCGATTGCCTGGCCCTGAATGAAGACGTCTTCGGTCAGGATGGGTAGTTTATGACCGTTGAAGTAAATAAGCTACAGAACAGTATCGTGATAACTGGCTCAGTCAGGTTTGGAATTATCGTGGCATCACAAAACATGTTGTGTTGTGTGAAGCCGGGCAGTGTGTGATGATTTCATTTGGAAATCATCAAGAGTATTGAGGGAGTTGAGATGTTTATTCATTTCGACCGTGACAAAGGGACAGAATGCGATAATTGCGGCGCTCTGGGCACAATTATGCATCTGTCGGTCGTGCGCTCAGAGGCCAACCTGAACCTCTGCGTCGCCTGCTTCGGGGCGATGGCGCAGGCGTTTCATAGCGCCTCGCAGAAGCTGCGCCTGCCCGGCGATCATGTGGAGCATTGAAGCGAACGCATAGGATAGGGTATTAGAACGAAAACCTTCAGCGGCAGAGCTTTAATGGCTTTTGGACGCAAGAATTTAACCAAGGCGTGTCGACACCGTGCGGTAATTCCAAATTCTCTGCGCGGAATCAGCCCGAGCTTTTGGCCGGCCAGCGACGGCCAGATGCACTTCGACGGCCTGTGCGATTATTGCAAGCAGGACGTCTGGCGGCATGCGCGTCCGGACGAGGATCCGGCGTGGCGTCTGTTCTCCGACCCGTGCGACTGCCCGCAACTCCAGGAAGTCGTCTCGCGCACCTGAGCGCATTGCGACCCGGCGGCTAATCGCGCTGCCGGACCGCCTCCTGACTCGCAGCCATTGCGCGTGCGGCCGAGGTGCAAGCGCCCCACCGCGGGCCGTCGCCGCCCGGTCAACGCAGCTTAGCGGCGCTCGAATTGTTTTTCGCCATACAGGATAGAGCGCGCCTTATCGTCTAGCGGCGCCTGCGGGAGGTCGGCCATCACGGCCATCCCGCGCGCCACGGCGGGCCGCGCTTCGAGTGCGTCGAGCCAGCGCTTCAAATGGGGGCGGCTCGCCAACTGATCGGCCTCGCGCCGGACGCTCACGACCCACGGATAGCAGGCCATGTCGGCAATCGAATAGTCACCCGCCAGATAGGCACTCTCGCCGAGCCGCTTGTCCATCACGCTGAAGATGCGGCGCGATTCGTTGACGTAGCGATCGATCGCGTAGGGGATTTTTTCCGGCGCGGCATTACGGAAATGGCCCGCCTGCCCCATCATCGGGCCGACGCTCGCCATCTGGAACATCAGCCATTGCACGACGTCGTAACGCGCGCGGATCTCGGCGGGCATGAAGCGGCCGGTCTTTTCGGCGAGGTACAGCAGGATCGCGCCCGACTCGAAGATCGCGATCGGCTGGCCACCGGGCCCCTCATGGTCGACCATCGCCGGCATCCGGTTGTTCGGACTGATCTTCAGGAATTCGGGCTTGAACTGATCGCCCTCGCGGATATTGGTGGGCACGATCTTGTACGCAAGGCCGGTCTCTTCGAGAAAAATCGTGATCTTCTTTCCGTTGGGCGTCGGCCAGTAATAGACGTCGATCATGAGTGAATCTCCGTAGTTAAAAGTGCCGCGTGAAAGTTGCCGCGGCGGCTCCGGAGCTTTAACTTCGTCGCTTTGCCCCAGCGCGGTCAAGCGCGCACGGATCCGACGCCACGCTGAAATCGCCTCGCGCGTCTTGACTTGCGCGAGCCGGTCCGCACAATGCGGCAGACTCGATCAGTGCGCGGCGGGGGGCCGTGCGCAAAACAACGAGTCACGCCAGGAGACGCTTTTGATCGGTTCCGTGATTATCGCCGCGACTGCCGCCTTCGCCGCTTCGGCCGTCAATGCGATCGCCGGCGGCGGCACCTTCATCTCGTTCCCGACGCTGACCGGCGCGCTCGGCCTGACCGAAAAACTCGCCAACGCGACCTCGACGGTCGGGCTGTGGCCCGGCTATGCGGCCGGCGTGCTTGCCGCGCGCGACGACCTGGCGTCGGTGCCGCGCGACGCGCTCACCCGCCTGACGATCGTGAGTGTGGCCGGCGGCGCGGCGGGCGGGGCGATGCTGCTGCTCACGCCCGCCGGTCTGTTTCGCGACGTGGTGCCGGTCCTGCTGGCGATCGGCACGATCCTGTTTGCCCTCGGACCGCGGCTCAACCGACGGCTCGATGGCGGGGATTCGCTCACCGCGCCGTCGGTCGCCTCGATGCCGATTCTGTTCGCGGTGGCAATCTACAATGGCTATTTCGGCGCGGGCGGCGGCGTACTGGTGATCGCCGGGCTAACCGCCACCGGGATCCATGACGCGCGCCGCGCCAATATCTTCAAGATGCTGGTGCAGGTGACCTCCAACGCCGCCGCGGTCGCCGTGCTAAGCTGGTCGGGAATTGCGTGGAGCGATGCCGCCGCGATGATCCCCGGCGCGATCGCCGGCGGCTTCGTCGGGATGCGCCTGGCCAATCGGATGCCGCGCCAGATGCTGCGCGGAATCGTGCTCGCGACCGGCGCGTTGCTGACCGTCTACTACGGCGCGAAAGTTTATGGCTAGGGCATGGGATGCGGGCGAGGCTGCGAAGCCGCGGTTTCAATTAAGGCGCGGGTGCGCGGCTACTTGCGGGCCTCGACGATCGGCGTGAATTTCAGCGCCGCGGAGTTCATGCAGTAACGCAGGCCGGTGGGCGCGGGACCGTCGTTAAAGACGTGGCCCAGATGGGCATCGCAGCGCGCGCAGCGCACCTCGGTGCGCTGCATGAACAGCGAGTTATCGGCACACGTGACGACATTCTGCGGCGCAATCGGCCTCCAGAAACTCGGCCATCCGGTGCCCGAATCGAACTTGGTCTCGGAACTGAAAAGCGCCGTAGCGCAATCGACGCATCGGTAGATACCTTTCGCAAACAACGCATCGTACTGATTCGCGAATGGTCGTTCGGTGCCCGCCTCGCGCGTGACGTCGTATTGCTCGGCGGTGAGCTGGCTGCGCCATTCGGCGTCACGCTTGACGACCTTGCCGAGTTGGGCGAGGCCGGCAAGATCGCCCATATTGGTGAATTCCGCGATCGTAACCTTGCCGCCCGCGTCCGCCGCACCGCTGCCTGACGCAGCCGTCCCCGCGGCCCATACGAGACCCATCTTGATCGCGATCGGAAGCGCGAACGCGCCGGCGATAAAGCTCCGCCGCAACAATTTTGTGTTTGCGCCAGTTGCCGGCGCGGCCAGGCTGTTCCTCATATCCAACTATTCCGCTGCCGCGCCGAAAAGTTACCGCCGCCGCCTTTTCCGCCTGCGCGAACGCGATCAAGCAGATCGAGTTTCGCGAGACCGAACCGTGGAGTCAATCGACCATCGCCGCCGCCGCACGCAATCGCTCTCACGGGCTTCCCCGAATTATGGCTGTCCGCGATTGGGATTAATTTTCGCATACAACCGGGGCCGGATTTCCGTGCCATAACGCCCCACGAAATCTTGCCCAGACCGAGCGCAAACCCACACGGGCGTGGGCCGAGCCGCTTCGCACCAGCGCCCGCGCCCGCCGCCGCCCGGGGCCACCGCGCGGACCCTCGATGGTTGCATGGCGGGGAAGCGTCAAGATAACTTGCCAGTGCGTCATCGGACCGCATGGAGGTAGCTGGCAGCCGCGATGGGACCAACAGGAAAAGGCATCTTTCTCACCAAGGGCGTCGGACGGCATCGCGAGAAACTCACATCCTTTGAGCTCGCGCTGCGCGACGCGCGCATCGCGGAGTTCAATATCGTGCGTGTGAGCTCGATCTTCCCGCCCGGCTGTAGAGTCCTCTCGATTCAGGAGGGGCTCAAGACGCTGCGCCCCGGCCAGATCGTCTACGCCGTGATGTACGACAACGCCACCGACGAACCGCATCGGCTGGTCGCGGCGTCGGTCGGCCTGGCGATTCCGGCCGACAAGGATCAGTACGGCTACCTGTCCGAGCACAAGAGCTTCGGCCAGACCGACCAGAAGGCCGGCGACTATGCCGAAGATCTGGCCGCCTCGATGCTCGCGACGGCACTCGGGATCGAGCTCGACCCCAACGTCAGCTACGACGAGCGCAAGGACGTGTGGAAGCTGTCCGACAAGATCGTCCAGACGCGCAATATCACGCAATCCGCGATCGGCGATCGTGACGGCCTGTGGACGACCGTGGTGGCCGCCGCCGTCTTCGTCGATCTTCCCGTCGACCGATAGATCGATTCCGCGCGCTCCCGATCGCATCCGATGCGCCGCGCCGTGCACGCCGCCAACTATCCGGAGGCTCGACCGAGACTCGCCGCGGCGATCGGGCGCCCGTATCCGATCACCTTAAAGAATTGCGACGGGCATCGATTGAGATTGTAATCGCGTCCGCGACAGGTATTAGAATTTGCACGTGGTTAGAGGGTCAGGCTTAATTGGAACGTAGCGACGGAAGGGCGCGCAGGAAAATCGAGTTCGGCTTGACGATCCCGCAACGGGCGATGCTCTTTGGCGCCGCCAGTTGGGCGGAGTTAATCGATCTCGCGCGCGCCGCCGATCGCAGCCCGCTACTCACTTCGGTCTGGGTGGGCGACAGTGTGATGGCGAAGCCGCGGCCCGAATCGCTCACGCTGCTCGGAGCATTGTCCGCGGTGACGGCGCGCGTGCGCCTGGGCGTCGCCTGCATGGCGAGCTTCCCGATCCGCGAGCCGGTTATTTTTGCCGAGCAATGGGCGAATCTCGATTATATATCGAACGGCCGTATGCAACTGGCGGTATGCACCGGGATCGGTCTCGGCGGCACCAGCGCAAAAGAGGGCGCGGTGTGGGGCGTGCGCGATTCTGAACGCGGCGCGCGGATGGCCGAGAACATTACGATATGCCGCCGGCTGTGGAGCGAAGAGCAGGTCAGCTTCACCGGGGCGTTTCGCACGTTCAGCGACGCGAGCGTTAATCCGAAACCGATTCAGCAGCCCTGTCCGATCTGGATCGCCGCCAATCCAAAGCCCGCGCTCTCGGGGCGACCGCTGCGCCGGGTCGCGCAGATCGCTGACGGCTGGATGGTCGCGCAGGTATGGCCCGGATTATTCGGCGCACTGTGGACGAAGCTCGCGGTGCATCTGCGCGCGGCTGGCAAAGATCCCGACGAGTTTCCGAACATCGTCTATCACAATATCAACGTTGCAAATGATCGGGATGCCGCACTCGCCGAGACCCGCGGCTTCCTCGGCGAATACTACGGCCCGGTTTTCTCCGCGGATCAGGCCGCGGGATGGACCGCCGCGGGCACCCCGGCGCAATGTATCGACGATCTCAATCGTCTCGCCGGCGAAGGCGCCAAAGCGATCACGCTGCGAATCACGGGAGCAAATCAGCGCGATCAGTTCGAGCGGATCGTGAACGAGGTGTTGCCGAACGTCGCTTGCTGAGGATGCGACGCGAAGCTATCCGGCGTGGCGGCGCCGCCCCAATTCCTCCTCGGCAAGCATGCGATCGATAATGCGGCGCGCATGGATCGGTCCCGCGTCGCTGTGGACATTTACCGACGGACGACCGGCGGTCAACTCGTTCCAGCGTTGCTGGGTTTCCAGCACCTCCCAATCCTCCATGAAGGTCCGATGAATCTCCTGGAAGATCGATTCGGTCGCCGACGAATCCCCAGGCCCACGGTCCTGCGCGATCGCCCAGAAGTAATGGCAGGTAGTCGCGGATTCGGGTGTAACCGCATTGAGATTGCGCAGGCCAACGCCGCCGCGACGGTTGCCCTGGGGCGCACCCGTACCCGTATCGACCGCACCGGCATAGAGATTAACCAAGGCGGGCGGGTCGAAGCGCAATATCTGCCAGCGATCGATATTGCCCTTGAAGCCGGCGCGCACGTAAGTGGGAGGCGGTTCGATATCGATCAACCAGCGCGTGATGACGGCTGACTTTTCCGTGAGATCATTTTGCACGCGCGCCTTTTCGACGTTCGCCGCTGTCCCGATAGTACCAGGATGAACGAAAGTCAGATGCGACAGATCGAGCAGGTTATCCAGGATTAGCCGGTAATCACACTTGATATATAGCAACTCGCTCTTGGCGCCCCATCCCGGGTCGTCGAGCCAGTGGAAATCCGTGACTGGGGTATCGTTGGCACACGCCGCATCGCTCATCCAGATCCATACCCAGCCCCATCGCTCGATCAGCGGATAGGTACGGATCCGCGCACCCGGCGGAACCTGCGCCTGGCCCGGAACCTTGAGGCAACTGCCTGAACAATCGAACAGCAGCCCGTGATAGCCGCATTGCAGCATATCGCCGATCAGTTGGCCTTTATGCAACGGATAACCGCGATGACTGCATCGATCCTCAAACGCGATCGCCTCACCGTTCCCGGTGCGAAACATTACTACCGGATCGCCGAGCAGGAGACGGCCCAGCGGCTGCCGTCCGACCTCGTTCGAGAGTGCCGCGACGTACCAGTGATTTTTCGGAAACATTCCAGCTTCCTTCGGCGCAACTTATACTCTTGGTTAATGCGGTCGAACCTACGCGAATCCGTGCGCGCGATGCTCACTCGAATGCGTAGTATCGTTTGGCTCCGCCACCCAATACTGTCTTGAGCGTGTCGGGCCGCATCCCCATCTGCCTGATCATATTGGGTGCGCCCCAAAAGCCGTCAAAATGCGGATAGTCAGTCGCCCACAATATAGTGTCAGGCCCCAGATAATCCGCCAACAGCGCCAGCGAACGCTCCACCGGCTCGAAGGAGACAAAACATTGCCGACGAAAGATCTCGCTCGGCCGCATAGTCAGTCCGGTATCATTCATGCCCTGGTCGTCAAAATGACGGTCCATGCGGTCGAGCCATCCCGCCATCCAGCCGCCGCCGGACTCCAGGAATCCCACGCGCAGGCGCGGGAACCGATCGCATACGCCGCACATCAGCATACTGGTAGCGGCAGCCATCATCTCGAACGTATGGGCGACGCAATGGCGCACGGCGCGCCGATGCCCTTCAAAGCGATCCATCGCGAGCGTCGGCTGCCCGCTTTCGGCGCCACTATGAATTCCGATCGCGACGTTGAGTTCCTGCGCTTCGGTCCAGAGCGGATCGTAGTCCGTCGAATGAAGCAGGCGCCC
>Ga0307372_10003216_pt1 | contig 26331 bp, 19 predicted proteins | sample OX1MG_FD_202533 | JGI IMG/M metagenome (GOLD analysis project Ga0307372, IMG submission 202533) | Soil microbial communities from Risofladan, Vaasa, Finland - OX-1 | ecosystem: Environmental > Terrestrial > Soil > Coastal area > Acid sulfate soil | place: Finland: Risofladan, Vaasa | collected... | reverse complement strand
ACGACTCCCCTCATTTTCTTCCCACCCAGATCTTGCGCCGATTCGCGCCGGTTCTCTACCAGATCAGGGGATTTCATGGATGGGTGCGGGTCATGGGGATGGAAGCGGCGGAACTGCGCGATTGCGGACGGCTGAAGGGCATCCGCGCGTTCATTGACGGCCTGTACGCCCACGACCTCCACGCCAAGCGCGTGGCCTCCCTCGCCGCGGCCACGCTGGGTGTGATGACCGGCGCGTCGCTCGCCGTCGCGATGATCGGCCAGGCCCTGGCGCAGGCACGCGGCCTGGTGACCAAGCACGCGATCAAGCAGGTCGATCGCCTGCTCAGCAACGGCGGCATCGACGTCTGGGAGAGCTTCGCCCGCCGGGTGCCACATCTGGTGGGATCGTGCACCGACATCGCCGTCGCCATGGACTGGACGGACTTCGACGGCGACGACCAGGCAACACTGGCGCTCAACCTGGTGACCGGTCATGGCCGGGCGATGCCGCTGTTGTGGCTGTCAGTGTGGAAAGACGAGTTGAAGGATCAGCGCAACGCCATCGAGGACACCTGTCTGCGGCGCCTGTCGGAGGTTGTCCCGCCCGGTTGCCGGGTGACCATCCTGGCCGATCGCGGCTTCGGCGACCACAAGCTGTTCGCGTATCTTGCCGATCTTGGCTTTGCCTATGTCATTCGCTTCCGCGGCAACATCCCTGTCACCGATGCCTCCGGCGAGACGCGAACCGCGGCGCACTGGGTTGGCGGATCGGGCCGGGCGCGCAAGCTGCGCGGCGCCCGCGTCACCGCGTCGCACGCCTGTCAGGTCGGCGCCGTGGTGTGTGTGCACGCACGGGATATGAAGGAGCCGTGGTGCCTGGCGGCGAGTGACGCCGAGGCGCCCGCAGGCGCGCTGATCAAGCACTACGCGAGGCGCTGGACGATCGAGCCCAGCTTCCGCGACACCAAGGACCTGCGCTTTGGGATGGGGATGGCCAAGATCCGCATCGCCGAGCCGGAGCGGCGGGATCGGCTGCTGCTGATCAGCGCGTTCGCGATGGCGCTGCTGACCATGCTCGGGGCGGCGGGCGAGAGCCTGGGGATGGACCGTTTGCTCAAGTCCAACACAGCAAAGACGCGCACACGCTCGCTGTTCCGCCAGGGGTGCATGCTCTACGAACTGATCCCGAACATGCCGCTCCACCGGCTGCTGCCGCTGATGCAGCGGTTCGCGGAAATGCTGGTCAGCAGCGGGCTGTTGGGCAAGTCTCTCTCGGAAGCGGAATGAGGGGATGGGTGAGGGACGAGCCGGCAACCACCCACAGATTCTACTGAGGAACCCTCTGGAGTCGCCCCTGGGATAGTGGCTGACCGCATTGTTGCTCTCTTTGAAACAGGAATGGCATGAATGGCGGTTCGATCAAAGGCCGAAAGAGAGGAGGGGGATGCTCAAGCTGATTAAATTATGTTGCGTAGTCGCTGAGCTGGATGGGCGTGTCGGTCGCCTGCACGGGCAGGTTCCAATCCCAAAAGCTGCCGAGGTCCGCGCCGATATCCCACCCGGCCGGCCGCTCCACCGACGCGGAATTGTCGGTCACCGCGTTGCCGCGATAAATCCGGGTGTTGCCGTAGGGGTAGAACAGCAGGCACCCGGAGCTGGCCGAGGTCAGCGCGGACTCCAAGCGTCACCTGGAGATGCGTCGCATCGACGCGCGCACGCCGTTGCGGTTCGGACGGTTCCCGGGTTTGCCTCCGAGCCGCCATCCATCACCGCCCAGCCGATCCCGTTCATCGCTTGCAGCGGCACGATCAGGTTGGTTCCGCGCAGTGCCGGGTCGTTGAGGCCGGGCGGTTCCGGCACCGCCGCGGTCATGACGCTGCGGTCAGGTTCACGGCCTCCCCATCGCGCAGGATCATCGTGCATCCCAGCCGGCGTGCCTCGGCGACGGAGTCCGCGTCGGCATCCAGCCCAGCCACGGTGGCAAAGCCCCGCGCACGAAGGGCGGCAGCGGCAGGGCGGCTGGCACCGGGCGGCACGAACACCCGGGGGCGCGCCTCGCGCTGTGGCGCGGCGCGCAGCACCGCGTCGGGGAACAGGGTCAGGCCGGTGGCCGGCTCGGTCTCGCCGCACAGATAGCGGCCGCCGCGGCCCAACTCCTCATGGCGGCCGGGCGCATAGACCGTCACCGACACGCCGGTCTCGTAACGGAAGCCGCGGAATTCCACCGGATCGATGGTCAGGCGCAGGTGCGGCGCACGGGCGCGGATGGCGGCCACCGCGTTGGCCAGCCGCGCTGCCAGGCCGCCCGCGGAGTTCGGCAGGCACGCGGCTGCCAGCGCGGCGAGCGCGCGATCCGCCGGGCCGGCCGCGAGCAGCAGTTCGGTCAGCACCGGGGCCAGCACGCCGCCGTGGCGCGTTACGGCCGCGGCATCCTTGCGGTCGAGCGCGCGGGCCAGGGCGGAACGCGCCGGGCCGGTCATGCCGGCCTCGTCCAGCAGGGAGGGCGTCAACATGGGCAGGGTCAAGTCGAAGCTGACGCGGGTCAGGCCGAGCGCCGCCAGCGCCTCGGCCGCCACCAGCACGATTTCGGCGTCGGCGTCGGGGCTGTCGCAGCCGATCAGCTCGATGCCGGCCTGGGCGATCTGGCGGTCGGGTGCCAGTTGCGTGCCGCGCACGCGTAGGCACTGGCCGGCATAGGACAGGCGCAATGGACGCGGCGCGCCGGCCAGCCGGGTGGTGGCGATGCGCGCCACCTGGGGCGTGGTGTCGGCGCGCAGGCCCATCATGCGCTGACTGTCGGGGTCCATCAGGCGAAAAGTCTGGTCCGCCACGGCGGCGCCGGAGCCGGCCAGCAGGCTGTCCTCGAATTCCAGCAGCGGCGGCTTGACGCGCTGGTAGCCGTGCGCGGCGAACACGTCCATCAGCGCCTCGACCGCGGAAGCCTCGGTCTCGGCGTCGGGCGGCAGCATGTCGCGCAGGCCGGCGGGGAGCAGGGCCGGGTTGGGGGGATCGTCGGTCATTTGTCGCGAAGGTGCCACAGGTTGGGGCGTTGTCCCAGTCCTGTGGACGGTGCGAGCGGTCGTCTATGGTGGCTCCGGCGAGAGTCGCGGCTGGGTTAGTCCGAGCGGTTCGCTCGGTCCGTGTCGGCGGGCGTCCAGGGCGTCCGATAGCCCTTAACGGAACCGGAACAGCCGCTTTGGAGTGCGTAACGCAACAAGCAGACGTTCGTTGATGGGGATTGCCAACAGCAGCCGTCGATCCGTTGCGGACCTAGCTTGGCAGAATCTGACAACTGGGTCATTGATCCTCGGTGGAGGGGCGGCCGATGAGTTCGCGGCCACTTCTACGATAGATTGGTTGACCTCCAGGATGAATGGCCCGCCGGAGAACCAGCACCCACGGGCTGGATCGAGGCCGACCCGCTTATCGCGACAATGGCGCGTGGCCGGCTGTTGCCAGCGATCGATCCCGGCAGTTGTCCTGATTTGCAGTGCGCCCCCGTGGCGTTAAGCTGCCGGTCGGCCCGGGGAGGAAACCGCCATGATCGACATGCACGCCCACTGGAAGCCCGCCGAAGTCGCGGACGCCCTGCGCGCCCGCAGCAAAGAACCGCGCATCCTTCGCAACCATGATGGTGTCGAGGTGCTGAAGGCCCCGCGGATGGGCGACACGCCGCTCGACCAGGCCTTCGATGATGTCGCTTTCCATCTCGGCCGCATGGATCGCCAGGGGGTCGAAGTGAGCGTGCTGTCACTGCTCGGTTCGTTCTGCTGGATCGAAGCCCAGCCACTGGACGTGGCCTTGCCGCTGTGCCGGCGCGTCAACGACCGGCTTTCGGCGATTTGCCAGGAGCATCCCGGCCGCTTCGCCGCTTTCGCCGCGCTGCCCCTGACGGACATCTCCGCCGCAGCCGCCGAACTCGAGCGGGCGCTTGGCTTGCCGGGCATGATCGGCGCGCAAATACCGGGCAACTTCTTCCTCACGCGCGATGACGCCGAAGCGATGCGTCCGCTGCTGGAAGTCGCCAACCGCCACCACGCGGTGCTGTTCATCCACCACGGCCCGCGGCCGGGCGACGCTTTCCCCAAGGTCGCGGGCGGCACCGACAACGCGCGCCGCCGCAACGGCACGCTCGACATGCAGGCGAGCCTGTCGTCGGTGATGGTGACGCTGTGTCTCACCGACTACCTCGCGCCATATCCCGACGTGACGATTCAGGTGCACAACCTGGGCGGCAACATTCCCTACGAGGTCGAGCGCATGGATCACCGCTGCTTGCTCGATACTCCGGAGGAGGAGCTGCCGTCGTCGCGCTTCCGGAGGGCGAAGGTGTACGTGGATTGCAACTCGTTCGGCCCGCGCGCGATCGAGGCGGCAGTGAGCCTGTACGGCGCCGAACGCATCGTGTGCGGCACCGACGGGTCTGAGTTTGGTGTGGACTGGACCCGGAAGGCGCTGGCGGACGCGCAGATCGGCGAGGCGGCGCGGGAGCAGATCCTGCACCGGAATGCGGCGGCGATGCTGGCGCGGGTGGTGACGGGCGTGGAGCGGGAGAGAGCCGCCGCATGATACTGCTTTGGGGCCGGCAGCGATGGGGACCGCGGTCTTCGCCGCTTGGCGGCGGCAGAGTGCCAGGTTGTTACCTGGGCAGGCCAATGATCGCCGGCTGACCATCAGCCTGATTGATATGCATCGCTTTCCTGGGTGCTTTCGTGTTATCCGTCCTGAAACTGAATTCGTGAGGAAGCCATGATCCATCATCTCTCGATCGCCGCGCAGGACCCGAAGCACGCCGCCGGAGTGCTCGCCGAACTCATGGGCGGCACCGCGGTACCATTTCCGCCCAACCCTGGGAGCTTCTTCGCGCTACAACTCGACGAGCATGGGTCAGGGGTGGAGGTCTATCCGGCGGGAACGGAGCTTCGGCCTGGCGGCGTTGTCGGCGGAAGCTTCGTAAAGACGGAAGGGCGCGGCTATGGCTCGACGCATTTCGCGCTGAGCGTCGCGACGGATGCCGCTACTGTTTACGCGATCGCCGAGCGTGCCGGGTGGCAATACTTCGACTGCAACCGCGGACCGTTCCATGTGATCGAGGTCTGGGTCGAAAACCAAACAATGGTTGAGGTTCTCCCGCCCGAGTATGCGCAAGAATATCTTGCTTTTACCCGTCCCGATAAGGTTCAGGCCGCCATGGCGGCGGGACGCACCGCCTCTGCCCGGCAGCACTGAGCGCAGTACAGGCCGAGAACAAAGGACCTGGGGACAGACCGCGGACGGAGCTGTCCAACCGCACTTCATCGGTGCAGGCGATCCGGAGGCGTAGGCCGCGACATCGTGGATGATACACGCTACCTATTCCAACAACCATCCGGCATATGCCTGGACATCGGTCATAGGGACAGTTCCGCTAAACTGAAGCAACGCAATGAGCCGAAACAAAAACGCTGTTGCAGGTTTGCCACCGGTAACGATATCGTAGCGATCGTCTCGATGGTCGAGCGTGAAATATCCATGCGACGCGAGACATCCCGGGTCGAGTCGATTGTCCGATTCGCCCAAGTCCAGAGCATCAGTGTGTGACGATCCAAGCGGTGGATGCCAATCGCTTTCAAATGTCAGCACTCCGCCCAGGATTGGAACGAGTGGCTTTGGCGGATAGGTTCCCTTCGCGTAAGGGATAGGCAGGCTCGTACGGTGCAGCTTGCGGACGCTGCCAATCTTCTTCCGTGCATACGCCACATGGTCCGCATTGATGGTTTGCTACGCCTCGAATACCGCAGGCGGATTGCTGATGGTCAGTGGCTACCGACCGAACCAGGAAGCCGAGGCCGATTGGCTCGCGGGGGCGCGCTCCTTCCTCGCGTGGCTCTTCTTGCCATTGTCCACCGCGCTATGTCACAGCAAGCAGCGGTCTATGCCGGCGGGGTCAGCGAGGACATGTTGCGAATGCGCCTCCACCGCACCGGCGTAAATATCCAGATGCGACGCCGTTCTGCGTAATAGCCGCCTTCGCCGGCCGGCGCGCGGGCGAACCAGCAACGCTCCCTACTTCTCGTTTAGATCGCCAGGCCGTTCCTGGAGGTTTTCGACGCGTTGGTGCAATGGCGACCGCACCGGTTAATGGCGCGGACGATTGCTCCTCCGCGAGCACATCGTTGCAGAGGCAGCCGAAGGGCGCTCCACGGGCGCGCCCATTCCGTGAACTCAGGCGATCCGCCCGCACGCCGCACCCGCCACCCTTGCGACGACCGCGCCTCCGCCCTAACGTCGCCCAAATCCCTCCAACAGGAGCGCCCAACATGCCACAATCGCAGGGAACCAGATTTACCGCCGATCCCCTGACCTTCATCGTCAGACACCAACTGTGGGATGCCAACGTCGAGGATCATTCGGACCAGGGTGTCTCCATCGACGTGGCCGCCGATGTCGGCGGCAAGCAGACCGCGCTGCTGCGCTTCAACTGCTTCGACATCGAGAAAGGCTACGTTTACGGCCCGGAAAATCCCGACCTCGCGACTCCTGGCCGTGTCGGCGGCGGCATGGGCGTGCATTGCCGCATGGACCCGATCACCGATGGCAATCCCATCGGCTGGACCATCCGCACCCTGGGCCAAAAACTCCCGAAGATGCTCGACCGGGCCGGATACAAGGAAATCGCCGAGGCAACTGACCTCGCCACGGTGCGGCGCATCCTGCCCGACGTGGAGGCCTGTGCCAGGGAAACGTTCGTATCCAGGCGGAACACGGTCAAACACAACCGTGGCACGGACATGTTCGAAGCCGGCAACATCCGGTTCGGCCTCGAGATGCGGCGGCAGCGGAACGGTGACGGTGGCCTCGCGCTCCACGTCCTTGGCGACGTGGGCGGATCGAAAGGCAAGGCATACGTCGAAGAAACCGAGGTTCTGGCGTTCGACTGCTTCTGGAACAGCGCGCATTACCATTATGGCCCGCGCAACAAGAATCATCGGACCAATTGGGACCTGACAATCATCGACGATCCGCTGGAGTGGACCTTCGAGCAGATCGAGAACAGAAAGCTCGGCGCGATGATCGAGCGCGCCGGTTACCCGGGGATTGCAGCCGACCTGGACCTGGACAAAATCGCCTCGGTCCTTCCGGCGTTGAAGAAGCGGGCCTTCGAGATGTACGAGGAAGGCGAGCGATTGACCGGTCACAAGGGATTGCCGCTCGAGTTCACCCCGAACCTGGCCGCCGAATAGTTTTCCGGGATGACGGTGGAGGGATCGGAAGCCCTCCACCACCTCACACGACGAAGACCACGTCCGGCGCAACGACGCTCACGCGCCAGAAGCAGTCATACAGGACGGCGGCGCCTTGCGGCCCGGTTCGACCCATGCCGGTCCTTCGTGCCGGACGCCCCGCGCGGGTGAACCGGTCGACAGCGAATGACCCTGCAAGCCAATCCGTAGTATCATCAGCTACGATTGGAGGCTTCCGATGAACTTCGCCTCGGCCATGGCGGACACATACTACTCTCGCGAGGAGTTCAGGCGCAGGTGCGAGGCCCAGACGACGGGCCGCTACGAACGCATGGACGGCCGGCGTGCCGCGCAGGATGATGTGGTAGATCGCGGTCAGCATCCGCCCGCACCCGGTGGTTACGCTTCAACCCGTCAGCCGCTCGCATTGGGCACTCGCGCGTCCCCGGCTGTCCAGAACTCACTGAAGCCCCAGTGAAGCCCCACCAGAACTCGCACTCGTCCGAGGGCCGGCATTTGGTCGCTTAACTCATTGATTTGGATGGTAGCGGCGGGCGGATTTGAACCACCGACCAAGGGATTATGATTCCCCTGCTCTACCGCTGAGCTACGCCGCCAGCCGATCCGGGAGGCGCGGGAGATAGCCCTGGGACCGTACAGCGTCAACCACCGGCTCCGCTCCGCCCACACGGAGGGTCGAACGCCGCACTCGCCTGCCACCCGTCCCAATTCAGTGCGCGCACTCCACGACCACGGTGCCGATCTTGCCGCCCTGTTCCACTGCCGCATGCGCCGCCGCCGTCTCGCGCAGCGGGAACCGGGCTGCAACCGACAGCACGCGCGGCCCCGTGGCGATCCACCGCGCGATGTCGCCCTGGGCGCGCCGGCGGGCCGCGGGCGGCGTGCCCGGCAGCGACATGGGATACAGCGTGACGTTGCGCTGCATCAGCTCGCCGACCGGCAGCCGCGGCGCGCGGTCGCCGTTCGAGGCATACACCGCCACGCTGCCGTTCGCCCGCACGCTGCCGAGCGTCGCCGCGAGGTTGCCACCGAAATCGACGTCCACCACATGATCGGCCCCTGCCCCGCCGGTCAGCTCCCGCACGCGCGCGGCCACATCCTCCTGCCGGTAGTTGATCACGTGTGCCGCACCGGCCTGCCGCGCGCGCTCGGCCTTGGCCTCGGAGCTGACCGTCGCGATCACCATCGCCCCGGCCCAGTGCGCGAGCTGCACCGCGTAATGCCCGACCGCGCCGGCCCCGCCGGTCACCAGCACGGTGCGCCCCTGCACTGGACCGGCGACGAACACGCAATAATGCGCCGTCATGCAGGGCACGCCCAGAGTGGCGCCCTCGGCGAACGACACATCGTCCGGCAGTTCGGTCACCAGGTCGGCGTGCAGCGCGATGCATTCGGCGGCGGTGCCCATCCAGCGGCCGTTGCGCTGGCCGTTGTAGAGCCAGACGCGCTTGCCCACCCAGCTTTGCGGCACCATGGGGCCGACGCGATCCACCACGCCGGCGCCGTCGCTGCACGTTATGACGCGCGGATACTCCATCGGCGGCGCGGGGCCGCGCCGCCGATAGGTGTCCGACGGGTTCACGCCGGCGGCTTCCAGCCGGACGCGCAGCTCGTAGTTCCCCGGTTCCGGCGTCGGCAGTTCGCCGTACGTCAGCACCTCGTTTGCCGGCCCTTGCCGGTCGTACCAGACGGCATGCATGCAGGGCACCATATACCTCTGCCGCCCGCTGCGGGAGAGGAGCCTTACGTTATGCTCGACGTTCCGCATTTATGGCCGGATTTTCCCAAATAATGCGGAAAGTCGAGCCTCATCCTGCCGCGTCATTCGAGCTGTTCATGCGGCGTCCGCGGCATGCGACCGCAGCAGGGACATCGTGGCAGTGCGCGCCATCCGTGGTCGGCATAATGGCCGAGGCCGACCGCTTGCCTGAGTTCGAGACAGTCGCGTTCGATCCGCCGGCACAGCCTGGCCTGATCGATCAAACGCTCGGATGACATGTCGGCCGGCGGCACAGGTTTGCGAACGCGGGTCAGCCCCGCCTGATCGGACCAAGCGGCCTGCGCCACAAGGCGCGGCAGCGGCCGATGTTGCGCCGCCCTGCTTTCCGGCGCGGTCACCGCCGCGAGCGGTGCGACGCTCTTGCGGCCTTCAGCGGACAGCAGCCCGGCACGGTCGTCCTCGAACGGCCTGACCCGGTCGGCAGGGCCCGGCATCGGCACGAGGTCTGCCGCACAGTCCCGGAACCGCCCTTGCGTCCCCGTCCCGTCGTGACGATCCATATCACCCCCTCGGACGGTCGGAATTTTGAGTGCCGCCAAACCGTGAGCGCTTCGCGGCAAGCACCAACGTCCGGCCGATCCGGGTTTTGCGACTCAGCGGGGTTAACCGGATTCTCCCCCGCTTGTGGACCGGCAGGGGGAAACGAGCCTGCCGCCGAATGCCGCGGCTGTAGGCACCCCTCCCTCAAGGGGTGGAGGAGGTTTCTGTGCCGCTGGCCGGCGCGAGCCCGTCACCATGGGCCGTTCGGTCCCGTCGCACTTGCTGAAACACCGCTATCTGCCCGGCCGTCGTCTCGTCCCAACTGAATTGCTCGGCGTAGGCGCGGGTCGCGGCGCGGGCCGGCAATGCCGCGAATAACCGATGCACCGCGGCGGCGATGCCGTCCGGCGTATTGACCTCGGCGATCACCCCTGCCACGGCCTCCCGCACCACCTCCGGATTGCCGGGGATGTTGCTGGCGGCCACGGGAGTGCCGCACGCCATCGCCTCCAGCAGCACATTCGCCCACCCCTCGCGTGAAGACGCCAGCACCAGCGCATCGGCCACGCCATAGAGCGACGGCAGTTCGGCGTGCGGCCGTGGACCCAGCAACCGAACCCTGTCGCCCAGCCCGCATCGTTCGATCAGCCCGGCAAGCCGCGCCTGGTCCGGCCCCTCGCCGACGATCAGCAGTTCGAACCCAGGAAGCTGCCGCATCGCCTCGATCGCATGGTGGTGGCCTTTGCGTTCGATCAGCAGACCGACTGAAATCAGCGTCGGCCGGCTCAGGCCGAGCGCCCGGCGCGCCGCGTTGCGATCCACCGGCGGCCGGAACAGCGTCGTATCCACTCCGTTGCGCAGCACCGTCACCTTGCCGGGCGGCGCACCCAGCTCGACCAACGCCTGCTTCAGCGCGGCGCTGACGGCGATCAGCGCGGCGGCGTCGCGGATCGCCCCACGGATCAGTCGCCGCGGCACCGCGTAGCGGGGGATCAGCGTCACGTCGGTGCCACGCACGGTGACCACCACGGGCAGCCCGAGCCGCTGGCCGAGCCACACCGCCGCGACCCCATCGGGGTAGAGGTAGTGCGCGTCGATCGCATCGAACGCTTCCCGCGCGTGCATCGCGCGCAGGACCGGCAGCAGCGCCCGAAACAACAGCCAGGGTGCCGGCGACATGCCGACGCGCGGCAATACGGGATAACGCGGGTGCAGCACCGCGAGCCCGTTACGTTGCTCCATGCGCGGCACGCGCGCATGTCGCGCCCAGTCGCCGAACCATGGCGCGGTGCTGGGAAACCACGGCACCGGCGCGACGACGGTGCTGGTGGCCGCGCCACTGGCGACGAAGTGCCGCAGGCGATTTTCCACGAAAACCCCGTGGTTTGGCCGTGCCGCACTGGGAAACAGCGTCGAAAAGGTCAGCAGGCGGATCGGGGCCACCGCGGAATGCCCCGGTGCGCTCAGCGGCAAGACGTTGTCACGATTTCTTGTTCAACTGGTCAAGCAACTGCTGCGCCTGCGCCTTCTCGGTGAAGTTGGCCTTGACCGCGACCACGGCGGTGAGAAGTTTGATGGCGGTGGCCTTGTCGCCGGTATCTTTCAACGCCACGGCATAGTGGTATTGGACCTGCGGATCGTTGGCGGCTTCGGCACTGGCCTGGCGCAACAGCAGCACGCCGGTATCCGCCTTGCCCGAAGTGGTGAGGATCCACCCGAGCGTGTCAGCCGTCTGTGCGCCGGGCGCCAGCACGTAGGCCTGCCGCGCCAGGTTCATCGCGCGGGGATCATGCTGCTGCTGATAGACCCAGGCCAGGTTGTTCAACGCGACCGGATCATGCGGTTTCTCGGCAAGAATACTCTGCAAATGCTTGGCAGCGTCATCCAATCGCCCCGCCGCGATGTCCAGCTCCGCCGCCTGTTCCAGGGCAACCAGGTCGTTGGGATGCTTGGCAAGCCAATCGGTCAATGTGGCGTGGGCCACATCGGCGTGCCCGCCGCGCAATTGGGCGCCGACAAGGCGCGACAGCAACATGGTCGAGGGAGCCTTTGCCAAAGCATCCGCATAGGCCTTGGCCGCATCGTCGGGTCGATTGGCCGCCAGGTAAACGTCGCCCGGGAGTGCCTGCGCCGCCGTGAAGTCGCGATCCTGCGATATCAGGTTCTTTGCGGCCGCCAGCGCCGCGTCCACGCCGCTCGCCTTCAGGTCGATCATCACGTAATCCAGCAGGAGCTGGTAATTGCGCGGCGTCGTGGCGATGCCGGCCTTCACCAGGTCGCGCGCGCTCTCGAAATCGCCTCGATCGACCAACAGGCCGACGAGCCGCCGCCGCACGGCGATCTGCGCCGGGTCCTGCTTGAGAATCAGGCCGTAGGTGTCGCGCGCCTGGTCCTTTTGGCCGAGCGCGAGATGGGCTGACGCCTCCAGGCTGAGGATCGCGTCGGACGTCGCGGCCGGCCCCTTGGTCTTTGTCCCAAGATCCAGCGCCTTCTGCGCACTGCCCGATCGGATGTAGAGATCGCCCAGGCTGTCGGTGATCCTGAGATCGTCCGGCGCGGCCGCATGGGCATGCTCCAGCAGCACGATCGCGTCCGGCAGGCGATTGCTCTGGGCGTAGTCCGAGGCCAGCATGGTCAATGCCGGCTCGGAGGCGGGTCGCTTGGCGAGGATAGTGGCCAGGATTTTCTCCGCGCCAGGGCCGTCGCCCTGCATCGCCATCACCCGCGCAAGGTTGATCTGCGCCGGCAGGAAGTCAGGGTGTTCCTGCGTGATGGCGGTGAAGGTCTTCCGCGCGCCGGCGGCATCAAGCCTGGAAAGTTGCAGCAGTCCGTCCAGGTTGGCGACGACGGGCGTGTTGCCCTCGGCGGCTTTGACCTTGGCCAGGGCATTGGCGGCTTTATCCATGTCACCGGTCGCCAGCGCGGCGAAGAACAGCGCCTCGCCGACCGCCGGCACCTTGGGCGCAATCTCCAGCGTATGCTCCAGGTCGTCCATGGCCGCACCAGGCTGGCCCATGCCCATCCGTACGGTGGCAAGCCGGGTCTGCACGCCGACATCGTTGGGCGCCAGGGTTTGCGCCTTCTGGAACGCCTTCACCGCGTCGTCGCCGCGGCCGGTCGCCGCGTAGGCGCGGCCGAGCATATCATAGGTCTCGGCATCCGCCTTGCCGGATTCGGCGATTTTGGCCAGCGTGTCGATCACCTCATCCGGGCGGCGCTTGGCGAACTGGATGCGGGCGAGGACCTTGTAGGCAGCCAGGTCGTTCGGCGCCCGGGCCAGATACCGTTGTGCCGCATCTTCGGCCTGCGCGATCTGGCCCAACTGCTGCTTGACCACGGCCAGCAGAAGATAGGCGCGCGGGATGCGCGCAATGTAGGCGGATATCCGGGCCAGATCGGCGTCGGCCGTCTTGTAGTCCTTTGCCTGGGCGGCCATCACCGCCTCAAGGTAGATCGCCTGCACATTGCCCGGCGTCGCCTTCAGCACGATGGCGAGATCCTGCGTCGCCGGTTCGGTCTTGTTCAGTGCGATCTCCAGGCTGGCGCGGTCGAGCCGGGCCTGCATGATGCTCGGCTGGTCGCTGACCAGGTCGTCGAGCACCGCCAAGGCGCCGGCCAGGTCTCCCTTCGCGCGCAGAAGCTGCGACTTGGCGAGCAGCGCCTCGGCTGATTTCGGCTGCACCGAGATCGCGTGGTCGATCTTCGCCTGGGCTCCGTTGATGTCGCCGCGCGACGTCAGCAGCCGCGCTTCGGCCAACAGCGGCTCCACCGCATTCGGCGCCTGCTGCTCCGCCTGGTTGAAGGATTTCTGCGCGTCGTCCGGCTTCTTCAGGCCGATTTGCGCGTAACCGCGGAACACCAGGATGGTGGCGTCGAGATTGGCGTCCTTGCCGCCGGGCTGCATTCGTTTCAAAATATCATTGAATTTGCTTTGCGCGAGCAACGCCTCGCCGAGCAGGCGGGTGGCAAGTTGCCGGTCGAAGCCCCGGTCGGCGGCGGCGCCGGCTTCGCGTTCGGCGGCGACCGGATCGCCGAGTTCGAACGCCACGCGGCCGAGCCAGTAGTGCGCCTCGCCGTTTTGCGGGTCGGAGCGGACCGCGTTGCGCAGGTCGATTTGCGCGGAACGAAGATCGCCCTTCTTGAGCGCCGCGTGCGCATCGGAGAGATAACTGGCATGGGCAGCCAGCGGCCAGACGCCGATCCAGGCACCCAGCAGAAGCCAACCAAGAGACCGGTACCGCATGACGTTCAACCTCAATCGCTATCCACTATGTCGTCGGCTTCGACCGGCCGCGAGGCGCGACCCGGCGCTGGTCCGGCGGCGATTTCCTCGGCGACATCGCCAACCTTGCCGAGATCGACTTCTATCGCGTGCGCCTGCATCAGGCTATAGAGCGTGGGCCGGCTGACGCCGAGCAGCCGCGCGGCGACGGACAGCGTATTATTGCTGCGCGCCAATGCGGCATGCAGGACTTCCCGTTCCGCCCGCAGCCGCGCCGCCCGCAGGTCGAGGTCGGGCAGCTTGTCGCCGGAGGGCGCCAGTTCCAGGTCGGCGGCGTCGATCAGGCGGCGATCCGACATCACCACGGCGCGCTTCAACCGGTTCTCCAGTTCCCGCACATTGCCCGGCCAGTCATGCGCCGACAGCGCCGCCGAGGCGGCCTCGGTGAAGCCGCGGATGTTGCGGCCGAATTCCTGGTTGAAGCGATTGAGGAAGAAGCTGGCCAGCAGCACCGCGTCGCCGCCGCGCTCGCGCAGGGCCGGGATCCGCACGGTGACCGCGTTCATGCGATAGAACAGGTCGCTGCGGAACGCACCTTCCCGGATGCGGCCTTCGAGTTGCTGGTTGGTTGCCGAAACGATCCGCACATCGACCTGAATCTTTTGCCGGCTGCCAATGCGTTCGACGATCTGGTCCTGCAGAAAGCGCAACAGCTTCACCTGCAGCGGATGCGGCAGGTCGCCGATTTCGTCGAGGAACAGCGTGCCCTTGTTGGCACTCTCGATCTTGCCGATGGTCTGCTTCACCGCGCCGGTGAAGGCACCGCGCTCATGGCCGAACAGCTCGGATTCCAGCAGGTTTTCCGGAATTGCCCCGCAATTGATGGCGACGAACGGCTGCTTGGCACGTGGGCCGAGTTCGTGCAGGGCCTGCGCCAGTGCCTCCTTCCCTGTACCGCTCTCGCCCAGCAGCAGCACCGGGACGTTGGTGGTGGCGAGCCGTTCGACATCGCGGCAGATCTTCAGCATGGACTGATGCGCGGTCACGATGCGGTCGATCGGCGAGCGTGCGGGCATCGACGCGAGGCGCCGGTTCTCCGCTTCGAGCCGGTGCAGGTTCAGCCCGCGCTCGATGATCGTGCGCAGTACCTCGATTTCCACCGGCTTCTCGCAAAAATCGTAGGCACCGGCGGCAACCGCCTTGAGCGCGTTCTTGCGTTCGCCGTTGCCGGTGACGATGATGACCTTGGTTTCCGGGGCGATGCGCTGCACTTCACCCAGCGTGGCGAAGCCTTCGCTCACTCCATCCGGATCAGGCGGAAGGCCGAGATCCATGATGGCGACCGGCGGCCGTTCCTTTTTGACCAGAGCGACCGCCTGCGACCGCGAATGTGCCAGCAGCACGTCGCACGCGGGAAAGGCCCAGCGGTATTGAGAGCAGAGGCCCTCATCATCTTCGACGATCAACAGTTTGGGCTTGGCCATCCGGGATATCCGTTCAGGCCCTGAGCGGCACGGCTTCGGGCAGAGCGGCGCGAACCGCCGGCAGCAGCAGCCGCATCGTGGTGCCGGCCTGGGGTCGGCTCAGCACGAGCAGGTCGCCCCCTGCTTCACGCAGCAGTTCGCGTGCCTGAAAGGCGCCGATGCCGTGGCCACCGTCTTTGGTGCTGGAGAACGGCTGAAACAATGCGTCGCGGATGAATTCCGGCGACATGCCCGAGCCCTGGTCAACGATGTCGATGGTCAGCGACAGCGGCTCATGGCGCATCCGCACGACCACCGGCGCGTTGCCGCCGGCGTCGATTGCGTTGTTCAGCAGATGGGTCACGACCGCGTCGAAGGATTCCGGATGGATCGCCGCGCCGGCGCTGTCATCGTCAAGTTCCAGCACGATGTCGGCATGCCGAGTCAGTCGGCATGCCTCGGCCACCTGCCGCAGCCGATCGCCGGGGGTAATCAGCGCATGGCTGCGCTCCTGGCGCTCAGCCTGGAGGCGAGTGAGCAAACGGCTGATCTTGGCCACGGAGGCGCGCACCGTGGCCAGCATGTCGCGCTGAAACGCGGGGTTGTCGGCGTGGATCTCGGCGTTGGTGAGCAGCATTGAAAGCTGGCCGGACACATTCTTTATGTCGTGCAGAACGAAGGCAAATCGCTGGCTGTATTCACGCAACTGCCGGGTCTGCGCCAGAACCTGGGCCGCGCGTTGCTCCGCCACCCGGCTTGCGACTTCACGTCCAACCACACGTAGCAGGTCGAACGCCTCGCGGTCCAGCCTGAATTGCGCGCGCGAGCGGGCCAGCACGACGAAGCCGATAAGCGTGCCGAGATGATTGAGCGGCACGGCGAGCCAGGCGCGCGGCAGTTCTGCGAACCAGCCGGCGGCGGAGGCGATCCGGTCCAGTTCGGCGATCCAGTCGCCATCGCGGAATTCCGGGACCAGGGCGTGGCCCGGCGGGATCGGCAGGGTAACCGCCGGCATGTTCCAGGAGCCGGCCCATTGGAACGCCACCTCGTCGGGGGCGCGCACGAACAGTGCCCCGGCCGGGCTGTCCACCACTTCCGCTACCGCATGGATCGCCCGGGTCGGCAATCCGGTATGCGCCACCGGTGCCGTCAGGGTCTCGATGCAGCGCATCCACTCCTTCCGGTAATCATATCGGTTGCTGAAGAAATGCTCCACCAGCGTCGCCCGGAGGCGCGAGCGGGCGGAGGCGGAGGTGACTGCGACCCCGACGGCCAGCACGCCGCCGAACATCAGCGAGACTTCGGCGACCATGCCCCATTCGGCGCCGCCGCGCCGGAAGATCTCGCCCGTCACCGCCAGACCCAGCAGAAAGATGCCGGACAGGACGAGGGTCGCGCTGTGGAACACCACGTCGCGCGAGACATGGATGTCGATGGCCCAGCGCCGGTTGCGCGCCGCGGCGATGGCGATCAGCGGTGCGGCGATCATGGTTACCGGCGCGCGCGCCGCGAACAGGGCGTGCGAGATGCGGTGGAACAGCAACGCGTCCGAGTAGAGGAGGAGATCATAGAGGAACAATCCGCCCAGCGCGACGCAGAGCAGATTGATATGCCAGCGCATCTCGGCAGGGGTGTTGAAGTAAAGGTTCTCCAGCAACAGGATATTGCCCACGGCAAATCCCAGCCGGATCGCGGCGCCGGCCGACCACATGGCGGTCGCGGGCTGATTGGCGAGGGCGTCGATCACCGGCAGGCCACCGACCAGCAGCAGCGCCAGCAGGCCCATCGTGACGAAAGTCTGCGTGAGCTGGCGTCGCACGGTCACGGTGCGGCGGTAGAGGTGCAGGATGAAGCCGAACCAGGCGGCGGAGCGCGCCAGGTCGAGGGCCGCGGGCAATCCGTCGTATGGGGTGGGCGATACGACGACGGCAGCGGCCCAGACGGCGGTGACAAGGCAAGCGGTGGCCAGCCAGAGCCCGGTGCGGCTCCGCTGCCGACGCACGAGGATGAGGGCGGCGAGGAGCCCATACAGCAGCGCACAACCGCCATGCAGCAGGGTCATCGCGGGAGCGTCGAGGATCATGGGGCGACGTTATACCTGGTTAATCGTTCCCGTGCAGTGGGGTTGCACCGCGAAACGGACCGTCGCGGCGCGACGCGCCGGATGACGGTTCGGCGAGGCGACCCGATCACCCCTCCACGGCGCTGCCGCGCCTCGATGTTGAGCCTCGCCGCGGCTCAACCGCATTTCGTGCGCGAGGTTTATCGCGCGCCTTCACGGAACAGGATGACCCGCACTGTGGCCATCAGGATCAGCAGGTCGAGGAGCAGGCTGCGGTTCTTCACGTAATACAGGTCGTATGCCAGCTTCTCGCGGGCGTCCTCGACCGAGGCGCCGTAGGGGTAATTCACCTGCGCCCAGCCAGTGATCCCCGGCTTGACGTAGGCTCGCTGACGATACAGCGGAATCACCCGGGTGAGTTGCTCGACGAAATGCGGCCGCTCCGGCCTTGGGCCGATCATGCTCATCTCGCCAGCCAGCACGTTGATGAGTTGCGGCAGTTCGTCGATGCGCATGGCGCGGATCAGGCGGCCGACACGGGTGACGCGGGGATCCTGCTGTTGCGCCCAACGGGGGTCGCCACCGGCCTCGGCATCCACCCGCATGCTGCGGAACTTGCACAACGTGAACGGCTTGTCATGCAGCCCGAGGCGCTGCTGGCGGTAGAGGACCGGCCCAGGGCTGTCGAGCTTGATCGCCAGTGCGGTCACCAGCATCACCGGCAGGGTCAGCACCAGCAGGGACAGGCTGACCGCGACGTCCAGGGTGCGCTTCAGGGCATTGGTCACTCGCCCCTGGGCGAACCCCTCGGCGCATAGCAGCCAATGGGCATCGACCGTCTCGAGATCGATGCGCCCCAGGTGCTGCTCGCAGAAGGCGGTGACGCTCAACACCCGCGCGCCGCGCAGCTTGCTATCCAGCAGCGCCGCGGCATTGGGTGCCGCGTCGGCCTGATCGGCGACGATGACGCCCCAGATGCGCTGCTGGCGCAGGTGGCCGGGTGAGAGGGAGGGGATTGCGGCTGCAACGACCGGCTCGAACAAACGCACCTGGCGGCTGCGGATCAATTCGACGAGGCGGGCGGTGCGGCGCTCGGAGCCGAGGATGAGGACGCGGCGCACCATGCCGTCGCGCCGAACCATGGCGCTGAAGGCGAGATGGGTGGCCAGGATGCTGGCTTGCCAGACCAGCAGCACCAGGACCAGCCAGAATATGACCCGGCCGGTCAGGCTGATGTGGAAGCCACCGCTCACCAGCAACAGGATGGGAAACGCGACGATTCCGGCAGCCGCGGCGGTCACCACGAGGCGCCGCCGCTCCAGGCAGACCTCGGGCCGGTAGAGTCCGATCGTGACGGCGATGCTGGCGGTGACGACCGCGAACATGGCCGCGAGGTTGGTAAAATGGGTGTCGAGGCCGGAAGACACGAGGTTGAGTGCGGCGGGTCCGCCTGGCACATTGAGGAAGGCTTCGATGATGAGGAACGAAAATATCAGCTCGATCAGGCCGAGCGCGGCCGTTTCGAGCGACACGTATTGCGCAAGGATACGCGTCATTCACCCCCCTAACGCTGCGGGGCCGGCGCGCACGCCAAGCCCGAGCCGACCTTGTTCACGCACTCCTGAGGGTCCGGCCTGCACGCCATGCCGGGTTCCTCATGCATTGACCGGCGATCGATCGTCCTGTCCAGAAATTTAGCGCGACCGTCCAGCAAATGCAATCTTTCTTGTAGGCGAGGGCGATTATTTGAACGTTCGTCTTTCAGGCACCCTTCAATTTTGGCCGGGGCTGAAAAATAATCGCACAAACGGGGCCGCATGAGGGGCGGACTGGCGAAGATTTACAACCTATGGTACAGAAGACGGGAACGGGACACCCCCCGCACGCGCAGTGTTCCTCGCACAGTTTGGTTGCAATGACCCGGATCTGATGGTAGGAACCATACTACGAATGGGCGACCAACTGCTACCGCCATTTACCGGTTGCAGGGGCGAACTGGAGGCGTGTAGCTCATTGGCAGAGCGCTGCCTTTACGTGGCAGATGAGGGGGTTCGATTCCTTCCGCGCCTACCGCCCCTGCCATTCCTGTTTAACAATATTCCGAGGTCCGCGTGACTCCCTCCCGACGTGCCCTGTCGATCCCCGTCTCCCTTATGGCCATTGTCTCGGTTCTCGCCTGCGCGCCGCTGGCCGCCTGCGGGGGGCCGACGGCCGGCCCGCCCGTCGGCAAGATCGCCGCCGCAACGGATGCCGCCGCCGCGAAGAACGACGAGTACGTGATCGGTGCCGGCGACTCGCTCAGCGTGTTCGTCTATCACAACCCCGACCTCAGCGAACCCGGGGTCGCCGTGCGTCCGGACGGCCGCATCTCCACGCCGCTGATCAACGACATCATCGCTGCCGGCAAGACCCCCACCCAACTCGCCCACGAGCTCCAGGACCGGCTGAAAAAATACATCCAGGACCCGATCGTGACGGTGATCGTCCGCTCGTTCGTCGGTCCGTCCGACCGGCAGGTCAAGGTCATCGGCGAGGCCACCGACCCCGAGGCCATCCCCTACCGCGACGGCATGACATTGCTTGACGTGATGATCGCGACCAAGGGCCTGACAAAATACGCCGCCGGAAACCGGGCAGTAATCATCCGGCGTGATGCTGGAGGCAAGCAGCAGACGATCCATGTGCACCTCGGTGATCTGCTGAAGGACGGCGACATCAACCAGAACGTGGCCATGCAGCCGGGCGATACCCTGATTATCCCGCAATCGTGGTTCTGAGTACCCGGCGCCGATAGGAGTTTCGTCGTGGATAACGTCCGCATTCTCGTCCAGCAGTATCTCAGGGCCGCATGGCGGCGGCGCTGGATGGGCGTCATTGTCGCCTGGCTGGTATGCGGCCTGGGCTGGGTTGGGGTCTATATGATCCCTAACGAGTTCGAATCGAGCGCGCGGTTGTATGTGGACGCCGACGCGGTCCTCACGCCTCTGCTGCGCGGCATCGCCGCGGAATCGTCGCCGACCACCCAGCTCGAAATCCTGCAGCGAACCCTGTTGAGCCGGCCCAACCTTGAGAAGCTGATTTCCAAGACCGACCTCGACCTCACCATCAACTCGCCGGCCGACCGGGAGCGGTTGATCACCCGGCTGGGCAACGCGATCCGAGTGGTGCCGCAGACCAAGAACCTGTTCACCATCACCTACCGGGACCCGAGTCCTAAGATGGCGCACGACGTGGTGCAAACCCTGCTGACGATCTTCATCGAGAGCGCCACCGGGAACAACCGGTCGGACATGGACAATGCCCGGCGGTTCCTCGAGCACCAGATCGCCTCGTACCAGCAGCAGCTCCGTGCCGCCGAGAAGCGCCGGGCCGATTTCCGGGAGCGCTATATCGACATCCTGCCGAACGCGGCCACGCCGGGCGTTCCTGCCCTGGATGCGGCGCGCAACAACGTGGCGAGCCTCGAAGGCAAGCTGCAGGACAAGGTCATGGCGCGAGACGCGCTGAAGCAGGAAGTCGAAAGCACGCCGCCGATGCTGGTCGTGGAAACCACGCGGCAGCAATTGGCCCAGGCAATAGGCATGCAGTCCACGGCCAAGACGCGGCTGGCGGAGGCGGAAGATCAGCTCCGCATGCTGCTGCTGAAGGACACCAACGACCACCCGGACGTCATCGCGCAGCGCAAGCTGATCGAATCGCTGAAGACGGCGCCGGCGGACAGGCCGAGGGCGCCGGGCGCCGCGGCGGCCGCGCTGCCGGATACGCTGAAGCGGTCGGTGCCCAATCCGGTCTATGACCAACTCAAGGTGAAGCTCATCGACGCCGATACCCAGGTGGCCGCACTGCAACGCCAGCATCACGCAGCCATGGCATACCGCGACAAGCTTGAGAAGATTCAACGCGAACAGCCGGGCCTGATCGCGGAATACGAAAATACCGACCGCGACTATACCGCGCTGCGCACGAGCTACGAGGAGCTGCTCTCCCGCCTGCAGTCCGCCAACATCGCCCAGGCGGCCGACACCCAGGCCGACAAGGTGAAGCTGCAGATCGTTGACCCGCCGGAGATGCCGCGGTTGCCGGCGGCGCCCAACCGGATGCTGCTGGTGACCGGCGTGTTGCTGGCCGGTTGCGCCGCTGGCCTGGGCGTCACCGTGTTGTTCGGCCAGCTCGACCGTTCGTTTGCCACCGCGGACGATCTGCGTGCTCTCGGAATGCCGGTCCTGGGCGGCATTTCCATCCTTGGCTTGGCCTCGTTGCGGCAGCGGCTAACCACCGTGGCGCGGTTCGGCGTCGCGGTCGTGCTGCTGGTCGGCATCTATGGCGGCCTGATCGTCCACATCCTCCGTTCGTCGGCATTGATCTGAATGGCCACTCCAAAATCGCATCTGGTTGAACGCGTCGCCGAGCGGCTGCTGCAGTCCGGCGCGTTGGAAGAATCGGCGGCCCATCTGCTGGGGTCCGACCGGGCGGCGGCCGACTCGCTGTCGGCGAAGAAAACCATCGGCCGGAACGGCGGACCTGAAACCGGCCCGCCATCTGCCAATGGCTTTGCCATCGCCCCTTCCCTTGGGCTTGCCAGTGAGATCGGCGCCGGGATCAACCTGCTGGACCGGCGGAGTGAACCGGACGAAGCCGCGCCTGCCCTGGCTGCACCCGCCATCCTGCGCAGCCCGGAACTGCCACCCGGCCCGGGTTCGGTCGATGCGGTGGCGCTGGAGCGCGCCGGCATGGTGGACTGGTCGCGCACGCGCAGCCGCGTCTCCGAAGAATTCCGGCTCGTGCAGCGGCAAATCCTGCGCAACGCCTTCGCGCCACCGGGCGCCGAGCCCGGCTTTACCAACCTGCTCATGGTGACCAGTGCGCGGCCAGGCGAGGGCAAGAGCTTCACCGCAATCAACCTTGCCGGCAGCATCGCTCGCCAGGGCAACAACCACGTGCTGCTGGTGGACGCGGACTCCAAGCGCGACTCCATCTGCTACCCGATGGGGCTGGCGGACGCTCCGGGCTTGCTCGACCTCGCTGCCAACCCAAAGCTCGATCCCGGCCCGATGATCGTCCGGACACCGATCGAGCAATTGTCGATCCTGCCGATCGGGCGGGAGCGCGAGCGCAGCCCGGTGCTGTTCTCCTCGCAGGAGATGATCCGGCTGATCCAGAGTCTTGGCCGGCGCTATGCCGACCGCCTGCTGGTGCTGGACGCGCCGCCCTGCCTGTCCACCAGCGACCCCGCGGTGCTCGCCCCGGTGGTGGGGCAGATCCTGTTTGTCGTCGAAGCCGAACGGACCCAGCGGGATGAGATCGAGGCATCGCTCGACCTGATCCAGGCCTGTCCGACCATCGCGCTGGTGCTGAACAAGCAGCAGATCTCCTCGCGCTACACGTTCGGCGCGTACTCTTCTTACTACTCGTCCTGACGCGACGGCGTAGCGACCCGAGAATATGGCAGCCGAGGCAGCGCCGTTCCGAACTGCCGTCCGATTGGCGGGTGCCACCGTTGCGGTGCTTATGGCGCACCCCGGGCTCGCTGTGGCATTTCCGCTCGTGGACCCCACCAACGACACGACCCTGCCGGGCGCCGCGGCGGACCTCGCGACGCCGGATGCGCAGGATCTGCGCCACCAGATGCAACTGGCCAACGGGTTCGCCGGGGGGGCGGCCGGCGGCGGCTGGACCATCCTGCCGCGCATCGAGATCAATGAGGCGTTCAACGACAACGTGCTGCAGGTGAATGCGCCGCGGCGCTGGGACCTGGAGACGCTTGTCACCCCAGGGGTCAGTGTCATCGGCGACCTGCCGCGGTTGCAAGTGAGGCTGGACTACGCGCCGACCGTGGAGATGTTCGCCCGCGACGGACCACAGAATTCGTTGATCCAGCAACTCAACGGGACCGGCCTGGTGACCGTGGTACCCGATCTCGCCTTCATCGACCTGCGGGCGTTTGCCGGCGCGGAGGCGGCCAATGGCCTGATCGGCGGCATCGGCCCGGGCGGCAGCCTGGGTGAGGCTGGTGCCGGGACGCTGGCCGGCGCGGCCAGCAACACGCTTGGCATCGCCAAGAATAACCGCACGCAGACGGACAATTTCGGGATTTCGCCATACCTGTTGCACACGTTCGGCGACTACGGCACCGCCAAGCTCGGCTATTCGATGTCGCTGACCACCAGCGACACCACGTCCGGCTTCGCGCCTTCGCCGTATCCAAGCAGCAACACGCAGGGAACCAGCCTGGTGACGACCGAGCAAATCGCGGAGTTCACCAGCGGCGATGTCCTGAGCGAGTGGCAGAACGCCCTCGACGTGGACCTGACCCAGACGACGACAAAGACCGATCAACAGGTCAGTGCGACCGGCACGGTGTCGGCGATTCCGCGCACCACGATCGGCTCGAGCCGCCAGATCATCTCCGACAAGCTCAGCTATGCCGCCACGCACTGGGCCACGATCTTCGCGACGTTCGGCCATGAGAATATCAGCTATACGACAGCCGGCTTTCGCAGCATCGACGATTTCACCTGGAGCGCCGGCACTGACTTGCAGCCCGATCCGAACAGCGACCTTACCGTGAGCTACGGGCACCAGAATGGGTTCGACTCGCTCCAGGCATCCGGCCGCTACGCCTTGTCGGCCAGGACCACCGTCATCGGCAGCTACAGCGAAACGCTTGGCACCCAGCTCGAACAGGTCAACTCCCTGGTCCAATTCGGCGTGATCGGCCCCAATGGCCAGTTCATCGACGGCGCGAACGGCGCCCCGCTGCTGTTCAGCGCGTACCAGCCGTCATTGGCGCCCAGCGTGTTCCACTACCGCACGTTCGACCTGAACGTGCAGACGATCCTGGACCGGGACATCATCAGTCTGGGCGCGGTCGTATCGGAGCAAACTTCGGTGGGCCGCGGCACGCAAAGTGCGCTCGATACGAAATCGGCGACGCTCCAGTGGCAGCGTGACCTGCGGCCCGACCTGTCGCTCACCTCGTATGCGGCCTATACGACACAGTCGCAATCCGGCGGCGGAGGCTTCCTTCAGTCGCTCGTTATCGGGGCGACCCTGAACTATATTCTGACCGACACCTTGACGGCCCATCTGCGATATATCTTCAACGACCGCAACGCTTCATCGGTGACCAACCGGATGTACCAGAATCTCGTCGTCGTCGGCATCACCAAGCAATTCTGACCGGTTGCCGTGTACGAGAAATTCTACCACTTCTCTGGCATTCCCTTCCTGCTGACGCCGGACAGCCGGTTCTTCTTCGGCTCCAGCGGCCACAGCCGGGCGATCGCGCACCTGGTTTACGGGTTGGCGCAGGAGGAGGGCTTCATCGTCATCACCGGCGAGGTCGGAGCGGGCAAGACCACGCTGGTGGAGCAGCTCTGGTCGCAGCTCGATCGTCATACTTATTTCATGGCCCGCATTGTCACCACCCAGGTGTCGGCGGATGACCTGCTGCGCCTGGTGATGGACAATTTCGGCATCGGCGACACACCCGGCCTGGACAAGGCGACGCTGCTGCGCCGCTTCGAGTTCATGGTGCAGGAGCAGCGCCGGGCCGGCAGGCGGTGCCTGCTGGTGGTGGACGAAGTGCAGAACCTGCCGTTCGCCGCGCTGGAGGAACTGCGCATGCTGTCCAACATCACGGTGGACGGCCGTGCCTCGCTACAGACGATCCTGCTCGGCCAGCCACAGTTCCGGCCTATTCTGGCCAGCCGCGACGCAGAGCAACTCCGCCAGCGCGTGCTCGCGTCGTATCACCTTGGTCCGCTCACCGAGGCCGAGACGCGAAGCTATATCGACCACCGGCTGAAGATGGTGGGCTGGGAAGCCGATCCGCGCTGGGACGACGCCGCCTATGCCATGGTGCATCGTCAAACCGGCGGCATTCCGCGCCGCATCAACACCCTTTGCTCTCGCGTACTGCTGTACGGCTCGCTGGAGGATGCGCACGTCATCACCGCGCCGATGGTCGAGATGACGGCGGGCGAGTTGAATCAGGACCTCGGGGCCGGCCTGGCGCCGGCGCCATCGCCGCCGAGCCCGGTCAATGGCGGCGCCGGCGAGCCTGACGCGGTGCTGCGGCGGATCGAGGCGCTGGAGGTCAGCGCCGCGCGGCAGGAGCGGGTGTTTCGCCGCATGCTCGATCTGTTCGGCGCCATCAAGGAACCGCACCGATGAGCCGGGCGCCAGGCGCGGCCGATCCGCCGGTGGTCAACGCGATGACGGTCGATGTCGAGGACTGGTTCCAGGTGCAGGCCTTCGCCCACTGCATCGCCCGCGCCGACTGGGACGGCAGCGTGCGGCGGGTGGAGGCGAATGTCGATCGCATCCTGGCGCTGTTCGATGCGGCGAGTGTGCGGGCGACGTTCTTCACCTTGGGCTGGATCGCCGAGCGCCATCCCGCGACGGTCCGCCGCATCGTCGCGGCGGGGCACGAGCTGGCAAGCCACGGCTGGGAGCACATCCGAGCCGACACCCAGGACAAGGCAAGTTTCCGTGCCGACGTGGAGCGCACCCGCCTGACGCTGGAGGATATCGGTGGTGTGCCGGTCGCCGGATATCGCGCGGCGACGTTCTCGATCGGTGCCCGCAACCAGTGGGCGTTCCGCGTGCTGGAGGAAGCGGGCTACGCATACAGCTCCAGCATCAATCCGATCCGCCACGATCTGTACGGCATGCCGGACGCGCCGCGGGTGCCGTTCCGGCCGGACGGCGGCGCGCTGTGGGAACTCCCGATGACGACCGTCGCGGCTCTTGGCCGCAACTGGCCCTGCGCCGGGGGCGGCTTCTTCCGCCTGTTGCCGTATGAGCTCTACCGGCGCGGCCTCGCCGCGGTGAACCGGCGCGAGCGGATGGCCGGCATATTCTATTTCCATCCGTGGGAGATCGATCCCGGCCAGCCGCACGTCCCCGGTTGCGGTTGGAAGTCGCGCGTGCGGCACTACACCAATCTCGCGCGCATGCAGGGCAAGCTTGAGCGGGTCCTGCGGGAATTCGCGTGGGACCGGATGGACCGGGTGTTCGGTGCGCTGCTGCCCGGAGTTGGGGTTGGAGCTGAAGCCGTAGTGACTCCCCCTCCCCTTGAGGGAGGGGGTTGGGGGG
>Ga0307372_10003215_pt1 | contig 26333 bp, 23 predicted proteins | sample OX1MG_FD_202533 | JGI IMG/M metagenome (GOLD analysis project Ga0307372, IMG submission 202533) | Soil microbial communities from Risofladan, Vaasa, Finland - OX-1 | ecosystem: Environmental > Terrestrial > Soil > Coastal area > Acid sulfate soil | place: Finland: Risofladan, Vaasa | collected... | reverse complement strand
GCCAGGGTGTCGGCCCCGGCGTCGGCGGCCGCGGCCAGCACCGCCAGGGCGTAACCGCGGTCCGCCCGGTAGCCGTCGAAGAAGTGCTCGGCGTCGAACACCACGCGCCGGCCGGCCGCCGCCATGTAGGCGACCGACTCGGCGACCATCGCCAGGTTCTCCTCGCGGGTGGTCCGCAGCGCCTCGTCCACGTGCAGCGTCCAGGCCTTGCCGACCAAGGTCACGATCGGCGTCTCCGCCGCCAGCAGCGCGGCCAGGCTGGCGTCATCGTCGACGCCGCGCCGCGGCAGGCGGGTCGCGCCGAACGCCGCGAGCTGCGCGTGCTTGAACTCCATGGACTTGACCCGGGCGAAGAACTCGGCGTCCTTGGGGTTGGAGCCCGGCCAGCCGCCCTCGATCACGTCCACGCCGAGGTTGTCCAGCGCGGTCGCGACGCGCAGCTTGTCGGCCACCGTCAGGTCGAGCCCGACCTGCTGCGAGCCGTCGCGCAGCGTGGTGTCGTAGATCTCTACCTTGGGCTGCCCCTCGGCGGTCATGAGCGCGCCCCCGCGATGCTCGCCTGGAGCGCCTTGTCCCACTCCCCCGTGCTCGCCGGGGCGCCCGCCGCCAGCACCGCGCTGACGGCGGCATCGAGGTCGCCGCCGGCCTCGGGCTGGCCGAGGTGGGCCAGCATCAGCCCGGCCGACAGCACCGCGCCGGCCGGATTGGCCCGCCCGGTGCCGGCGATGTCCGGCGCCGACCCGTGCACGGGCTCGAACACCGACGGGCCGGTGCGGTCCGGGTTCAGGTTCCCGCTCGGGGCCAGGCCCAGGCCGCCGGTCAGCGCCGCGCCCAGGTCGGACAGGATGTCGCCGAACAGGTTGTCGGTGACGATCACGTCGAACCGGGCCGGGTCGTCCACCAGGTACAGGCAGGCCGCGTCGACGTGCGCGTAGCTCAGCTCCACGCCGTGCTCGGCGGCGACCTCGTCGGTGACCCGCTGCCACAGGTCGCCGGCGTGGGTGAGCACGTTCGTCTTGTGCACGAGGGTCAGCCGCCCGGTGCGCCCGGCCGCGAGCTCGGCCGCGTAACGGACGCACCGGCGGACCCCCGCCCAGGTGTTGAGCGACTCCTCGGTGGCGGTCTCGAACTCGGTGCCGCGGTGCACGGTGCCGCCGGCCCCCGCGTACAGGCCCTCGGTGTTCTCCCGCACGATCACCAGGTCCAGGTCGCCCAGGCTCTGCCGGCTGACCGCGTTGGCGACCCCGGCCCGCAGCTTGGACGGCCGCAGGTTGATGTAGAGGTCGAGCTCGGCCCGCAGCCGCAGCAGCAGGCCGCGCTCCAGCACGCCTGGCGGCACCTCCGGGCTGCCGACCGCGCCGAGCAGGACCGCGTCGGTCTTGCGCAGCTCGTTCAGCGCGGAGTCCGGCAGCACCTCCCCCGTCTGCAGGTAGTGCTTCGCGCCGAGTGAGTACGGCCGCCACTCGACTCCGAAGCCGCGGCGCGCGGCGACGGCGTCCACGCAGTTCCGGGCCACCTCGGTGACCTCGGGCCCGACGCCGTCGCCGGGTACGTGGGCGATGACATAACTGCTGCCCGTGGTTCGGCCAGCACCAGCACCGTCGGGCATGCTCAGGCGTCCATCTCATCGGTCGCGGCGTTGAGCCAGCTCATCATCTTCCGCAGCGGCTTGCCGACCTGCTCGATCCGGGCCTTCGACGCCTCGGCGCGCAGCCGCTCGAAGTTCGGCCGGCCGTTGTCGTCCTCGGCCACCCACTCGCGGGCGAACTCGCCGGACTGGATGTCGGCGAGCACCTGGGCCATGGCCTCGCGGGTCGCCGCGCCGACTACCCGCGGGCCGCGGGTCAGGTCGCCGTACTCCGCGGTGTCGCTGACCGAGTAGCGCATCCAGTTCTCGCCGCCCTCATACATCAGGTCGACGATGAGCTTGAGCTCGTGCAGGCACTCGAAGTAGGCGACCTCGGGCTGGTAGCCCGCGTTGACGAGGGTCTCGAACCCGGCGTTGACCAGCGAGGTCACGCCGCCGCACAGGACGGCCTGCTCGCCGAACAGGTCGCTCTCGGTCTCTTCCTTGAACGTGGTCACCAGGGCGCCGGCCTTGGTCCCGCCGATCCCCTTGGCGTAGGAGCGGGCCAGTTCCCAGGCCTTGCCCGTGGCGTCCTGCTCGACCGCGACGAGCACCGGGGTGCCCTGGCCGGCCTCGAACTGACGGCGCACGATGTGGCCGGGCGCCTTGGGCGCCACCATCGCGACGTCCACATCCTGCGGGGCCTTGATGTAGCCGTAATGGATGTTGAACCCGTGCGCGAAGAACAGCGCGTCGCCGGCCTTCAGGTTCGGGGCGATGACGTCGGCGTACAGGTGCCGCTGCACGGTGTCAGGCGTCAGCACCATGATCACGTCCGCCCAGGCGGCCGCCTCCGCGGGCGTGACCACGGTCAGCCCCTCGGCCTCGGCGCGCTTGCGCGACCGGGACCCCTCCGGCAGGCCCACCTGGACCTCGCAGCCCGAGTCCCGCAGGCTGAGCGCGTGCGCGTGGCCCTGCGAGCCGTAGCCCAGAACCGCGACCTTGCGGCCCTGGATGAGGCTGAGATCGGCCTCGTCGTCGTAGTACACGGTGGCCATGTCGGCGTTATCCTCTCGTCGGTACTTGTCGGTCATAACGGATACTTAGGCGGCGGTCCCGGCTCCCACCGGCTGGTCATGAGCGTGCTGGTCAGTAGCGTGCTCGCCGGCAGCGTGCTCGTCGGTAATGGCCGCCGGGCCGCGACCCAGCGCGATGCGCCCCGTGCGGACGATCTCGCAGGTCCCGTGAGAGTCGAGCATGGCCAGCAGGGCGTCCAGCTTGCCCGGGCTGCTGACCGCCTCCAGGATGAGCGTGGACGGGCTCATGTCGACCACGGTCGCCCCGAACACCTGCGCTACCTCCAGCAGCTGGCCGCGGTGGCCGGGCTCGGCGAGCACCTTGATCAGTGCCAGCTCGCGCTCGACCGCCGTGCCCCGGTGCAGCTCGACGACCTTCAGGACCCGCACCAGCTTGTCGAGCTGGCGCATGACCTGCTCGACCGGGGTGATGTCGCCGTCCACCACGATCGTGATCCGGCTCACCTTCGCGTCCGAGGTCGGGCCGACCGCCAGCGAGGCGATGTTGAAGGCCCGGCGGGAGAACAGCCCGGCCACGTGGGACAGGACGCCCGGCTTGTTCTCGACCAGGACGGACAGCGTGTGCGTGGTCATCGGGTCACCATTTCCCTGCGCGCCGCGGCGCGCTGCTCGTCGGCGCTGAACTCCGGGCCCAGCACGATCTGGTCGTTGGGCAGGCCGGCCGGCACCATCGGGAAGACGCCCTCGCGGTCATGCACCCGGAAGTCCACGACGGCCGGCACGTCCGTGGCGGCCAGCGCCTTCTCCAGGGTCTCATCCACCCGGTCGGCCGAGTCGCAGCGCAGCCCGTAGCAGCCGTACGCCTCGGCGAGCTTGACGTAGTCCGGGATGGCCTGGCCCAGCTCGACCTGCGAGTAACGCTCGTCGTAGAACAGCTCCTGCCACTGCCGCACCATGCCGAGGAAGCCGTTGTTGAAGATCAGCACCTTGATCGGCAGTCCCTCGATCGCGCAGGTCGCCAGCTCCTGGGCGGTCATCTGGAAGCAGCCGTCGCCGTCGATCGCCACGACGAGCTCGCCCGGCCTGCCCACCTGCGCGCCCATCGCGGCCGGCACGGCGAAGCCCATGGTGCCGGCGCCGCCGGAGTTGATCCAGCTGCGCGGCCTGGTGAACGAGTAATGCTGGGTCGCGTGCATCTGGTGCTGGCCGACGCCCGCCACGACGATGGCGTCGCCACCCGTCAGCGCCGACAGCCGCTCGACCACGTACTGCGGCTTGAGCGGGCCGCCCGGCTCCTGGGAGTAGCGCAGCGGGAACTTCTGCTTCCAGTCCTCCAGCGTGGCCAGCCAGTCCGCGATGTCCAGCGGCCCCGCCTCGGCGATCTCGGCGTGCAGGCCGCGGGTCAGTCCGGTCAGCACGGCCTTGAGGTCGCCCACGATGGCCACGTCCGGGCGCCGGTTCTTGCCGATCTCGGCCGGGTCGATGTCGGCGTGCACGATCGCGGCGTGCGGGGCGAAGTCCTTGAGGCTGCCGGTGACCCGGTCATCGAACCGGGCCCCGAGCGCGACCAGCAGGTCGGCCTCCTGCAACGCGGCCACCGCGGGGTAGGTGCCGTGCATGCCCGGCATGCCCAGGGCCAGCGGGTGCGAGTCGGGGAACGCCCCCCTGGCCATCAGGGTGGTCACCACCGGCGCCTGCGCGAGCTCGGCGAGCTGGCGCAGTTCCTCGTGCGAGTCGGACTTGATCACGCCGCCGCCGACATACAGCACGGGACGGCGGGCCTGGCGCAGCAGCGCGGCGGCGGCCCGGATGGCGGCCAGGTCCGGCGGCCCGGGGATCTTGTAGCCGGGCAGGTCCATCGTCGCCGGCCAGGAGACATCGCCCCGGCCCTGCTGGATGTCCTTGGGCACGTCGATCAGCACCGGGCCGGGCCGGCCGGTCGTCGCGATATGGAAGGCCTCGGCGATCGCGGCCGGGATCCGCTCGACCTGCGTCACGATCTCGTTGTGCTTGGTGATCGGCAGCGTGATGCCGGTGATGTCGGCTTCCTGGAAGGCGTCGGTGCCGATCATCTTCGTGCCGACCTGGCCGGTGATGGCGACCATCGGCACCGAGTCCATGTAGGCGTCCGACAGCGCGGTGACCAGGTTGGTCGCTCCCGGCCCGCTAGTGGCCATGCACACGCCTGGCTTGCCGGTAGCCCAGGCGTAGCCCTCGGCGGCGTGCCCGGCGCCCTGCTCGTGGCGCACCAGGACGTGCCGCAGCGAGGAGGACAGCAGGGGGTCGTAAGTCGGCAGGATCGTGCCGCCGGGCAGCCCGAAGACTACCTCGACGCCCTGCTCCTCGAGGCTGCGCACGAGTGCCTGGGCTCCGGTCATGTCCACGGGATGCTCCTTCTTCGCGGGTGGGACGGCGGTGCAAGTAGTAGGGAGTCCAACAAAAAACCTCCCTGCCGTGTCGGCAAAGAGGTTGTAGCGCGGGCCCTGGGGCGGGCACGCGCTACGTGATAATAAGTACGAGGTGTTCGAGGAACACGCGGTTCACGACTGGACTCCCCTAAAGGATCTGTGCTGATGACGATCTGGCATCGTCGTCAGACGCAACGTCCTGTACACATTACCGCAACTTCAGCTCCTCGCGGGCTCGTTTGCCACGGAAGACGGCAGCCAGGATGGCCGGATCGCCTCGTAGGCCGAGATAGCGTCCTCGTGCCGCAGGGTCAGGGCCACGTCGTCCAGCCCTTCCAGCAGCCGCCACTGGGCGAAGCCGGAGATGGTGAACGGCTCGCTGAGGCCGGCCGACGGGATGCCGACCGTGCGGGCGGCCACGTCCACGACGACCTCGGCGTCCGGGTCCGCCGCCAGGGCCGCGAACAGTGCGCTGACGGCCTCCTCGTCGACCTCCACCGGGACCAGCCCGGAGCTGATGCAGTTGCCGCGGAAGATGTCGGCGAACCGCGGCGAGACGACCGCCTGGAAGCCGAAGTCCTGCAGCGCCCAGACCGCGTGCTCGCGCGACGAGCCGCAGCCGAAGTTCGGGCCCGCCACCAGCACCTTGGCCTGCGCGGCGCCGGGCCGGTTCAGGACGAAGTCCGGGTCGATGCGCCAGGCGCCGAACAGGCCGGGCGCGAACCCGGTGCGCTCGACCCGCTTGAGCCACGCGGCCGGGATGATCTGATCGGTGTCGACGTCGCGGCGCTCCAGTGCCACCGCGCGGCCCGCTATGTGTTGAATGCCTGCCATCACACGTCTCCTGGTGCAGCGAAGTGGCCGGCCACCGCGGTAGCGGCCGCTACGGCCGGCGACACCAGGTGGGTGCGGCCGCCCGGCCCCTGCCGGCCCTCGAAATTGCGGTTGCTGGTCGAGGCGGAACGCTCCCCGGGAGCCAGGATGTCCCCGTTCATCCCCAGGCACATCGAGCAGCCCGCCGAGCGCCACTCGAAGCCCGCCTCGGTGAAGTACCTATCCAGGCCCTCAGCCTCGGCCTCGGCCTTGACCCGCGCCGATCCCGGCACGACCAGCGCGCGCACGCCCTGGTGGACCTTCTTGCCCCGGACGACCGCCGCGGCCTCCCGCAGGTCGGCCAGCCGGCCGTTCGTGCACGACCCGATGAACACGGTGTCCACCGGGATGTCGCGGATCGGCGTGCCGGCCTGCAGAGCCATGTAGGTCAGCGCCCGCTGCGCCGACTGCTGCTGGGCCGGCGTGCCGAAGGAGGCCGGGTCGGGCACGGCGTCGTCGATAAAGACCGACTGCGCGGGGTTCGTGCCCCAGGTCACGGTCGGGCGGATGGCGCTGGCATCGATCCGGATCTCGTGGTCGAACTCCGCGCCCTCGTCGGTGACCAGGCTGCGCCAGTCCTCCAGCGCCCGCTCCCAGGCCGCGCCCTTCGGCGCGTGCTGACGGCCCTCGAGGAACGCGAATGTGGTCTCGTCGGGGGCGATCATCCCGGCCCGGGCGCCGCCCTCGATGGACATGTTGCAGACCGTCATCCGGCCTTCCATCGACAGCGCCCGGATCGCCGCGCCCCGGTACTCGATGACGGAGCCGACCCCGCCGCCGACGCCGAGCGCCCGGATGATGGTGAGCACCAGGTCCTTGGCCGTGCAGCCGGCCGGCAGGTCCCCGTCGACGGTGACCGCCATCGCGTCCGGCTTGACCTGGCGGAGCGTCTGGGTGGCCAGCACGTGCTCGACCTCGGTCGTGCCGATCCCGAAGGCCAGCGCGCCGAACGCCCCGTGCGTCGAGGTGTGGCTGTCGCCGCAGACCACGGTCATGCCCGGCTGGGTGAGCCCGAGCTGCGGGCCGATCACGTGCACGATGCCCTGCTCGGCGCTGCCGAGGGCGTGCAGGGTAATCCCGTGCTCGGCGCAGTTCTCGCGCAGCCGGGCGATCTGCGCCGCGGCGAGCTCATCGGCGATCGGCTTGTCCAGCCCGATCGTCGGCACGTCGTGGTCCATGGTGGCCACCGTGAGGTCCGGCCGGCGGACCTTGCGGCCGGCCAGCTCCAGGCCCTCGAATGCCTGCGGCGAGGTGACTTCGTGCACCAGGTGCAGGTCGATGTAGAGCAGCGGAGGCTCGCCCTCGGGGCTGGCCACGAGGTGGCGGTCCCAGACCTTGTCGAACAGGCGTCCGGTCACTGGCTTCTCGAATCAGTCGGCTGTGCTGGCTAATGTGCTCAAAGCTGCTCGGCTAGAGCTGTCTCAAATAATGAGATATCCTGTTCAGGATATGAGCACTCTACGACAGGATGAGCCCGGCGGCAACCGAACCACCGGCGTCGGCGTGCTGGACCGCTCGGTCCGGCTGCTGGACCTGCTCGGCGACGGCCCCCGGACGCTGCGCTGGCTGGCCGGGGCCAGCAGCCTGCCCCGGCCCACGGCCTACCGGCTGCTCGTGGCCCTGGAGACCCACCGCCTGGTCGCCCGCGACTCCGCCGGGGCCTTCCGCCTGGGCCCGCGCCTGACCGAGCTGGCCGTCCTGGCCGATCCGGCGCTCGATCTGGCCGCCCTGGCCGGGCCGATCCTGGCCGAGCTGCACGAGGCGACCGGCGAGAGCGTGCAGCTCTACGTGCGCTCGGGCGACCGACGCCTGTGCTTGGCCGCCCGTGATGCCGGCACCGGCCTGCGCGACAGCGTCCCGGTCGGCGCCGTGCTCCCCCTGGACGCCGGGTCCGGCGGCAAGGTGCTGCTGGCCTGGTCTACCGACGCCGCCGGCCTGCCGCCCGAGCTGGCCGCCGAGCTGGCCGCCGTGCGCAAGCGCGGCTGGGCGGCCAGCGTCGCCGAGCGCGAGCCCGGCGTGGCGAGCGTCAGCGCCCCCGTCCTGGCCGACGGCGAGCTGCTCGGCGCCGTCTGCGTCTCCGGCCCGGCCAGCCGCCTCGGCCAGGCGCCCGGCCGCCGCCTGGCCCCCCAGCTCACCGAGGCCGCCGCCCGCCTGGCCGACCTGGCCCGCCCCGCCGTCAGCTAGCTAGGGGCTACTCCGGGGGGCAGAGCTGGTGGATCCAGCCGTAGGGGTCCGGGCGGCTGCCGCGCTGGATGCCGACGAGCTCCTCCCGCAGCCGGGTGGCCACCGGGCCCGGCGCGCCGTCGCCGATGACCCAGTCGCGGCCCGCGCCGCGCACGGCCCCGACCGGGGTGATGACGGCCGCGGTGCCGCAGGCGAAGACCTCGGTGATCTCGCCGGAGGCGCAGTCCGACTGCCATTGCCCGACCGAGATCCGGTCCTCGAACGTGGGGATGCCCAGGTCCGGGCCGAGCTTGAGCAGCGAGTCACGGGTGATGCCGTGCAGCAGCGAGCCGGTAGTGGCCGGGGTCATCATCCGGGCGTCCGCACCGGAGCCGTAGACGAAGAACAGGTTCATCCCGCCCATCTCCTCGACCCAGCGCCGCTCGGCGGCATCGAGCCAGACCACCTGGTCGCAACCGTGCTCCAGCGCCTGGAGCTGCCCGGCGAAGGCCGCCGCGTAGTTGCCGCCGCACTTCGCCTCGCCGGTCCCGCCGGGCGCGGCCCGGGTGTAGTCGTCGGACAGCCAGACGGTGACCGCCTTGGCTGCTCCGAAGTAGCTGGCCGCCGGGGAGGCGATGACCGTGAACAGGTAGGACGACGACGGCCTGTTGACGCCGAGGCCCCGCTGCGTCGCGATCATGAACGGCCGCAGGTACAGGCTGTGCCCCTCCACAGTCGGCACCCAGGCCCGGTCCCGGCTGACCAGCACTTCGATCGCCTTGACGAACGCCGCCTCCGGCAGCTCGGGCATCGCCAGCCGCACGGCCGACTTATTGAACCGGGCGGCGTTGGCGTGCGGCCGGAACGCCGCAACGGAGCCGTCGGCCTGCCGGTAAGCCTTGAGTCCCTCAAAGATCTCCTGGCCGTAGTGCAGGACGGCGGCGGCCGGGTCGAGGACGAGCGGGCCGTAGGGCGCGAGCCGGGCGTCGTGCCAGCCCTGCCCCTCCGCCCAGCGGATGGTGGTCATGTGATCGGTAAATACGCTGCCGAACCCAGGGTCAGCCATGATCTGGTCCCGCTCGGCGGCAGGCACGGGGGCGTCGCTGGCAAGGATCTCGAAGAAGATCTCCGGGCTCGGGCTGTCGGTCATCACGTATTCCTTTGCTGTGGCGCTGATCTATTGTCTCGCTACTTCGCTAGCGCGGCACCATCGCCGCCGTTGCCCCGGCGGTCCGGGGACACCTGCACGGTCCGCAGGGTGGCCTAGCCGGGAAGGTGCCGGGCGGCAGCGACTAACGGCGGACGGCGGCGGGCCGCGCTGCAGGCCGAGCGACTGCCGCTGGCTGCGCTGCTCATTGCTGCGCTGCTCATTGCTGCGCTGCATGTGCGCGAAAGAACCCGATAGGCAAACGGCCAGCGCCCAGCCCCCGTAGCGGGTCGCTGGCCTGCGTTGATCAGGTTCCGCTACGGCTGCTCGGGATGACTACGAAGCGCCGCATGATGTAGGCATGGTAGCCGACATGAGCGGCGGGTGTCATGACCGCCCCGCCAGCGAGCCCGACCTGCCCGCGCCGCCCGACCTGCCCGCCAGCGAGCCCGACCTTTCCGTGCTCGCGGAAATCCAGCAGCGCGTCCTGTGGCTGGCCACCCGGATCGTCGACGCGGCTAACCACGACCGCGACACTGGCGACGGCGTCAAGGTCGGCGGCCACCAGGCCTCCAGCGCCAGCCTGGTCACCGCGATGACGGCGCTCTATTTCGCTTACCTGGACGCGCCCGACCGGGTCAGCGTCAAGCCGCACGCCTCGCCGGTGTTCCATGCCATCCAGTACCTGCTGGGCAACCTGGACCGCGGCTACCTGCCCACGCTGCGGGCCTTCGGCGGACTGCAGTCCTACCCGAGCCGCACCAAGGATCCCGATGGCGTCGACTTCTCCACCGGATCGGTCGGCCTGGGCGCGGCGGCACCACTGTTCGCCGCCGCCACCCGCCGGTACGTGGATGCCCACTTCGGCGCCCGCCCGCGCAGCCGTTACGTCGCCCTGCTCGGCGATGCCGAGCTGGACGAGGGCAACATCTGGGAGGCCATCGCCGATCCCGCCACCGACGGACTGGGCGACGTGCTATGGATCGTCGACGTCAACCGGCAGTCGCTGGACCGGGTGGTGCCCGGCGTCCGGATCGCGCAGTGGGAGCAGCAGTTCGCCGCCGCGGGCTGGCACGTCACCGAGGCCAAGTACGGGCGGCGACTGCAGGCGGCGTTCGCCCAGCCCGGCGGGGCGGCGCTGCGCGACTGGATCGACGCGATGCCCAACGAGCACTATCAGTCCCTGTTCGGCCTGCAGCCGGCGGACGTGCGGGCCAGGTTCTGCGACGGCGCGCCCGCGGCGGTGGCGGCGTTCTGCGCCGGCCTGGCCGACGACGACCTGGCCAGCCTGGTCACCGACCTGGCCGGCCATGACCTGGGCGCCCTGCTCGCCGCGTTCGCCGAGTGCGACCAGGCCAAGGACCGGCCCAGCGTCGTCTTCGCCTACACCATCAAGGGCTGGGGCCTGCCGATCGCCGGCAACCCCCGCAACCACTCGGCGCTGCTGTCCACGACGCAGATCGACCGGCTGCGCGAGCAGACCGGCCTGACGCCCGGCACCGAGTGGGACCGCCTCGACCCCATGACCTCCGCCGGCCAGTGGGCGGCGGCCCGCCGCGAGCACCTGACCAGGGTGCCGGCCGCCCCGGCGCCCCTGGTGGCCGTGCCCGACTCCGCCGGGCTGCGCGCGGGGCGCCCGACCTCCACCCAGGAGGCGTTCGGGAGAATTCTCGTCGAGCTATCGCGGGCGCAGAGCGTGGCGCCCTACCTGGTCACCACGGCGCCGGACGTGGCGACCTCCACCAACCTGGCCGGATTCATCAACCGGATGGGCGTCTTCAGCCCCGCCGCCCGGCGCGCCTGGAGCCAGGACCCGGTGCTGAAATGGGCGGAGGGCCCGGCCGGCCAGCACATCGAGCTGGGCATCAGCGAGATGAACCTGTTCCTGCTGCTCGGCCAGCTGGGCCTGGCCTGGGACCTGTCCGGCCAGCCGCTGCTGCCGGTCGGCACGGTCTACGACCCGTTCGTGCTGCGCGGGCTGGACGCGTTCATCTACTCCGTCTACTCCGGCGCGCGGTTCATCGTGGCCGGCACCCCGTCGGGCGTGACCCTAGCGCCGGAGGGCGGCGCGCACCAGTCGACGATCACCGCGTCGGTGGGCCTGGAACTGCCGAACGTGACGTTCATCGAGCCGGCCTACGCGACGGCGCTGGACTGGCTGCTGTGCGGCGCCCTGCAGTCGGTCGCCGCCGCGAACGCCGGCGCCGGCGGGCCGGCGCCCGCCGGCGCCGGCGGCCCCGCGCCCGCCGAGGCCGGCTCGTACTACTTCCGGCTGACCACCCGGAGCATCGACCAGCAGCCGTTCCAGGCCGCCCGGGACCGGCTGGGCGACGCCATGCTGCGCCGCCAGGTGCTCGCCGGCGCCTACCGGCTGGTCGACGCCTCCGCCGCCGCGCAGGCCGGCGCGCCCGAGGTCTGCCTCGCCGCGTCGGGCGCGGTGCTGCCCGAGGTGCTCGTCGCGGCGGCGGAACTGGCCGACGAGGGCATCGCCGCCTCCGTGGTCGACGTGACCTCCGCCGACCGGCTCTACCGCGCCTGGCAGCGAACGCTGCGCCAGGCCGTGCGCACGGCCACGACGCCGTCGCTCCCCGGCGCGCTGCGCGGCGCCTTCCCGGCCGGCGCGCGCGGGGTCGCCCCCGGCGCGGGAAGCCCGGCCGCCCAGCACCCGGGCAGCGGGGGCAGCGCCGGCGTCCCGGTCGTGACCGCGCACGACGCGGCCTCGCACACGCTGAGCTGGCTGGGCTCGGCGCTCGGGGTTCCGGCGGTCAGCCTGGGCGTGGACAGCTTCGGCCAGTCCGGCAGCGTGGCCGACCTGTACCGGGCGAACGACCTGGACTCGGGCTCCATCGTCAACGCCGCCCTGGCGGCCCTGTCGCTGCGCTAGCCGCCCGGCGCGCTGGACGCCGCGGAAGCCGCGGAAGCCACGCGGACGAGGAACTGCCCGAGGGCGGCGTTGAACTCCGCCGGGCGCTCCAGGTTGGGCAGGTGCGCCGCACCCTTGATGACGGTCAGGACCGAGCCCCGGATCTGCCGGTGCAGGAACTCGGCGTCGCTGACGGGCGTGTACTCGTCGTCCGCCCCCACCACCACCAGCGCGGGCACCGGCACCTCGGTCAGCAACTGGCCGTAGTCGCGCCGCAGGGCCCGCCCGCGCAGCGCGGCAGCCGCGCCCTCCGGCGCGGTCGTGCGCATCATCGCCAGTACCTGCGCGGCGACCTCGGGCAGGTCCGTGACGTTGTAGGGAGCGATCATCTTGTCGAGGACCTCGCTCGCGTACCCGTCCATGCCCTCCGCGACCAGTCGGTCGGCCATGGCGTTGCGCGCGGCCCTGCCCTCGGGCGTTTCGGCCGCGGCGAAGGTGTCGGCCAGCAGCAGCCCGCGGACCCGGCCGGGGAACAGCCGGCAGAACTCCATCACGATCTGGCCGCCCATGGACAGCCCGCCGAGGACGACCTCGTCCAGGCCCAGGTAATCCGCCAGCCCGGCGATGTCGCGGGCGAACACCGCCAGCAACGTGACGCCCGGCACCACGCTGGTGTCCCCGTAGCCGCGCAGGTCGGCGGCGATGACGCGGTACCCGGCCGCCGTGAGCGCGCCGACCTGCGGCGCCCACATGCTGCGATTGAAGGGATGCCCGTGCACCAGCACGACGGGCACGCCGTCCCGGCTGCCCTCGTCGTCGTAGCCGATCGTGATGCCGTTCACCGTCGCGAAAGCCACTCGATGACTGTATCGAGGCTGCTATTCACGGCGCATCGCGGGCCTGCGCCAGCTCTGGCTGCTCTACGTCCTGGTCGCCGTCCAGGCCGCGGTCCGCAACCAGCGGACAGCAAACAGGATCTAAAGGTTCTGCGCTGGGAAGCGCGACGTGCTCAGATTGAGGTCAGCCCGGGCGGATCGAGCCCGGCCTTACTCAGGAGCACCACGTGAGCTCTGAACCTGCGGCAGGCGGCCGGTCCTCCGGCAAGACGGTCGCCGTCGTCGTCCTCCTGGTCATCGCTGTCTTAACGATTGTCGCCGGGGTCATCTACCTCATCGAGCCAGCGAAGTCGCTGCCGAGCATCCTGGGCACCATTACCCACCCGGCCGCCCGGGCCGATGCCCATCGACATACGCGCGGCACGGTGGCCCTGATCGTGGGCGTGCTCTGCCTGGCAGCGGCCGCGCTGGTTGGCTTGCGGGGCAAATCGTCAGAGGAGTAAGCGATCTATCACCGGCTCCATTCACCGGGCCGACGCACACGATCACCTGCTTGCCGGCCCGGTGCGCGGCATCCAACTGGCGGTCAAGCTCGCCCGGCTCGAAGGTGCCGGGCCGCGGCTCCAGCCGGTTCCAGTACGCGGCGAGCCGGATCAGCTGGGCGGGTAGGCCGCTCGCGGGCAGCGCGTCGTCAGCCCGGCGGCTACCAGCGGCTCAGCCGAGGGCCGGCATCGACGGCCGGTCCCTGCACCGCGGGTGGTAGCCGAACCTGGGCCATGATCACCACCGTTTCATCGCGTATAGCGCGACGAAACGGTAGTGATCATGCAGCGACGGATTTCAGGCCGGCCCGCGTGCGTCATAAGGGGCGGCCGCGCCGTCAGCGCGGCGGGCTACCGGCCGACGGGCTTCAGCTGGACGCTGTAGACGTTCACGGTGGCACCGCCCGGCGTCCACACGCGGACCTCGAGTCGCTCGCCGGTCGGGCCGCCGCCGAACTTGGCCCGGAACGGGCCCCAGCCGCTGAACAGCTGGGCCCGGTAGCCGGTCGTCGCGTCCACCGGCAAGGTGATCGCCTGGACCCCGGCCGTCGCGGGCACGCGCCGCCGGGCCAGCAGTGCGTTACCGGTGTCGTTCCAGACCTCGACGTTGACCGGGCCTGTCGTCGACAAGGTCACCGATGCCTGGTAGAGGCCGGCCGGCTGCGGCCATTCGAGCCGGTCGGCGACATAGCCCGCGGACCCGGTGGACGTCACATGCCAGGCCGAGGGCGGCCCGGTCAGGACCGCACGGCCGGCGGCACCCGGCGCCGTCCAGGCGGGCAGCGGCGCCGACCCGCCGGGCACACGGAGCCGGCGTATCCCCGGCGGCGGGTGCCAGCGGAACGCCCACACGCCGTCGGCGTCGGTGACGAGAGTGGCATGCAGGGGGCCGGCCAGCTGCCCGGCGAAGACCATGGCCCCGGCCGGCTTCTGCGTCTCGATGCCGGCCCACGGCGTGAAGACGAACCAGTCCTCGCCGGGCTGGATCGGGAGGTTCCCGTTGAGCGGCCGCACGTCGAGCCGGCCGGAGAACCGGCCGACCACCCCCTGGGAGGCGAACACCGCGGCCGACGGCGGGATGCGCGCCGCCACCGCGGCCAGGGTCGCGGCCGTGGACTGCGGGACCCGCAGCCACTGCTGCGGCGTCCGCGGGCCCCACACCGCGGCCCAGCCGATCGCCTGCGCCACCACCAGCACCGTCAGCGCCGCGCCCAGCCAGCGGCGGCGCCGGGTGAGCCAGCCGAGGACCGCGACGGTGCCGACCGGCAGGAGCACGTAGATGGGCAGGCTCTGGAACAGCGGCTCGGAGAACAGGAACCCGCGGAACAGGTCGTTGGCGATCGTCACCACCAGGACCAGCGGTAGCAGCGGGAGGAACCCGAGGCCCAGAAGTCCCGACGACCCGAGGTTGGCCCACAGGTCGACACGCTTGGACCAGAGCTTGGCCGCCACCGCGACCGGATGGGTCGCCAGGCCCTTGATCAGCCCGGGCATGCTCAGGCCACCGGAATGGCCGGGCGCCGCCAGGTAGTCATACGCCTGCAGGCCATGGCCCGAGCCCAGGTTCCCGTGAATGGCCGAGATGAACAGCACGGCCGCCACGCCGAGGAAGGCCATGATCCCGCCACGCCGGCGCGCGCCCCGGCTGGCGATCAGCACCCCGAGCCCTAGTCCGAAGACGTAGGTACCTGCCACGTCGCCGCAGGCCAGCAGCGGCAGGACCCAGGCCCACGCCCGGCGGCGGCCGTTCGCCAGGTCCCAGGCCAGCAGCGCGATGAACAGCACCGCCAGGCACTCGGCGTGGAAGTCGAACGACACCGACCACCACGACCACGGGTTGATGGCCAGCAGCAGTAGCCCGGCGCCGGCCAGCCAGCGCGCGTCCGGGCCGGGACGGTAGCGCTGGGCGATCTCGCAGAGCCACAAGAACGCCACCAGCTCGGCGCCCACCACGCACGCGTCCTGCAGCCAGAGCAGCAGCACGCCGTGCGGGAACACCCAGTACAGCAGCGCCAGGGGCCACATGATGAACTCAGCATGGTTCTGCCAGAAGGTGAAGTTACCGACCGTGTCGTACGGGTTCAGGTGACCATGCGCGATCAGGAACCAGGCCTGCTGATACTGCGCGAAGTCAGGCGTGAGGGCGAAGCGCCGGTAGAGAAACGCGCTCCAGACCCCGAACGCGACCAGCTTGAGGCCCAGCACCTCCACGCCGATCCGGCGGACCCAGCGCAGCGGGCTGGCCGACGGGCTCTGGGCCGGAGGCGGGCTCTGGGCCGGAGGCGGGCTCTGGGCCGGCGGGCTCTGGGCCGGCGCCACGGATATCTCAGGTCCCTGCGCGGCAGCGTGCGCCGCCTCGATATCGGCCCGGCTCATGGGCGGAACCGCACGGCGAGAATCGGTGAGTAGCCGTACGGGTAGGCCGACCCCGCGTTGACCAGGTTCGCCTCGAAGTAGACCGGGTTACTGCCGCCGACGGGCGAGTGGATGGTGAAGGTGGCCACGCCGCCGGAGTTCGTCAGCGCCCGGACGGGCGTCTCGCCGGGCAGCCCCTGATTGATCAGCGCCTGGCTGTACTGCAAGCCGCGCTGCGCGTAGATCACCTGGCCGAGGTAGACCGGCACGCTGGCGACGCGCATCGGCTCATCGAGGCGGTTGACGATCTCGGCCTGCACGGTGATGTCCTGGCCCCGCGGCACCGGGCCGTTGATCGTGGCGGGCTGGAGCACCACCCGCCACAGGCTCGCCACGTACGCGCCCGTCCGGCTGACCGACGGCGGATTCTGCGAGAACGCCACGACCTGGAAGCCGTTGCTGATCGACGGCATCGCGAAATAGCTCGGCGCCTCGATCGTGTAGTGCGCTCGCTGGTGCGGGCCCAGTACCGGCGGGCCGGCCGTCTGGCGCCAGAAGGCGGTCGTGGTCATGCCGTCCTCGATGGTGAAGGCCGGCCGCACCCGCGCGCCGGTGGTGTTGGTGACCGTCAGGCCCAGTTGCTCCACCGTGGCGAGCTGACCGGTTGTCCGGACGGACTGGATGGAGATGGTCATCGGGCTGGTGGCGGTCAGCGCCGCCGCGACCACGACGCCGCACGCGACCGCGCCGCCCGCGGCGACCCACCTCCAGCGCCGCCAGCAGGCGGTGACCGGCAGCCGCCGCGTGGTGGCGGCGGCCACGAGGGCCGCGGGGAAGAGCATCACCAGGTAGCTGCCGAACGAGCGAGTGGCGAAGAACAGGACGAGCGACGGAAGCAGGAACGCGGCGGGCTTGAGCATCGGGTACATCGCCGCGTAGCAGGCGAGGGCGACCGCCAGGACGACCAGGGCGGCGATCGTGTAGGCCTGCAGGGACCCGCCGCCGACCGCCAGGGACAGGGACAGGCTGATCAGGCCCTGGCCGGCCGGCACCGCCTGCGACGAGAGCGGCGTGATCACCCCGTGCAGCCACGCGCCCGGAGCCGCCGCCAGGTAGGGCAGGTTCGGCGCCAGGAAGGCCGCCAGGGCGATGCCCAGGTACCGCAGCCCGTCGCGCGCGGCCCGCCACAGGTCATGCTCGCGCCGGGACTCCGCCGCGATCCCGATGACCAGGAACGGGGCCACGAGCCAGGGCGTCTGCTTCACCGCCATGGCCAGCCCCAGCAGCACCGGTCCCCGCCAGGCGGCCCACCCGCGCGCCGCCGGGAACCGGTCCCACCCGACGGCGGCTCCGACCAGCAGCGGAACGAACAGGAAATCGGTCACTCCGCCGACCGCGTAGCCGATGTAGACATCCAGGCTGGCCACGACCGCAGCGAGCGGCGCCAGCCGCCGCGGCAGCACCGCGAACATGATGACCGCCCCCAGCGCCCACGCGCCGACGTCCATCCACACGGCGGCCTGGGTGGCGATGCCCAGGGCCAGCAGCGGCATATAGGCCTCGAACGACAGAGCCGGGTAGGACAAGTTCGTGACCGGCTGCCCGCTGAGCTTGAAGGTATAGCCGTTCGGGGAGACGTGGAACAGCGGGAAGGCGGCCGCCATCGAGTGCAGGTAGGGGTCGAGGCCGTGTACGGCCAGCTGGGCCGCGTACTGGTCGAAGGCGATCTCGTCGGTGCCGTAGTCCGGGGCCATGAAGACCTGGAAGTAGCTCCACAACGCCAGCGCCACGAGCACCGCGATCAGGACGACCCAGTCGGCCTGGCGCTGCCTGCGGGCACCCACCGCCTGATCGGGCAGCCAGGCGGAAATGATCGCCAGCAGGCCGGTCAGCCCGAGCACCACCACCGCGACGGCCAGCCACGGGCCGAAGGTCAGGTAGCCGGACAGCCGGAACGACCAGACCACGACGAAGATCCCGGCCAGCGTCCGCAGCGCGCGCCCGGTCCACGCGCTGCCGTCGCGATCGATCCCGCCGGACTCGGGCCGCCCGAGTCGGCCCCTGACCGGTGCCGGGCCGCCGCCATCCGCCCAGTTATCGGGAATAGGGGTGAGGACGTCCGCAATTCGGCCATGGGTGAACCGGTGCCGGCCGCCGGCCGACACCTTTATCATCTTGGGCTTCTGCTGAACGCTAGAGCGCAAGGACCTGGATGTTCCCATAGCCGGGGGTGCCCACCACCTCATAGAGCTGGCTGCCGCTCGCCGACACGAGCAGGCCATGACAATGGCTAGGCGCGGGCAGGACCCGGCGGACGCTTTCGGTCGCCACGTTGACCTCGGCGATATTGGCTACGTCAGCGGTGCCCTTGAGGACGTAAAGCGTGCTGCCGTCCGGGTTCAGCGCAATGGACCGGCCGTTGTCGCCAACCGGGAACTTCGCCGTGATCTTTCCGCCAGATATTCCGATTTCATCAACGAGTCCCGTTTTCTGCAGCACGTACAGGCTGGCCTGCGGAATATCCGGGGCTATCGACACCGCGTCCGCCGGCACCGGGACGCTGCCGTGCGTCTTGCCATCCTGGGAGCTCACGATCGTCACGCTGGCGGATTTGCGCCATCCGGACAGTACGTAAAAGGTGCTGCCATCGCTGCCGACCGTCACCTGGCGGGCGGGCGCCGGGAGCGCCACGGTGGCGATGACCTGGCCCGTGCGGCCGTCCCGGAGCTCAAGAGCTCCCGAGTTGCTGGTCCCGAGGGCCAGGCCGATGACGCCCGCCGAGGACTCGGCGACCGAGCGCGCGGCGCTGCTCACTGACACGCTGCCATGCACCTGCCCGCCGGATGAGTCGAGCTCGAACAGTCCCGTCCCCGGTGCGCCGCCGAGAGCCCACATGATCCCGTTGGCCTGGGGCACGGCTGCGGCAAGCAGGCCCCTGGGGGCACGGACGATGCGCTCGGGCACGGTCCTCGCGGCAGTGGCGGCGCCCGGCGGGCTCGCCTGCGCATTGCCGTAACCGCAGCCCGCCAGCATGGCCGCGGACATCAGCGCCAGCGCCGCCGGCAGACGGCGCCTCGCCGCCGCCGCGGACCGCGGCACCAGCCAGTCGCAGGTCATCTGGGTCCGCCGGCCGCCACCGGGAGTCGCCCGGCGCCGCTGGAGTCGGACACGGGCAGCCGCGCGGGGATCAGCACGCCGAGCCCGGGCGGTGGCGCTCCAGTCGGGGTGAGCAGCGCGGCCGCGAGGAAGTCCGGGCCGAGGCCGCCGGGCCGCGCGGCCGCCGCGGCACCCGCGGCACCCGTCCTGGCCGCGCGGCCGACCCGGGACAGGACGGCGATGTCGGAACTGCCGTCCACCCGCACCGTGGCCGACCGGCGGCCGATCACCGCCGCCGCCTTCGCGAAGCGCCGGCCATTCCACACCACGATGAGGCTGGACGGGCCGATCGATGGCGAGGTCAGCCGTATAACGAAGGGCCTGGCGAACTTCCGGTGGTCGGCAGACCCGTGCCGCTGGACGAGAATGCCCACGCCGCCGACGGCCCGGTAGCCCCGGAAACCGCCGCTGCCGATGCCCTGGCCGCCCTGACAGCGCCCGAGGTGCCCGTACGGTTCGGTGATCGTCGCCTGAACCGGGCTCGCGAACGTCTCCCGGCGGACCCTGATCGAGGCCGCCAGGCCGTCAAGCCGCAGCCAGCCGATGTCCTTGCCGCCCGGACCGACGGTCTGGCTCGTTATCACGCAGTAGTAGCCGCCGGGAATGGGAGCGACCGGCAGCGACGCCGGCGGGCCGTAGGCTGCCAGCGCAGATCCGGAAGTAACGGCGAGCACGGCGACGCCTCCCGCCGCCGCAATCGCGATTTTCCGGACAAGATTGTACCGACCCCGATAAGGCATAGCAGATCCCCGCTCCGACCAAAAGGAATATGTAGCCGCAGCACCCCGGCGGCAGCTAAGGGTAGCAGTAAACATGCAGGCGATTATGGAACCTGGCCGGGAAGCCCGGTTACGCCAATACATCGCGCCTATGCTCCCGGCGCTGGAGACCGCGGAGACTGCACAATCTGGCCATATGCGATCAGAGATTGCAGGATCATAGGCGGATGGACGAGAACCAGGCACGGGCGCTGCTGAGCGCCAGGCGCGCGGAGACCGAGGGCCTGCTGAAGGCCACGCAACAGCAGGGACAGGCGGACCGGGAGGCCGAGGACGAGTCCGAGGACATCTCCGATCCCGCGCGGCCACTCACCGCCGAGGGCATCGACGATGCCCTCGCGCAGTCCTTCCGCGACCGACTGGCGGCATCGGGCGAGCTCCGCCGCGTTCTCCGAACACCAGCCAGCCCGTAACCCGAACGTGACCCATACCGGTTGATCTTCCCCGGCAAGACCTCGGCACTTATCAGGAGGACGGGTCAGGTCTGGGCAGCTATGTTGAAGGCTAATGCCATGTGCATCTTTTATTCTTTCTCATTCCGGTAGCTGTGATGGCAATTAGCACACGTAATTGGAATTAATCCGAAACGCGCCGCGGCATAGAGAGCCGAAGCTGCCCCAGCTATAAAAGAGTGCCGATGGTTAATTGCGTACTTTGTAACTGTTTGGTCTGCGTGTGAGTTGCCGAACGGCTGATTTCTATGTCCGCATTTAGGACACTTTAAACCAGATTCAGCCATTATTACCACGACCCTCCCTTTCGCCTACTTCTTCATGCAACATTATGAAGAGAAGTAACCAAGATTGCAATGTCGGTCAGATCAACACCGGGCGGTGTCCGCGTTATTAGTTAGCTTTTGGGCAAAAAGTCCAGTTCGACACTAGGTGTCAACCGAAAGCAGCATCAGTTGCTACGCTGTAGTGCATGGTAGCCCCGACTAATGTCCGGTTCCCGGAATCAGTTGACAAAGGCCTCGCCGACTACGCCCGCCAGGCGGGAGCGAAGAAGTCGACCGTTGTAGTCAGCGCGGTTCGAGAATGGCTGCGGATGCAGGCCCACCCCGGCGTCGTCTTCGTTGCGACGATCGGTGGTGATCGCCGTGCTGCTCTGTCGGCCGGTCCGCAGGTGTGGACAGTTGCCGAGGCATGGCTTCAGTACGACAAGGACGGGCGTACCGCCGCCGTCGTGGCTGAAGCTCTCGGGCTGACGGCCGCCGACGTGGAGAACGCGCTGGCCTACTGGGCTGACTTTCCGGATGAGATCGATGACCTGATCAGCCGTCACCGCGCTAGCCAGGACGAGGCGCTGGCCGCCTGGGAACGCCGCCGAGCGCTCGATGATGCCTGAGCGCCCAGATCCGGTTCCTGCTGGATGAGCACTATCCGGGCTGGCTTGCCGAAGACCTCGCAGCAGACGGGATTGATGCCGTCGCGTTAACGGCGCACCGGCCAGGAAGGCCCTGGTCGTGCTGGCCGCAGATCCCCCAGTGGGCCGCTGGTGGCTTGCTGACCCATCCGGCTGAGGTCCCTCACCACCGGAAACGAACCGGCCGCCTGCCTTGGACGCGTCGAAGTCCCGCACCGGCTCGGACGTGCCCGCCGCGAACAGCCCGCGCGGGAACACCAGCGCGAACTCGACGGGGCTGGCCGGGCACTCGCAGATCCAGGCGGATCATGCGGTCACCCGGCCAGCTTGCGCGCGGCTAGCTGGCAGCTTCTTCCGCGCCGGGAGCCGGGTCGCCGGGTGATTGAGCCGGATGCGTGGCGGCGATTGTCAGGCAGGCCAGTCCGGCCAGGATGGCCACCCCGGCCAGCGCGACAGCTCCGGCACGGATTCCGAGCCCAGCCGAACACCGCGCCCGTAACGCCCCAGGTAAACGCGCCGACGTAGGCGGCCGGCACGAGGGTGGTGCCGGTGAACAGGCACGCGGCCAGGCCGGGGCAAGCGCCGCTCGCCCCCAGGACCCGGCGCCCGGTAAGACGGTCCTTAAATCGGGGGATCACGAGGCTGGCCAGGATGGCCCCGATCTCCGACGCTGCCTCGAACAGGGCGAACTGCGAGGGCGGCCGGTGCAGCACATGACGCGCGTAAAGAGGCTCCACCACCAGAAACGCCGCCGACGTGAACGTCACCGCGGCGCTCATCACCACGATGAGCTGGACGCCGCGGTGCCGGGCCACCAGCTTGATGCCGTCCATGAACTCGCGGCGCCATCCTGTCTGCTCCGGGGGAGGAACTGGCCGGAGCGGGAGCGGCAGGACCACCGCTGCGCCGATCAGGTAGCTGGCCGCGTCCAGGATGAACGCTGCCGGGAACCCGGACAGGGCCAGGGCCACGCTCGCGGCCAGGGGGCCGACGACAGCACCAGCCGACGAGGCACCGCCCAGCAGCGCATTAGCCGCCAGCAGATCATCATCGGCGACGATCCGCGGGGGCAGCGCGTTAGCAGCCGGTCCCGCGAGCGAGCGGGCGACGCCGTAGCCGGCCGCCGCGACATCCAGGACGGCTAGTGACCCCGCGGCCGCCATGCCCAGCGCCGCGGCGGCCGCCGCGGCGTACCCTGCCACCAGCGCCTTTCTCGCAGGCTCCGGGTCCGGGCGATGCGGCAGAACCGGCCTCAAAGACGGTGACCACGGCATCTCCTCCTGGCAGGCCAGCACTCAGCTGGCAACGGACACGGCCTGGCTCTCCGCCGGACGGCTGCTCCTCGACAGAGGGCTCGCTCCAGCCGCACACGACGGGCCACCAAGCATGCCACGACTCAGCACGCTTGGCCGTCCGCGGCCGTGCCCCACGCTTTACCTGCACTGGCAGCAATCGAGGCCGCTGAGCGCCCACTGCCCGCCTGGCGGGCTGGCCAGCAGCCAGCCGCTCGGGTAGGCATGGCGTTATGGCATCTGGCGGTGCGGCCCACCACGACGGCACCGAGGTGGCGCGCTACTGGCGGCACTCGGGGGTGGCCGGGGTTGACCTTCTCCGGGCCCGGTTCGTCACCCACCGGTACGGCCGGCACGCGCACGAGACCTACACGCTGGGAGTGATCGAGGCCGGCGTCGAGGAGTTCGAGCACCGCGGCAGCCTGCTGCGCGCCGGCCCCGGCGCCGTGGCGCTGCTCAACCCGGAGGTCGTCCATACCGGTCAGGCGGCCGGGCCGGACGGCTGGTCGTACCGCGTCTTCTATCCCGCGGTCGAGGTCGTCACCGACATCGCCGCCGAGCTGGGCTGGCGGGATGGGCCGCCGGTCTTCCCGGAGACGGTGATCCGCGACGCGGGCAGCGCCCGGCTGCTGCACGCCGCGCATGTCGCCGCCGAGCGCGGGGACCGGCTGGCCTCCTCCAGCCTGCTGCGGACGGCGATCGCCGGCCTGCTCGCCGCCCACGCCGCGGCCGGCCCGGGCGGCGGGAGCAGCCGCTGCGGCCGCGCCCCGGCAGCGGTGGCGCAGACGCGCGAGCTGCTGGCCGGGCGGCTCGCCGACCCGCCCAGCCTGGATGAGCTGGCCGCCGCCACCGGGCTGGGTCCCTTCGCGCTGCTGCGCGCCTTCCGGGCCGAGACCGGCCTGCCGCCGCACGCTTACCTGAACCAGCTACGGGTCCGGCGGGCTCGCTGCCTGCTCGACGGCGGCCTGGCGCCGGCGGAGGTGGCGGCGCACGCGGGATTCGCCGACCAGGCGCACCTGACCCGGCACTTCAAGCGGGTCGTCGGCGTTCCGCCCGGCGCTTACCAGCGGGAGCGACGGCCTGCGGCCGGGCAGGCAAGAACGTACAAGACCGCCTGCCCGGGCGGCTCATAGCCTGAGGTCATGGTGCAGGGAGCTGGCCGCCCGGTGCGGGACGGCCTCGGCCTCGGCCTGGCCGTCGGCGTGTCGGGGCTGGCGTTCGGGGCGGCCGCCGTCGGATCCGGGCTGAGCGCGTGGCAGGCCTGCGCGCTCAGCGCGCTCGCTTTCACCGGCGCCTCGCAGTTCGCGCTCATCGGTGCCGTGGCCGTGGGCGGGAACCTCATCGCGGCCACGGCCGGCGCCATCCTGCTGGGCAGCCGCAACACGCTCTACGGGCTGCGGCTCACCAGCCTGCTGCGACTGCGGGGCACCCGCAGGCTGCTCGGCGCCCAGGGCGTCATCGACGAGACGACCGCCGTGGCCCTGGCCCAGCCGGACGCCAGGGACAGCCGGGTGGCCTTCGCCGTCACCTTCACCTGCCTGTACCTGACCTGGAACATCTGCACGCTGGCCGGTGCCCTCGGCGCGGGAACGCTGGCGTCACCGCGCGCGCTGGGGCTCGACGTGGTGGGGCCGGCCGCGTTCCTGGCACTCATCTGGCCGCGGCTGCGAGCCGGGCGGACCGAGCGCGTCGTCGCCGCGGCCGGCGCCGCCATCGCTCTTGGCCTGACTCCCGTCCTGCCGACGGGGGTGCCGGTCATCCTGGCCGCCACGGCCGCGCTGGGCGGCGCGCTGGCCACCTCCCCTCCGGCGGCGCCTGCCCCGGCCCGGGCGGGCGGGCCGTGACGGGACTGTGGATCGCCGTGCTGGCCACGGCGGCTGGCTGCTACGCGCTCAAGCTGGCCGGGCTCACGGTTCCCGAGCGGGTCCTGGACCACCGCCGGGTGCGGTGGTTCGCCGAGCTGGTACCGGTCGCGCTGCTCGCGGCGCTGTCCGCGGTCGAGGTAGCCACGGCCGGGCATGCCATCGTGCTCGACCCCGCCCGGCTGGCCGGGCTCGCCGCCGCCATCGTCGCGCTGCTGCTGCGGGCGCCGTTCCTGGCGGTCATTGTGGCCGCGGCCGCGACGACCGCGCTGCTGCGCGCCGCCGGCATCGCCTGACGTCCGCCCTCTCCCGGCGGCCCGCGCGCGGCCGCCGGGTCGTGGCGGGTAATGTGCGCCGCGTGACTGTCGAGGTTGAGGTACTCAGTGAGGTAACCGACGAGGTCGTGGAGGCGTTCGGGCGGCTGCTGCCCCAGCTGTCCCGGTCCGCTCCGCCGCTGAGCCAGGCGGCACTCGCCGCGATTGTGTCCGCGCCCGCCGTCAGCGTGCTGGTCGCCCGCTCGGACGGGGCCATCCGCGGAACGCTGACGCTCGCGATGTTCCCGATCCCTACCGGGCTGCGAGCCTGGATCGAGGATGTGGTCGTCGACGACGCGGCCCGCGGCCAGGGCGTCGGCGCCGCGCTGACACAGGAGGCGCTGCGCATCGCCCGGGCCGCCGGGGCCCGGACAGTGGACCTGACCTCGCGGCCCTCGCGGGCGGCCGCCGGGCGGCTCTACGAGCGGCTCGGCTTCGAGACGCGGGAGACCCGGATGTACCGGTACCCGCTGGACAGGCCTGCGAGTTCCTGACCCGGCCCCGGTTCGGCCCCGCCGGGGACCTATCCGCCCAGTTCCGCCACCGCGTCGAGCAGCCGGACGACGTCGGACTGATCGTTGTAGTGCACCAGGCCCGCCCGGACCGCGCTGCCCGAGTCGCGGATGCCCAGGGCGCCGGTCAGCTCCCAGGCGTAGTTATCCCCGTTCCAGACGTTGATCTTCCGCTCGGCGAGATGCTCCGCCACCTGCCGGGGCGTGCGGCCGGCCACGTTGAAATAGGCGGTGGCGGTGCGGCTGGCCGCCTTCCCGTAGGTCGTCACATGCTCCATGTCGTCCAGGCCGCCGAGCAGAACCTCGAGGAGCTCCTGCTCGTGCCGTGCCACCGCGGTCATCGCGGTCACCACCCGCTCCCGGAGGCTGCCGTTAGCCGGGCCGGCCAGCGACGCCAGATGCTCGACGGCGGCACTGACTCCGGCCAGGTCGGCGAAGGGCAGGGTGCCCCATTCAAAACGATCGGGCACGTCATCGGGGGCGGGCATCAGCTTGTCGGGCCGCAGCGAGCGCAGCAGCCCCGGGTCGGCGACGACCGCTCCGATGTGCGGCCCCGACCACTTATAGGCGCTGGTGGCATAGAAATCAGCGCCGAGGGCGCGCACGTCGACCGGGCCGTGCGGGGTGGCGTGCACCCCGTCGACGTAGCTGAGCGCGCCGGCCGTCCGCGCGCTGGCGGTGATCGCCGCGACATCGGGCCGGGTCCCGATGATGTTGCTGGCCGCGGTGACGGCCACCAGCCTGGTGCGCGGCGATAGCAGGCTGGCGTACTGCGCGGCCGGCAGCTCCCCGGTCACCGGGTCGATCTCGGCCCAGCGGACCACCGCGCCGGCCCGGGCCGCGAACTGCACCCACGGCCGCACGTTGGCGTCGTGGTCCAGCCTGGACACGATGACCTCGTCGCCGGCGGCCCAGTCCTTGGCCAGGGTGTTGGCCAGCCGGTAGGTCAGGGTGGTCATGTTAGGGCCGAGGATGACGCCGTCGGGCTCGCCGCCGGTCAGGGCGGCGAGCGCGCGCCGGCACTCGGCCGTGATGGAGTCGGATCGCTTGCTGGCCGGGAAGGCCCCGCCCGAGTTTCCCAGGCCGGCCGCATGCGCTGCGCCGATCGCCTGGATGACCGAGGACGGCACCTGCGTGCCCGCGGCCCCGTCCAGGTAGGCGTACCCGTCGGCCAGCGCCGGGTAGGCGGCGCGGATGGCGCGGACGTCGATGCCCATAGTCGTCAGGCCCTCCGGGGGTGTCGCGGGAGTATCGCGGGGTGT
>Ga0307372_10003214_pt1 | contig 26333 bp, 20 predicted proteins | sample OX1MG_FD_202533 | JGI IMG/M metagenome (GOLD analysis project Ga0307372, IMG submission 202533) | Soil microbial communities from Risofladan, Vaasa, Finland - OX-1 | ecosystem: Environmental > Terrestrial > Soil > Coastal area > Acid sulfate soil | place: Finland: Risofladan, Vaasa | collected... | reverse complement strand
CGCTGCGAGGCGCTCCCGGAGCGCCGACAGTGAGCGTGCTCGCTGTTTGGAAAACCCAGATCGCGTTCGTGTTGCCCTGGCCGTCCAATGTGAGGTCGGAGCCGGTGATTAGGAACGAGCCGCCCGCCGCTTTGTATACGCCGGGAGGGAGGACAAGACCGCCGAGCTGGCCCGCGCCTGGATCCGTGCCGCCAGGACGCGAAGCGGGCGAAAGATTATTGAACGCGGAGAGCGCATCGGTTGCGGCCTGGGTGGCGATTGCGAAAGTGGTGGAGGTGCCTTCGGACGGGCACCCGACGGTGGGAGGCGGCGGAGCGGTGTCTATATTTCCGTTGACCGTTCCCACATTGCTGCCCGTTTCCGTGTACGTGCATCCCGCGCCCGCGTCGTGGAAACCGGTGACGACGGTGGAAGCGCCGGTGGTTCCGATATCTCCATTTATTATTGTATTAATACCCTGGTTGGTTATTCCCGCGCCGCCTCCGAAGGCTCCAAAAGTGGCGGCGGTGCCGAGATTGGGCGCGGTGGGACCGACGGACGCGCCGGTGGTAAAGGACCAGGGATTCGGCTTCGATCCGGAGGCGAGGGCATTGCCGGAGAGGTCCTTGGCCGCGGTCGAAATCGTGGCCGTATATTGCGTGGTGGCCGTGAGGTTGGCCGCGGGCGTGAAGGTGGCGATATTGCTCGCGGAATCGTAGGTGACGTTGCCAGCGACGGCAGCGCCGCCCGCTCCGGCCACGGCCAAAGTGAATGTGCCCGGCGCGGTGATCGTCGCGGGATTCATGGCTTCACTGAAAGTGGCGTTCACCGCCGCGTTGAGAAGAACGTTGGTGTCCGCACTGGCTGGACTGGTGAGAGTGATCGTGGGCGCAGTGTTATTCGGGCCCGCGCCGGTGGTGAAGTTCCACGGATTGGGAACAGCGCCGGCTACGAGGGCGTTGCCGCTAAGGTCCTTGGCGGCGTTTGTGACTGTGGCCGTGTACTGGGTGTTGGCCGTGAGATTCGCGGTCGGAGTGAAAACGGCTGTCGAGTTTGCGTAACTGACGGTTCCCGGTACGGCCGCGCCGCCCGCTCCGGCGACCGCGACGGTGAACGTGCCCGAGGCAGTGATGGTCGCCGAGTCCATTACCTTGCTGAAGGTTGCGGTGATGGTTTGATTCGTGGGGACAGCGGTTGCCGCCGAGACAGGATTGGTGGACGTCACCGTCGGATGCGTGGTGTCCGGTGCTGTGCCGGTTGTAAAACTCCAGACGAAGTTGGATGCCAGGCCGGCGCCTGCCGCGTTTTGCGCCGCAGTGGTGATCGTGGCGGTGTATTGAGTGCTGGCCGAGAGATTCGCGGTGGGCGCAAACATCGCCGTGTTCGTTGCGGAGACGTAAGTGACGGTACCCGGGACTGCGGCGCCTCCGGCCGTTACTGCCAGGGAGAACGTTCCGGCGGCGGTTACCGTTGCAGGGTTCATCGGCTCACTGAACGTGGCGGTGATTTTCTGGTTTATGGGCACAGTGGTCGCGGCATTGGCAGGATCGGTGGAAATTACAGTGGGAATCGTTCCTGTGGTGAAAGTCCAAACAAAATTGCTGGCCAGAGAAGTGCCCGCGGGATTCTGCGCTCCCGTGGTGATCGTGGCTGTATAGAGAGTGCTGGCGGCCAAAGGCGCGGAGGGAGTAAATGTCGCCATGGTTCCGGAGGAGGTGACCGTGCCTGTGACTGCGCCGGATGGTCCCGTGAGGGTGAAGGTGGAGGAAGTGATCGTGCTGACGTTCATCGCCTGATTGAAATTCGCGGTGATGACCTGAGCCGTGGGCACACCCGTGGCACCGTTGGCAGGGACAGTGGAAGTGACGAGCGGCGTAGAGGCGGTGAGCGTCTGCTCGCGTCCACAGGCGGCGACAAGGTTCGCCAGCACAAACGCCAGTATCAAGATGTTGCGAGACGATTTCGGGGCCGTCGTTTGCGCCGTTCTTTGCGTGGTTACCGTAGGCATCAGGATCTCCTGTTCAGTGTCTTTCAGTCGTTTTTCGGTCGCGCTTCAGTCGTTTTCGGTGGTCTTCAATATTTCACATATGGATAGCGTTCCGTTTGCGTCGGCAATCTTTTGGTTGAGCCGTGAGCCCATTGGTATGGGTAAGAACATGTAGTTCATTGGGTGCGTCATTGGGCGCGCCATTGCGCGAGCATTGCATATTGAAATCTCGAGCTAACAACTACGGGAGGGGAAAGAGGTTGAGGCAAAGTTAGCGCCAAAGGCGAAACGAGGTGAAGGAGGGGCTGGGAACGGAGCGGAATTCCGCTAAGTGACAGATTACACGGGACAAAATCCGCAGCATATCTTTAGTGACAGGAAACGGAATTTGGACCTAGTACTAGATTTCGACCCGAATCGAGAAGGAAGCGAAGCCGTTTCAGGACGAATTCCCGAGTGCGATTTAAAGGCAATTCAACCGGAGTCGGGAGGTTTTGGGCGAGGGGGTTCGAGGGGCGCAACCATGGGACTAGTACTTTGCGGTCAATTTTATGGACCTCATCGGCCATACCCAAGGGCGGACGCGTCGCCTATCGTAAGCGCGACCCACAAAAGCACACAGGCTGAAGAGTCTGTGCCACAGGCAGAACGGCATGGAGAAACTGCTCGAAGTCCGGGGATTGACGATTCAATACGACGCGGCGGGAGCGCATCCGCACCGGGCGGTGGATGGCGTTTGTTTCGATATTGGGAGCGGCGAAGTGGTGGGGCTGATGGGCGAATCGGGCTGCGGCAAATCGAGCATTGCGCTGGGCGTTCTCGGCTTGCTGGACAGGGAAAGCGCGGCGGTCTCCGGTTCCATTTTGTTTCGCGGGCAGGAACTGCTGAAGATGGGCGAGCGAAGGCTCGAAAAAATCCGCGGGGCGGGGATTTCGCTGGTGTTTCAAGAGCCGGGAATTTCGCTGAGTCCGATGATGCGCGCCGGAGAGCAGGTGGCGGAAGTGATCCATGCGCATCGCGGAGGGAGCTGGAAGGATTGTCGCGAAGAAGCGGAAACGATGCTGGCGCAAGTCGGGCTGGAGCGAACGAAGCGGATTTTTTCGGCGTATCCGCACCAATTGAGCGGCGGGCAGCGACAGCGCGTGGTGCTGGCGCAAGCGCTGGCGTGCGGGCCGGCGCTTTTAATCGCCGATGAGCCGACGGCTTCGCTCGATGCGCGCAGCCAGGCTGACTTTGTGGCGCTGCTTCGCAGGCTGAAAGAGGAGACGGGCATTTCGATTCTGCTGATCAGCCACACGCCCGAAATTCAGGCGAGTCTTGCGGATCGCCTGCTGGTGATGAAGGACGGACGAATTGTCGAAGAGGGGAACTTCGGGGAAATTTATCGGAATCCTCGACAGGATTACACGCGGGCGATTTTGCGGCGCGCGGCGCGCGGAATGGAACATCATTTCAATAACGAGAGCGAAATTACCGGCGAGGAGCAACTGGTTCGATGAGGAATTCCGGCCATGAAGCGCTGGTTCGCATCCGCGGACTGGGGAAGCGGTATGTGCAGAGACGTCCGCTGACGCGAACGAAATTCACGATTGAAGCGCTCGAAAATGTGGACCTGACGATTCGCCGCGGGACGACTCTGGCATTGGTGGGCGAATCGGGCGCGGGAAAGTCAACGCTGGTGCGGTGTTTGTGCCTGATTGAAAAGCCGACGAGCGGGGAAATCTGGTTTGACGGAGTGAATCTGCCGGCGCTGGGACGGAAGGAACTTCTTCCCGTGCGGCGTCAAATTCAAATTATTTTTCAGGATCCGACTTCGGCGCTGAACCCCAGATTTACGGCGGGAGAAATTATCGCGGAACCGCTCGCGATTCGACACGAAGGAACCAAACAGCAGCGGCGGCAGCGCGCGCTGGAGCTGATGGAACAGGTCGGACTATGCGCGAAGGACGAAAATAAACTGCCGTTGGAGTTCAGCGGCGGACAAAGACAGAGGCTGGCGATTGCGAGGGCGCTGGCGCTGGAACCGAAACTTTTGATTCTCGACGAAGCGCTGTCGAGTCTGGACCTTGCCAATCAGGAAATGATTTTGAGGCTGCTCGGCGATTTGCAGGCGAGGCACGCGCTGACGTACGTGCACGTGTCGCACGATTTGCGAATGGTGGGCGATCTGGCCGATGAAGTAGCGGTGATGTTGGAAGGAAAAATCGTGGAGCAGAAGCGCACGGTGGATTTATTCCTTCACGCGGAACACCCGTATACGCAGGATCTGCTGGACGCGGCGCGGCCGCACGAGTCCCTATGCCAAGACATCCGCCGGGAGCGGATCGCTTAGGATTTTACGATGCGATACCTTACAAAGCGGCTTTTACATGCAGCGTGGCTGCTGATTGCCATTTCGTTTTTTTCGTTCGCGCTGTTGCAATGGGCGCCGGGGAATTTTTTTGATGCCCTGCGGATGAATCCGCGCGTCTCCGCGCAAACGGTCGCGGGTCTTCGCGCGGAACACGGGATGAATCGGTCGTTTCCGGTGCGGTACGCGCGCTGGGCGGGTTCCATGCTGCGCGGCGACATGGGCGTATCGCTTTCCTACAATAGCCCCGTAGCGCCGCTGCTGTGGGCGCGCGCTCGAAATACACTGCTGTTGACGAGCACCTCCACTTTGCTGGCATGGCTGCTGGCGATTCCGCTGGGAATTTGGAGCGCCGCGAATAAAGGGAAGTGGGGCGACCGCGCGTGCGTCTTCGCTACTTCAACGCTGCTGACGATTCCTGATTTGCTGCTTTTTTTGGTGTTGCTGCTGCTGGCTGCGCGCACGGGATGGTTCCCCACGGGAGGAATGGTTTCAACTGACTTTGGCGACTTTGGATTTTGGAGCAAAGTGAAAGACATGGCCGTGCACCTGGCGCTGCCGTGCGTGGGGCTGGCCGTAGTTACGCTTCCCGTGCTGGTGCGGCACATCCGCTCCGCGATGATTGAAGCGCTGGAGGCGCCATTCATTCGCGCGGCGCGCGGACATGGCATACCGCGCCGGCGGCTGCTGCTGCGTTACGCGCTGCAGGCGGCGTCGAATCCGCTGATTTCACTGCTGGGATTTTCGATTGCGACCATGCTGAGCGCTTCGGTGATCGTGGAAGTGATTATGAGCTGGCCGGGGCTGGGACCGCTGATGGTACAAGCTATTCTGTCGCGCGACGTGTACGTGGTGGTTGGCGTGGTGACGCTGTCGTCAGTTTTTCTGGTGGCGGGCAATCTGTTTGCGGACGTGCTGCTGTTCGTCAGCGATCCGCGGATTCGCGTGGAGTGAAGCGGTGAAGCGCCAACGTAAACTTTGGGTGGCTGTGATCCTGCTGGCAGGATTTCATGGGCTAGTGCTATGCGCGGGGTTTTTTGCGCCGTATAGTTTTTCCGCGCAGGATCGTGAGCTTCCGTTCGCGCCGCCCACGCGAATTCATTTCTTCGACGCGCAGGGCAAATTCCACGCGCGGCCGTTTGTGTATGGACTGAAAGACAATCCAGCGATTTTCGGCGCGTATGAAACGGATTCTGCGGCGATATATCCGGTGCATTTTTTCGTGCAAGGCGCACGCTACAAAATTGCGGGATTATTTCCGTCGCACCTGCATCTTTTCGGCGTGGGCGCGCCGGGGCGAATTTTCGCGCTGGGGAGCGACGCGTATGGACGCGACCAGTTCACGCGGTTTCTATACGGCGGGCAGATTTCATTGGCGGCGGGTTGGATCGCGGCGACGCTGTCGGTGCTGCTCGGAATTATTATTGGTTCGCTCGCGGGATTTTACGGCGGATGGATCGATGACGTGCTGATGCGCGGAGGGGAGTTGTTCCTGGCGTTGCCGTGGCTCTATCTGCTGTTCGCGGTGCGTGCGGCGCTGCCTCTGCAGATCGCGCAGTGGGAAGTGTTTCTGCTGCTGGTCGCGGTGATCGGGCTGATCGGATGGGCGCGGCCGGCACGTTTAATTCGCGGCGCGGTGCTGAGCGCCAAGGAACGCAATTTCGTGACAGCGGCGCGGGCGTTTGGCGCGTCGGATTTTTATTTGCTGCGCCGGCATGTGCTTCCGCAAACGTATGGAATCCTGCTGACGCAAATGACGATTCTGATTCCGCAATATATTCTGGCGGAGGTTACGCTGACGTTTCTGGGGCTGGGCGTGGGCGAGCCGATGCCGAGCTGGGGCAGCCTGCTCGCGTCCCTGCAGCAATACTATGTGCTCTCGTCGTATTGGTGGATGTTCGTGCCTGCCGTGCTGCTGATTCCCGTCTTTCTCGCTTATTACATTGCCGCCGATGCTCTGCAGGAACGTCTGAAATCCGTGCCGCTGTAAAAATAGACGAATCTCTGCTAAAAATTTTGATATGCCCCAGGTGAGCCACTCAAAGCACGCGCTGGCTGCGCTTGCCATTGCAATCCCATGCATCGTCTTTTGGACGATTGGCTTGCCGGCGATGGCCGTCTCGACCAGGGCGCTTCCGGCGCAAAGCGTGGAAGACCGAATGGTGACGGACAATCCGCCGGGCCGGCGCGGAGGAGAAATCGCGGTTGCGCTGCGATCCGATCCCAAAACTTTGAACCCGGCGCTGGCCGAGGACGCGACGTCGCGCGACATCATTTACTGCATGAATGCCGACCTGATTCATATCAATCGCAAAACGCAGGAGACGGAATCGGCGCTGGCAAAATCCTGGAGCGTTTCACACGACGGAAAAACATATACATTGCAGCTTCGGCGCGGGCTGCGATTCTCCGACGGAAAGCCGTTCAATGCGGACGACGTGATATTCACTTTCAAAGTGTATCTGGACGAAAAAATCCATTCGCCGGAGCGGGATTTACTGATCGTCGGCGGTAAACCCATTTCCGTTCAGAAAATCGACGATTACACGGTGCAATTTCGATTGGCACAGCCCTACGCCGCAGCGGAGCGGCTGTTTGACGGAATGCCCATTCTGCCGAAGCATCTGCTGGAGGATGCGTACAAGAACGGCACTTTCTCGAAAGCGTGGAGCATTTCGATGCCGCCGAAGCAATTTGCGGGGCTTGGGCCATTTCGGTTGAAGGAATATGTGCCGGGGCAGCGGATTGTTCTGGAGCGGAACCCATACTATTGGAAAGTGGATGGCAAAGGGAATCAACTGCCGTATCTCGACGAGATTGTTTTTTTGTTCGTTCCGAGCGAAGACGCTCAAGTGATCCGCTTCCAGGCGGGGGACACGGACATTCTGAGCAGCTTCAGCGCGCAGAATTTCGCGGTGCTGCAGGGAGCGCAAGCGGCCAAGGGCTACCATCTGTACGACCTGGGACCGGGGCTGGAATACAATTTTCTGTTCTTCAACATGAACGACCTGACGACAAAAAATCTGCCGCAAATTGCGCGGAAGCAGGCGTGGTTCCAGGATGTGCGTTTTCGCCAGGCGGTGTCGGCGGCGATCGATCGCGAGGGAATCGTTCGGCTGGTGTATGACGGGCGAGCGACACCGCTGTGGAGCCAAGTGACTCCGGGAAATAAACGGTGGGTGGACTTGGCGCTGCCGCATCCGCCGCGGTCGCTCGCACTCGCGCGGGGATTATTGAAGAGCGCGGGCTTCTCGTGGAAGGGCGATGGGACTCTGATGGACGCGCGAGGGAATCCCGTGGAATTTTCGATTCTGACAAGCTCCTCGAATGCCGAGCGCACGAAAATGGCGACAATTATTCAGAATGACTTGAGTCAGTTGGGAATGAATGTTCACGTGGTGTCACTGGATTTTGGCGCGATGGTGGACCGGCTGCTGAATAGTTTCGACTATGAAGCGGCGGTGATGGGCATTGCCAGCGGAGACACCGATCCCACGTCCGAGATGAATGTGTGGCTTTCGAGCGGCGGCACGCACTTGTGGCACTTGAATGAGAGCAAGCCTGCGACGCCGTGGGAAGCGGAAATGGACCGGCTGATGAACGAGCAACTGATCACGCTGAATTATGAACGGCGAAAGCGCCTGTACGATCAAGTGCAGCAAATCGTGGAGCAAAATCTGCCGGTGATTTGCCTGGCGAGTCCGGACATTCTGGCGGGAGCGAAGGATCGCGTGGGAAATTTCGATCCCGCGATTCTGGATCCTTACGCGCTGTGGAATGTTGAGGAACTGTACGTTCACTAGAACCTGCGCGCACTGGGGGTTTTCGCCGACGCTGAAAGAAGAAAAGAGCGGGCGAGACGCCGGCGCTACGGAAACGAAAAACCTCAGCGGCTGAAGCCGTGTTCTGACGAAAACCATTTGTGAGATGCCCGTCGGCTCAATGGTTGCGAGGCCGAAGATGCAGCGAAAAGCTTCCGTGAGCGACGAAGAGCGAACCGCGTGGACGGACACGAGGCTGGTGCAACAGTGTCTGCGAGGCAGCGAAGAGGCATGGGCGGCGCTGATCGATAAGTACAAAAACCTCATTTTCTCGATTCCCATCAAGTATGGATTCTCGCCGGATGACGCCACGGATATTTTTCAGGCGGTTTGCGTGGAGCTGCTTTCGGAGCTTCCGAAATTGCGGAAGGCGAAGGCTCTGCCGAAGTGGATCATGCAAGTGACCGCGCACAAATGCTTTCACCACAAGCGGGAACTGCAACGAATGGAAGTTCCCGATGCGGACGGCGAGCGCCCGGAGCAGAGCACTCCGGCGCGCGCCGAGGGAATTCTAAGAGAGGCCGAAGAGGAACAGGCGCTGAGACATGCGATGAGTGAACTGCCGGCGCGCTGCCGTCAACTGATTCAGATGCTGTTTTTCGAGGAGCCTGCGCGCCCGTATCAGCAGCTCGCGGCGGAGCTGGGGCTTTCCACTGGATCGATCGGATTCATCCGGCAACGGTGCCTGGAGCGTTTACGCAAAGGGCTGCGCGAAGCAGGTTTCTCGTGACGCCGCGCGGGAAAAACTCGCTGACAGAAGCTGCGCTGAAGGATTTGGCAAGGCTGAAGGATGATGCCAGCCGCGCGCGATATCTCTTGCGGCGTCCCCGGCTGTGCTGCAAGAGCGTCGTCGAGCAATTGAACGAAGTGGTGCGCGGGAAGCTGCGAGCGGACACGCACGAGGCCCTTTCCCTGGCGGAAGCGGCGGTTGCCATCGCGCGAAAATTGCGGAATCGCGAAGCGCTGGGGCGCAGCCTGCGTTCGAAGGCGAACGCCCTATACATGATTGGGGACAACCAACACGCGCTGGAGTTTCACGCGGAAGCCATCGAAACATTTCAGAAGGCGGGGAACGCGCTGGAAGAAGCGCGCACGCTGATTCCCTCCATCCAGCCGCTGATTTTGCTCGGGCAATATGACCGGGCGTTCGAGTGCGCCGAAGCGGCCAGAAAAATATTCGAACGCTTGGGGGATAAGCAACGCCTGGGGCATCTGGAGATTAATGTTGGGAACATTTATCACCGGCAGGACCGGTTCGAAGAGGGGCTTGCTTGCTACGAGCGCGCGTACGAAATGCTGCTGCCGTTTCGCGACTCGGAGGGGCTTGCCGTGGCGCTGTACAACATGGCGGTCTGCCTGATCACGCTGAACGATTTTCCGCGCGCGCTGGCCACGTACCAGCGCGCGCGAGAGATGTGCGTGCAGCACGGCATGACGCTGCTGGTGACGCAAAGCGATTACAACATCGCTTACCTGTATTACCTGCGAGGCGAGTACAGCCGGGCGATTGAGATGCTGCGCGCCACGCGCGTGAAATGCGAGGAAAACGGAGACGCGCATGTGCTGGCCCTTTGCTTCTTCGATTTATCGGAAATTTATCTGGAACTGAACCTGAGCACCGAGGCTCGGGACGTGGCTCACGAAGGGTATCTGCGGTTCCAGAAACTCGGGATGGGTTACGAAGAGGCGAAATGCCAGGCGAATGAGGCCATGGCGTTGAGCCAGGTGGGCAAAGCGATGCGCGCGCTGGAATTGTTCGATCAGGCGCGCGTAAAATTCGTGCGCGAGAAAAATCTGGTGTGGCCGTGGCTGATTGATTTGTATCAGGCGGTGGTGCTGTACAACGAAGGGCGGCTGTTTGAAGCGCGGCGGCTGTGCACGCGCGCGGCTAAATTTTTCGACACGTCAATGTTGCCGGGCAAAGGAGTGCTGTGCCAATTGTTGCTGGCGCGGCTGTCGTTGAAAACGGGGGACCTGGCGGCCGCGCGCAAGGAATGCGCGCGCGCGTTGGAACGACTGGCGGCGCTCGAAGCACCGGTTCTACGCTATCAGGCGGAATTTCTTATGGGCCAGGTGCAACAGGCTTCGGGTGATTTGAGAGGAGCGTATGACTCGCATCAGCGCGCGCGCGAAGCGCTGGAAACGTTGCGCAGCAGCCTGCGGGCCGAAGAACTGAAGATTGCGTTCATGAAAAACCGGCTGGAGGTTTACGAATGCCTTGTCGATATCTGCATGAAGGACGATGCGAAGGAAAATTCCAGCGAGGAATCTTTCGGATACATGGAGATGGCGAAGTCCCGCAGCCTGGCGGAGCTGCTGGTGCATCACGCGCAGGCGATGCCGGCGGGCGAAGCGGGGCAGAGCGGACTGGTGCGGCGAATCAGGGAAATGCGCGAGGAACTCAACTGGTATTACCGGCGGCTGGAACAGGAACAATTGCGCGGGGAAGACCCGTCGCCGGAACGAATTGAAAAACTGCAGAAGCAAGCGCTGGAGCACGAAAATGAACTGTTGCGCGCTCTGCGTGAACTTCCCATGCCGCAAGCGATGGGAAGCGTGGCGCACGATCCGGCCAATGATCCGGCGCTGACTTCGCTCGATCGCATTCGCGCTGCTTTGCCGGCGGATGCGGCACTTATTGAATATTTCAGCCTGAAGGACCAGTTTATCGCGGCGGTGCTGACGAGCGAGAAACTCGAAATCGTTCCGCTGACTCCCGTGTCGCGGGTGGTCAATTTACTGCGGATGCTGCATTTTCAGATTTCGAAATTCCGCCTGGGCGCGGGGTACACGCAGGAATTCGCAAAACCGTTGTTTGATGCGGCGCAGGCCCACCTGAAGGAACTTTACAAGGAAGTGATGACGCCGCTGCGAGTGCATTTGCGCGCTCGCCATCTGGTGATTGTGCCGCACGGCGTGCTGCACTACCTGCCGTTTCACGCGCTTTTTGACGGCGATGACTACGTGATCGATTCGTTCACGGTTTCGTATGCGCCGAGCGCGGGTATTTTCGCCCTTTGCCAGCAGAAAGCCTCGCGCGCTTCGGGGCCACCGCTTATTTTGGGCGTGCCCGATGCGCAGGCGCCCTTGATTCTCGACGAAGTGCAATCGGTCGCTAAAATCCTGCCCGGCGCGGAATTGATTGTGGGTGCGGATGCCAACGAGAATGCGTTGCGAACGAAGGGATTGCACAGCCGATTGATTCACATTGCCACGCATGGCACTTTCCGGCAGGACAATCCAATGTTCTCCGGGATCCGCCTGGGCAATGCGTATTTGAGTCTTTACGATTTGTACCAACTGAAGCTGGACGCTGACTTGGTTACGTTGAGCGGATGCGCGACTGGATTGAATGTAGTCACCGCGGGCGATGAATTGCTGGGGTTAATTCGGGGGCTTCTGTACGCGGGCGCGCAGTCGCTTCTGCTGACTTTATGGAACGTTCACGACCGTAGTACGGCAGACTTCATGACGTACTTTTACCGGCGGTTTCAAGGTGAGGCCGACAAGGCCCCGGCTTTGCAGGGCGCCATGCAGGAACTGCGCCAGCAGTACCCTCACCCGTATTATTGGGCTCCATTTGCCCTGATCGGGAAGATTTCCGCCGCCTGACCCCCTGCCAGATTTTTTTCGTCCGCCCTATATTTTTTGGCCGCGGTGACACCCTTATGTACAGGTATGGAAAAAGGAAAGGTGCAGGATGGAAGCGGGGAACGACAAAATTCGATGAAATGGGGGGATGTGAAATGAGGCATTTTTCGTTGGAACAATGGGCTGATTTCGCCCGGGACTTAGTTGGAAAGGAAAAGAAAGCGGCCATGCAGGAACACCTCGAGAGCGGCTGTAAGCCATGCGCGGATATTCACAAGGAATGGTCGCGCGTCCGCGAGGTAGCCGGGCGCGAACGTGCGTATCAGGCGCCAGAAAGCGCGGTGCGAACGGTGAAGGGGATGGGGGCTATTCATCGTCGCCCGGCAAAGCCAGGGATTGCGCAGTTGCTGTTCGACAGTTCGCGCAGCCCGGTAGCCGCCGGAGTGAGGTCTGCTTCGACGATCGCGCGGCAATTGCTTTATGGCGTCGGGGCTTACCGCATTGATGTGCGAATGGAGCCACAGATGGACTCCGACAAGATTTCATTGGTCGGGCAGGTGCTGAATTCGGCCGAACCCGCGAAGCACGTCGGCGATGTGCCGGTGGCGCTTTTGAAGGGCCGGAAAGTAGTGGGCGAATCGCAAACCAACGCATTCGGAGAATTTCACTTGGAGTGCGATTTGGAAGGCCGGCTCGAATTGCGGTTCATTTTACCGCAAGGAATGGAAGTGAGGATTCCGCTGGTTGAACCTGCCAAGGGAAGTTTTGCCGGTGATTTGGAAGCTATTGAATCTGAAAAGGTTAAGAGGAATACATCGCGGAGCAGACAAAGTACTAGGAAGAGAGTTTTGTGAAATGCCGCCGAAAACAGCCGCTTGTACCATTGAGCGAACTGCGTCGTTCCGGCAAGACTAGGACTTGCACAACGACATCGGCCGCCAAAGGAGCAGCACAAACATGAAGCGTTTAACATGGATTTTGACATTTACCCTGATCGGACTTTGGGGTCAGCCTGCTTCGGCCCAGCTGCTGTCGAGCAGCACCACGATCAGTACGACCTCCACTGCTACCGCAGGCGGAGTGATTGTCCGAACAAACCTCGGCGTTTTGGGGTTGCAGACTGTTTGTTTGCTCAACGGGTGTACGGTGACCGGAAGCATAGACGGAAACCTCGGACAAGTTTTCCTGGTAACGCCGAATTCGGGTCTTCTTCCTGATGTCCTGGCCGCGACTTTGAGACTTGTCACCGGGATTCTCGACGCGGAGACGGACCAAGTGCTCGTGCTGCCGCCCAACCCAGCAACTGGGGCGTTGCAAACACTGGTGCCGATCTACCTCTACGACGAGAATCCAGTGGACTACTTCGGCACAATGGTCTGGGATGGCTACGCCAATCAGCCCGCCGCGCAAATCATCAACGTCGATAAGGCTCAGGACACCTTTCACGTAACTGGCGCGGGAATCGTTGCGGATATCGACACGGGTGTTGACCCGAATCATCCGGCTCTCAAGCCGATCCTGCTCCAAGGGTACGATTTCACGCGCAACCAGCCCGGCGGGTCAGAGATGACCGATCTCGGCGGGTCGACTGGGTCTTCGTGCAGTTCTTGCCAAGCCGCGTTCGTGAACCAGCACACGGCAGCGATGCTGGATCAACATACGGCCGCGATGCTCGATGGCACGGCATACGCAGCGTTTGGTCACGGCACAGAAGTGGCCGGCGTGATTCACCTGGTTGCGCCGACCGCACACATTATGCCGCTGAAGGCATTCCATGCCGACGGCACGGGGGATCTCTCGGATATTCTGCGCGCCATTTATTACGGCGTTCAGAACCACGTGAACGTGATCAACATGAGCTTCGATCTCACGTCGAGTTCCACCGAATTGACGAATGCCGTCAACTACGCGTCGAATCACAATGTCATCTGCGTGGCTTCCGCCGGCAACGATGGCTTGGAGGAAATCGTTTATCCCGCCGCACTGAAGAACGTGATGGGCGTCGCGTCAACCAATGATTTTGATCAGCGTTCGAGCTTTTCGAATTATGGCAACCAGGTTGTTTGGGTTGCGGCGCCGGGTGAAAACATTGTGAGCACGTATCCGTTTGGGACGTATGCGGTGAGTTCGGGAACGTCGTTCAGTTCGCCCTTTGTTGCAGGAACTGCAGCGCTGATCTTGAATATGGAGTCCAACGCGAACCAATCCAAGGCGGCCGCTGCTATCGCTCACGCGCACTGGATCGGCGACAACATGGGGAACGGGCGGCTCGATATTTATGGCGCGCTGTCGTCGCTGAGTAGCGAGGAATGGGAACAAAGCGGAGATAATTAGGCGCAACGCTGGTAAACATGATGAGAACGACGAGCCAATTAGACACAAGCGCTTCCGGAGGCGGCCTCGCGCTGCCTTCGGAAGCGCCGCCATTTCTGTCGAACTTCGCTCTGCGACCGAGGCCGCAGTCAGACGCTGGACCTTTGCGCATTAAAGAGGTGGAGGAACAACTGCTCGCGCTGCGCACGTCGTTAATCTGTTCGTTCAATCAGCTGCTGGACTTAAAGGATCTGAACACAGGAGTGCACAGCACGCGTTTGGCGGAATGGGCGCTCCATGTGGCCGGGGAGCTCGGCCTGGACGAAAGTTGCCTGGCGGATATTGAAGTTGCCGCGCTGCTGCACGACATTGGCAAGATCGGAATTCCCGATGCGATCCTCAACAAGCCTGCGAGACTGACGGAAGAAGAATATGAGTTGATGAAAAAACATCCGGAATACGGATGGGTGGTACTGCACCAGATTCCCGGACTGGAGCGTGCGAGTCTGTTGATTCTGCACCATCACGAAAGTTTCGATGGTAAAGGTTATCCCGGAGGTCTTAAAGGCGAGGAAATTCCGATTGGGTCGCGCATTGTTTCGGTGATTGATGCGTTCGACGCGATGGTTTCCACACGCCCGTATCGCGACGGTCTGCCCTTCGAGGAAGCTGAACGCCGCCTGTTAGAAGCGAGCGGGACTCAATTCGACCCGGACATTCTCGAGCATTTCCTTCCTCTCGCTCGTGCGGAGATGTCCGCTGTATTTGCCGCCGCCGGCACAGCGGTTACCGCCGTTCTGTAACGCTCAACGCAGCATCTTCCACTTCGCCACCTCGACGGCTCGGTCGAGAATTTCATCCGCTCAGCTGGCAACCGAATGTTAATTGGCCGAAATTCGCACCTGGAAAAATTTCAACTCATTGGAAAACAAAGAGTTGGCTCCCCGGGCTAGATTCGAACTAGCAACCCTTCGGTTAACAGCCGAATGCTCTACCATTGAGCTACCGGGGAGTAGAAGCGGCACTCGATTCGACCGCAAGAATCGAGGCATTCGAGTGTAAACGAGCTTCTACTGTCAGTCAACGCGATGAAACGCGTGGGAACGCGCGGAAGAACCCTGTCACATCGGTAGAAATGTTTGACTAAGAGCCCATTCAAGAAGTGAACGCTGGCAGCACATCGTGAACCCACGGCATAAACGCGGTATTGCAATCGTGCGAGCGCCGCGCCGGCATCCAAACAAGGTAAAAAAACAGGTAAAGCAAAGGCGAGTGCCGGGCGGAGGGCAGCTTCGCGCGGTAATTCCGATCGCGCCCTACAAAGGCAAGGAAAAAAGGCAAAGGCTGAGAGCTTGGAAAGGGCAACGCCGAAAAGGAAAGCGGCGTCGAGCCGCCGCACTCCATAAAACACGGCAACCACACAGGCTGAGAGCAAGTGGCGCGCAAGCGCGACGATGCTAGGCGGTCTGGCAGCAGGCGCGGGCGGCGCGACATTCGTCGACGCCGACGAGCTTGCCGTCCGGACCCACGCTGGATTGCGTGCGCGAGCACCAGAACGGCCCGGCGCTGCGCGCGTCGGAAGCGTCTTCGTCCTGCTGGTAAAAAAGCTTCTTCGCGCGTACGGAGCGGCAAATTTCGCCCGTGGAGATGAGCACGTTGAGGCTGGGTCCCACGGAAGGATTCATCATGTTAAACGCCTCCCTTCATTGCGGCAGCGTGCTGGCCAGCCGCGGCGAGCAGCGCGCGCTTCACGCAAACGCGGGCGAGCTGCACTTTGTATCCGTTGCGGCTGAGCGGCGTGGCGCCCTGCACGGCGGCGTCGCCGGCCTTCGCGGCATTTTCTTCGTTGATCGTTTTTCCCGCGAGCCATTTGCCGGCATCTTCGGCGGGCCACGGCTTGGGCGCGACGTGGCCGAGGACGATTCGCGCGCTCTCGACTGCATTGCCCCGCATACGCAGTGCAACTGCCGCCGTCGTGAGCGGCCAGTCCATACCTTCCTTTTGCCGGACTTCGTACATCGCACTGCGCATACCGCGCGACGCCGCGGGAATGGTGATACCGGTCACGATTTCGTTGGGAGCGAGGGCATGCTCGCGTTCGCCCTGTTTTTGCGGAATCACGAAGAATTCGTCCACGGCGAGGTCTCGCACGCCCTTTGGACCTTCGACATGGATTTTGCCGCCGAATACCATGAGGGCGGGTCCCAGACTGGACGGGCTGATGAATTTGGCAGGACCGGAATTGCCGAAAATGGCGTGGTAGCGATTATCGCCCTGCGCGACGAGCGATTGGCCGCTCTTATCGAGTCCGAGCAAGCCAAATCCGTTGCGGTAATACCAGCAGCGCGGGCGCTGGCAGAGCCAGCCTCCTACCGTGATCATGTTGTGAAGCTGCGGGCTGCGAATGCCCTCCGCCGCATCAATGATGGCGGTAAATTGCTCCCGAATTATGCGGCTGGAGATTAATTCGTCCATCCTGACGCCGGCACCGACGTGGACGCCGGCAGCGGATTCGTGAATGTGGTTGAGGCCGGCGATTCCCTTGATGTTCACCAGGCGCTTGGTGTCTTCGATGTCGTCCTTGAGCAGCGAAAGCAAATCCGTGCCGCCGGCGAAGACCGATGCCTGATTCCAATCGGAGCCGAGGAGTCCGAGGGCTTCTTTCACGCTGGATGGTTTTGCGTACTCGAATGAGTCCATTAGGCCACGCCTCCTTTTTCGAGTGTGCCGAGCGCCGCAAGCACGCGGTCCGGCGTCAGCGGCAATTCCGGGACGCGCACGCCAATCGCGTTCGCGACGGCGTTGGAAATCGCCGCGCCCGGCGAAATTACCGGCGGTTCGCCGAGTCCGATAGTGCCGCGCTCGTCATAACCGGGCCCCGTCATCATGTGCACCACAATTTCGCCGATGTCGCCGATCCCCGCGAGTTTGTAGAACTCCATGTTCGGATTCAAGCAGCGGCCCGTAGCGTGATCCATGATTTTTTCCTCGAACAGCGAATAGGTGATGCCCATGATCGCCGCGCCGTAGACCTGGCTTTCCGCCGTCCTCACGTCGATCACCAGACCGCAATCCTGCACCGAAACGTGCTTGATGATTTTCACCACGCCGGTTTCGGTGTCGACTTCGACTTCGCTCATCTGCACGCCGCCCACGCCGCTGGACATCAAGTCGTTCGACGTCTTGCCCGTGCCCGTAATCGAGGACGCGCCCATTTTCGCGCACGCTTGTTTCCACGAAATCGATTTCGACGGATCGCCCTTCACCTGAATTTTTCCACCCCAGGCTTCGAGCTGATCGGCTGAGCCGCCCAGCGACGGCGCAACTTTAGCGAGCAGCGTGTTCAACGCTTCCGTGGCGGCGCGCCGCGTCGAAGTGCTCACGCCGCTGACGGTCGTCGAGCCGCCCGATGCGCCCGCCGGCGGATACTTGTTGTCGCCGATATTCACTTTCACGGCGTCGAGCGGCAGACCCAGCGTTTCCGCGGTCACAATGCCGATCACCGTGCGCGTGCCTGTACCGAGGTCCTGGCTGCCGAGAGAAGTCTCCACCGAGCCGTCCGGATGAATCGTCACAAGGGCGTTGCTCAAATTCCCGCGCCCTCCCCAGGTGTGCAAAGACAATCCCAAGCCGCGCTTCAGCGGCCCGGCGCCGCTTTTTCCGCGCGGATGCCATTTGCTTTTCCAGTCCATCAATTCCGATGCCTTGGCAAATTCCTCCTGATAGGTTTTTGCGCGGGCGCCCGTCAGGTTTATGTTTTTCAACATGAACTCGACTGGGTCCATGTTGAGCTTCGCCGCCAAATCTTCCAACGCGCTATTGGAAATCAGGGCCATTTGCGGATGATTCGGGGCGCGCCACGCGCGAGCGGGTCCGATATTCGTCAATATCGCCGTGTGCCTGGCGCGAATGTTGGGGACCTCGAAAATGTAAGGAAGTCTTGGCGCTCCGGCGTTGCCGGGACCGCCCGTGCCCCACGATTCCGACTCCCACGCCACCAGCGTGCCGTCGCGCTTCGCGCCGACCTTTACATGCGCGTGCATGGACGGTCGGCAGCCCGCAACCATCAATTCATGATCGCGCTCGAGCATCATCTTCACTGGCCGTCCGGCCTTCTTCGACAACTGCGCGCACGCGATTCCCCAAGTGTCCGCCGCGAACTTGCTGCCAAATCCGCCGCCCATATACTGCGAAATTATATGAACGTTGTTCGCCGCAACCTTGATGCCTTGCTGCCCAAGCCCGTCGACAAATTCCCCTGCTATGCCGCTCACGTTCTGCGTGGACGACCACACGGTCAAATCGTCGCCATTCCATTCCGTCACCTGGCCGTGAGTTTCCAGGCAGCAATGCGCGATAACGGGAACGCCATAATCTCCCTCGCTGATCACGTCGGCTTGCTGAAATCCCTGATCCGGATTGCCGGTCACGCGCGCTTCAAGCTGTTTGGAATGCTCGGCGCCGGCGTGCTCTGGATCGGTGTCAGAGACCAGAAAAGGCAGCAACTCGAAATCAATCTTGACCGCGTCCGCGGCAGCTTCCGCGCGCTCTTCGGAGTCTGCTGCGACGGCGACGATTTCCTGTCCGGCCCATAACACTTCCTGTCCTTCGGGCACGATGGTCGCGACGGCTTTAACGCCGGGCATGGCTTCGGCCGCGCTCGTGTCGATTTTCGCGATTTTTGCGTGCGCGTAGGGCGACGTCGCCATTTTGCCCCACAGCATTCCCGGGCGATTGATATCGTAGGAATATTTGGCGCGGCCCGAGGATTTCACGGGGCCGTCGATCCTCTTTTCTCGTTTGCCAATCAGTGCGCGACGATCCGCGGGAGGCCAGTGATAGTCAGCCATTACGCTCGCCCTCCTTTCGTTTTCATTGTCTTCGCCGCTTGCAACACAGCCTCTCGAATTCCCATATACGTCCCGCACCGGCACAAATTGCCGCCGAGCGATTTTTGCAGCCCTTCGTATGTGGGATTCGGTTCGTGCTCGACGTATGCCGTGCAGGCCATCACAAATCCCGGCGTGCAGAATCCGCACTGTTGCGCGTCGTTGTCCCAGAAGGCCTGCGACATGGGGTGCAAGCCTTCCGCAGGCTCGATTCCTTCGATGGTCGTGATGTCGTGTCCCTGCGCGTCGAGCGCCAGCGTGGTGCAGGAATAGATGGCGCGGCCATCCAAATGCACGGTGCAGGCACCGCACGTCGCGCGGTCGCAGACTTTCTTTGCGCCCGTCAGGTCCAGATGGTTTCGCAGCGCGTCGAGGAGCATCACGCGCGGCTCGAGATTCAATTTTCGCACTTGCCCGTTGATCTTGAGTGTGATTGGCACTTCGCCCGGCCCAACCACATCGCCCATGCCACCGGTTTTGGGCCGCGGCGCGGCTTCAAGCACGCGATCCGCCAGCAACGCTCCGGCCGAGGCCGCCATGCTTGCGATTCCCGCGCCCTTGATGAAACTCCGCCGCGACAGATCGGGCAGTTTCTCCCGCCCTTTCTTCGCGCCCGCTTCATCACGCTGTTTCGCATCGTCCGCGCGCGGCTTTTCTTCATTCGACGACATTGATGCACCCCCTGCGGATCAAAATCGAATTATGGATAGCGTTTACGTAGGAATGCGTGGCGGGCCGGAATGGAGGAATCCTGCGAATCATCGACTGAATCACCGGCGGGCTCCCTCAGAACACCGGCCATATCATAGTTTCTTCGCGCCGCCAAAGTCAAAGCCCCAGACGCAATGATTTGACACGCTCGGTTGCTGCGATTATTCTGTATTCATCATGACGTTTGCTTCGTTCTATTAGCGCTCCCTCCCGAGCCCCATACCGGGGCCGTGCATTTGTCCGCCTGATCCGATTCACCCGTTTATCCGCGCGACGATTTTCGTGGGAGCTTTTTCATGACGACTCTGAGCATGTTTCAAAAACTCGACCAGATCGAGACTCGCTATGACGAGCTGAACGCGGAGCTGTCTTCGCAGGAAGTGCATGCCGACTCCGGCCGCTACCAGAAAGTCGCGCGAATGCACGCCGAACTTTCCGGGATCGTCCAGAAATATCGCGAGTGGAAAGACATCGAAAAGGGAATCACTGGCGCCAAGCAGATGATCGAGGAGGCGGAAGACGCGGAGATGAAGCAGCTCGCGCATGACGAAGAGCACGCGCTCGAAACGCGCCGCGAAACCGTCGAGCGCGAATTGAAAATGCTGCTCCTGCCGAGGGATCCGAACGACGAGAAAAACGTCATCGTCGAAATTCGCGCGGGCACGGGCGGCGACGAGGCTTCGCTTTTTGCCGGCGAGCTTTTCCGCATGTACTCGCGCTACGCGGAATCCCAGGGCTGGCGCGTGGAAGTGCTCGAGAGTTCCGCGTCGTCCATTGGCGGCGTGAAGGAAATCATCGCGGCGATTCAGGGCCAGAAAGTATATTCGAAGCTGAAATACGAAAGCGGCGTGCATCGCGTCCAGCGCGTTCCGGCCACCGAGCAGCAAGGGCGCATTCACACTTCCGCCGCGACGGTTGCCGTGCTGCCCGAAGCCGACGACATCGACATAAAAATCGAGGCCAAGGATCTGCGCGTGGATACATTCTGTTCATCCGGTCCGGGCGGGCAGTCCGTGAACACGACGTATTCCGCCGTGCGCATCACGCACATTCCGACGGGACTGGTCGTTTCCCAGCAGGACGAAAAATCGCAAATCAAGAATCGCGCGAAGGCCATGCGCGTCCTGCGCACGCGTCTCTATGAGATGGAACAGGAAAAGCAGCACCAGTTGATCGCCGCCGAGCGGCGCGGACAGATTAAATCCGGCGACCGTTCGGAAAAAATTCGCACGTATAATTTTCCCCAGAACCGCGTCTCCGACCATCGCATCGGCCTGACGCTCCACCAGTTGACCGAAGTGATGGACGGCAAGCTCGGCCCGCTGGTGGATGCGCTGATTACGCATTACGAAGCCGAACGCCTGAATCAAGAACTGGTGGCAAGCTGAGATAGTCATGGCCACGCCAAACGAGAACCGGGTGACGATTTCCGCCGCAGAGATCGGTGCAATGTCCGCCGAGGTTCCAGCGGCGATGAATGTCCGCGCTGCTCTTCGCGACGCGATGGCCCGGATGCGCGACGCTGACGTGCCGTCGCACGCACTCGCGGCGGAATTATTGCTGATGCATGTCCTGGGGCGCGACCGCGCGTGGCTTTACGCGCATCCGGAAACCCTGCTCGAGACGGAAATAGCGCGGAAATATTTTGAACTGGTGGCGCAACGTGCGGCGGGGACGCCGACGCAATATCTCACCGGTAAGCAGGAATTTTGGGGCCTCGAATTCCAGGTAACGCCTGCTGTGTTGATTCCGCGCCCGGAGACCGAGCACATTGTCGAAGTCGCCCTGGAACGCCTCGGCGAACTTCGCGCGCAGCGAAGGCCCTCACACAGCGCCGACAGTGGTTCCGGTGGCGCAGGCTCTCAGGCTGCGCGCATTAAAAACGACAGCTTGGACAGTTGCCGCATCGCCGACGTCGGCACTGGCTCCGGCTGCATCGCCGTCGCGCTTGCGCACGAACTGCCGCACTCTGAAATTTTCGCCACGGACATTTCGTCGCCTGCTCTCGACGTGGCGCGGCGCAACGCGGCGCGTCACGGAGCGGCCGAGCGCATTTCCTTCATTGAATGCAATTTGCTGGACGCGCTCTCGAACGAAGCGCGCGGATTCGATTTAATCGTCAGCAATCCTCCCTATGTTTCCCGCGGCGATGAGACGCAATTGCCCCGCGAAGTCCGCGAACACGAGCCGCCCGAAGCGCTTTTTTGCGGCCCGACAGGGGCGGAAATTTATGCGCCGCTAATTGCGCAGAGCGCGGAACTACTGCGTCGCGGTGGCCTCCTCGTGCTCGAAATCGGCTACGGCGCGCTCGACCGCGTCCGTCCACTCCTCGACGAATTCCCGGCATGGAGCGAGATCCGCGTCACCAACGATCTGGCGGGCATCCCCCGGGTAATTTCCGCTGAACGCGCGTAGCGCCCCGGCTGCATGTATGATTTGAGACGGAAACCCTTCGCGTGCCAAAACTCGCCCAATATCGCGCCAAACAAGAAGCGGCGCCTATCGTCGGCCCAGCCGCGGCGCAGGCCAGCGCGCCTGGCAATATTTCAATCCTCCACGTCGACATGGACGCGTTTTTCGTTTCTGTCGAACTGCTTGATCGTCCTGAGCTACGCGGCCTGTCGGTGGTCGTTGGCGGCCAAGCCAATCAGCGCGGCGTAGTCACTTCGGCAAGCTACGAAGCACGCCGCTTCGGTATTCACTCCGCGATGCCGCTGCGCGCCGCGGGAAAGCTGTGTCCTCATGCGGTGTTTCTCGACAATCGGCACGACCTCTATTCGCAATGGAGCGATCGCGTCGCCGCAATCCTGACGGAATATTCGCCCGTCGTGGAAATGGCTTCGATTGACGAAGCCTATCTCGACCTCACGGGCACGGAGCGTTTGCTCGGGCCGCCGCTCGCGGCCGCGGATCGTCTGCTTCGCGATATCACGAAAAAAACTGGCCTGCCGTGCTCCGGCGGCCTCGCCAGCACGCGGCTTGTGGCGAAGGTCGCAAGCGATCAAGCCAAACCCCGCGGCCTGATCTGGGTTCCGGAAGGAAGCGAAGAGGCTTTTCTCGCGCCGCTCAGTGTCCGGAAAATTCCCGGCATCGGCAAAGTCACGGAAGGCGCCCTCGCCGATCTTGGCATTCAAACTGTCGCGCAGCTTGCCGCTGTGTCGCTTGAACGCCTGGAAGAAACATTCGGCCGATGGGGAACCGCTCTGTATCGCAAGGCTCGCGGGCAAGATACTTATGAATTCTTCGTCGATGCCGAACCGAAATCGATCTCGCACAATTGCACATTCGGCAGCGATACTGCCGATCGCGAGCTTCTCGAATCCACTTTGAGTCTGCTGACGCAGAAAGCAGGCAAGCGCCTGCGCGACGCCGGCCTTTTTTGCCGTACCGTGACGCTCACCGTGCGCTTCACGAATTTTCAGACCATCACGCGCAGCCACACCCTCGCCGCTCCCACGGATCTCGACGCCGCGATCCTGGCCGCGATTCGCGAATTGTTTCGCGGCGCGTGGAACGGTTTCGCGAACTTGCGCCTGGTTGGCGTTGCGTTGTCGTCGTTTCTCGCCGCGTCATCCGCAACAGGCCAGCTCGAATTGCTCGATGCCGGGCGCCGCGAAAAACTGGAACGCCTGGCGCAAGCCGCCGATCGCCTGCGCGACCGTTTCGGCTTCTCGAAAATTCAGCTTGGCGGCTCGCTTCCCCCGCCGCGCAAACAGTAATTCTGTATTCTGCAATAACTCGCGGTCCCACGTTCGGCTGCCGTATAATCCCGCTCGATGAATTCCCGTGGAACATCCGACGCGCCGCACGGCGGTCGTCCGCAGCGCAGAAGCGCTCTGCGCAACTATTGGCAGCGCGTCACCGAGGGCCTGGAGATTCAGCAGCTCTGGGGCCAGATGAAGGCCGACGCGCGCGCGACCTATTCGTTTTACTCGCACGATGTCGATTGGGAAGCGATGGGCACGGGCAAGCGCTGGAAGCGGCCGTTCCGCATTGCGTGGGCGCTGTTTCAGGCGATGCTGATGAAGCTAACGCCTGCGCGGCGCGTCCTGCTCCTTCTTGCGTGCGTGCTGCTTTTCTTCCAAATGAAATTTCGCTGGGGAAACGATCAGTACTCCTTCGAGCTGGGCGGCATCGGCACCGCGATTCTGTTTCTTTTGCTTGCGCTCGAGCTTGCCGATCGCGTCACCATGAAGCGCGACCTCGAAATCGCGCGTGAGATTCAGCACTGGCTCGTGCCGGAGCGGCCGCCGTCCGTTCCCGGAGTCGACATCGCCTTCGCCACGCGCCCGCAAAATACGGTTGCGGGCGATTACTACGACGCGTTTCTGCGACCTGGGCCGGAAGGCCATGCGGGACAGTCGTTATTGATGGTCGTCGCCGATGTGGCAGGCAAAAGCGTACCCGCGGCGTTGCTTATGGCCACGTTTCAGGCCAGCATTCATTCGCTCGGCATGCGCCCCGGAACTCTCGACGAACTCGCCCGCGACCTCAATCATTACGCCTGTGATCACAGCCTTTTGGGCATGCGCTTCACCACCGCATTTCTCGCGGAGTACGATCCTTCCTCGAAACGTATCCGCTACGTCAATGCCGGCCATAACGCGCCGTTTCTCCGCCATGCTTCGGGCGTCATCGAACGTCTCTCCGAAGGGGACGTACCTTTCGGCATTCAGAGTTCCGCAAACTACCGCTCGGAGTCAGTGACAATCGAAACCGGCGACCTCCTCGTCATTTTCACCGACGGTTTGGCCGAGGCCGTGAACGGCGCTGGCGAAGAATATGGCGAACCGCGTATCCAGGCCAGCGTCGAAGCGTTCACGCATGAATCCGCCGCGTCTGTGCTCTCCGTCCTCATGGGCGGCGTCGACACATTTGTCGGCCCCGCGCGCCAGCACGACGACATCACGTGCATGGCCGTCCGCTTCCTTTAGCAGGTGTTCATAAAAGACGCCTTATTGTTTCACCGGCGTCCCGTCGGGACATCCTCCTTTGTTTCGATTCTCCATTTGGGCAATAACTTCCCAGCGCTCTTACATACACTCCAATTTGCTCCCGCCGCCCATTGGGGCACATAATTCAGCCATGGACGCGCGCGAACTGGCCGGGTGGATTTGCGAGAAACTGCGAGCGGCAGGCTATCAAGCCCTGTTCACGGGCGGGTGCGTGCGCGACCTGATTCTTAAGCGCGACCCCGTGGATTACGATGTGGCCACGGATGCGGTCCCGGAGGACGTGCAGCGGATTTTCCCCGGCAGCATTGGAGTCGGCGCGCAGTTCGGCGTCATCATTGTCATCGAAAATGGTCTTCAGGTTGAAGTCGCCACGTTCCGGTCCGATCTCGGCTATGAGGATGGCCGTCATCCCGTCGCCGTCGAATTTTCGGTTTCGCCGGAAGAAGACACGCGCCGCCGGGACTTCACCATCAACGGCCTGATGATGGATCCCCGCGACGGCCGCATTCTGGATTTCGTGGGCGGCCAGGCCGATTTGCGAGCCGGCGTGATTCGCGCGATTGGCAATCCGGATTTGCGATTCAATGAGGACAAGCTGCGCATGGTTCGCGCAGTGCGTTTTGCGGCGCGCTTCGGATATGCGATTGAAAACACCACGCGCGCGGCCATCGGAAAACGCGCGCCTGAGATTGTGCAAGTCTCGCAGGAGCGCTTGCGCGACGAGTTGACGAAAATGCTGACGGAAGGCGCCGCGCGCCGCGCTTTTGAGTTGCTCGACGAAACAGGCTTGCTGCGCGAGTTGCTCCCCGAAATCTCGCGCATGAAAGGCGTGGCCCAGCCGCCCCAATTTCATCCCGAGGGCGATGTGTGGACCCACACGCTGCTCATGCTCGCGCAACTTCCCACTGGTTGCTCACCAACCCTCGCCTGGGGCGTGCTGTTGCATGACGTCGGCAAGCCGCCGACATTCAAGCCGCCTTCCGGGCCCAACGATCGCATTCGCTTCGATGAGCACGTGGAAGTCGGCACGCGAATGGCGGAAGAAACCTGCCGACGGTTGCGCTTTTCCAACGACGACACGCAGCAAGTCGCGCTCCTCGTTGCGAATCATCTGCGTTTCAAAGACGTGGCGCAGATGCGCACCTCAACGCTGAAGCGTTTCGTTCGTTTGCCGCGGTTCGACGAGCACCTCGAACTGCACCGCCTCGATTGTCTGTCGAGCCACCGGGACCTCACTTGCTACAATTTCACACAGCGCTTCCTCGCCGATACGCCGCCGGAGACCGTGCGTCCCGCGCGCCTGCTCTCTGGAGACGACTTGAAAAAATTGGGTTACCGGCCTGGGCCTGCGTTTAAGGAAATCCTTAGCGCTGTTGAGGATGCGCAACTCGAAGGCAGAATTCAGACGCACGAACAGGCCATCGACATGGTAAAAAATATTTTCCCGGTCGAAGATATACCTGATTTTGGGGCTGCTAGTGCCACTAAGGGCCATGGGAACCGACCGAATGCCAGAGCGGTACGGTAGTAACGACTTGAAAACAATAATCTTGTCCGCGCATTGTAAATATTAGTGCGATATGCTAAAGATATCTAATACAGTGCGCTTGGGTGGTTGTAACCCTTCCCGCTTTTGCTGCATCGAATGAGTTAGGCAAGGCCCCGCTAGAGTTTGTTCTTGCGTGGCCGAGAGGGGAAAACATAATGTCGAAGTCACAAACTGCCGTTCCTCGAGAA
>Ga0307372_10003212_pt1 | contig 26340 bp, 22 predicted proteins | sample OX1MG_FD_202533 | JGI IMG/M metagenome (GOLD analysis project Ga0307372, IMG submission 202533) | Soil microbial communities from Risofladan, Vaasa, Finland - OX-1 | ecosystem: Environmental > Terrestrial > Soil > Coastal area > Acid sulfate soil | place: Finland: Risofladan, Vaasa | collected... | reverse complement strand
CTACGAGGTCTTCATTCTTACCCGCGTTCGTGAAGAGTACGACGGAGGACGCTCGACGAGCGCCGCCCTCGTCGAGGGCCTCGCGCGCACCGGAAGGTTGGTGACGAGCGCCGCCCTGATCTTGTTCCTGGCGTTCGTCAGTTTGGCGTCGGCCCCGCTTACCGACGTCAAGATAATGGCGACGGGACTCGGCATCGGGATTCTCCTCGACGCCACCATCATCCGGGCGCTCTTCGTGCCGTCGATGGTCGTGCTCTTCGGGCGAGCGAACTGGTGGTTCCCGCGCGGGTTGGCGCGCGTGCTCGCGGTCAAGCCCGCGCGCCACGACGTCGCGGTGTCGAGCAGCTCGTCCACGGTGCGCGAGAACGCGAGGTGGCGGATTCGAACGGCGTGTCGTGATGATTGAAGGACGCCACCGACCACGTGACGTGAGGAGAACCCCATTGAACAGTGATGTCGGTGCGCCGACGTGTCCCTTAGAAGTGTCCAAGAGTTCGTTCATGTCAGTTTCCTGAGACTTCTCAAACACCGCGTGCGCGACATCACTGCACTTTGCTCGCAAGGAATGTCGAGCAGGAAATGCTCTTCATCTTTCATTTTCCGAGAGCGTGGGTACACCGCATTTGATTTTGCGACGCGCCTCGCAACTTTTAAAATGGTGGGTACGGCGACGTCAAACGTTCATCGTCGTGCTGGCTTATGAAGCCTGGAAACTGATGAAAGGAAACAGGACCATGGGTTTACCCGGAATGGTGATAAGTGGAATTTCAGCTGCCGTGGGGGCCATTATGTACTGGGCGGTCACGGCACAGAGCTCAAACGTCGTTCAAAATCACGGTTTTCGTCTATCCACCGTCGGCGTTATCTTGATGATCGCCGGCGCGCTCGGCTTCGTGATCTCAGCTGTCGTGTTCGCCACGTCGCGAAAGGCGCCCGCAGCGCCCTCACGAACGCTCGATCGAGAGACGGTCGATGAGGCGGGACACACCTCGTCGGTGCACGAAAAGCAGAATTAGCAGGATTTTCGCACGGCGCCTCGCGCGAGACGTCAGACTGGGTCCGTACCGACGTTACGAGATGAAGTCCAGACCTAGCTCGTTCAGTGCGACGGCACGTCGAATTGAAACGAACGAGCGAAATGAGGTTTCATGATTACCGTAGGTGTTGTTCTAATGATTATTGGATTTCTGGCGGGGATCGCGATTCTGTGGTCACTCGGAGTCATCGTCGTCATCGTCGGGCTCGCGCTGTGGCTCCTTGGAGCCCTCGGTCACGCCGTCGGCGGTCGACGACACTACTTCTAGTCAGAAGTACACGTCCCCGAGTGACGCTCCGCAGTGGCGCGTCACTCGGGGACGTCGTCTACCTCGCCGTCGGGAGTACGTGCGCCGCGAGTCGCCGTTGACGTGCGGCCCGATTGGCGGAATACACCTTGGCCCGATTGACGCTGACGTTCGTCACACTCGTCAAGGTCACTTTGACCTTGACGAAGGACGCGAGATAACGAGCGACAGCCTTGGCGCGACCCTTCGCGAGAACGGCGTCACCCTTCGCGAAACCGGTGATCGTAACGGAGGTGCCAGTCACCAATCTCAAAGCGAGGGCTCGTAGTGTCTTCTTCGCCTCGGCGCTCAGCACGTAGCTCGTCGCCGTAAAGCTCACCGTGACAGCCACGGGACTGGCCGTTGATACCTTTGGCGCGAACGTGATCGTGGTCGCCGGCGACGAGACCGCCGAGCTGTTGCCGTTCGCAGCCCTGGTCGCGGTGACGACACACGTTCCAGCACTGGTGACGGTCAGTGAACTGCCGGAGATGGCACAGCCCGCGACGGAGCCGTTCGAGACACTGAAGGTCACCACGCCGCCGCCGGTGTCTCCACTCGTCGCGAGTGCGAGGGCCGTACCCACGTAACCCGAGAGCGAAGTGATCGCCAGCGTCGATTGAACGCTCGGGGGAGGAGGACTACTCGACCCTCCCGATGATGGAGGCGGAGAAGGCGGTGAAGGCGGTGGCGGAGTTGGCGATGTCGAGATGCCCGTACCGGTCATCGTGACCGTCTGGAGACCACTGCCGTCATTACCTTCGATGGTCCAAGTGGACGACACGAGCCCGGTCGTCGTGGGCGTGAACCGCACGGACTCTTTCACCGAGGCGTTCGCGGCGAACAGCGCACCGCTCGTGAGGTTCACGGGATTGGTGACGTTGGTGAAGCCGTTCGTGGCCGGTGGCGTCGACGTCGTGATGGTGAGTGGTAGGCCCCCCTGGTTGCCAACGTCGAACGTGAGCGTCGCACTCGATCCCACTTGGACGTCACCGAAACTGAGCGACGTCGGGACAATATTGATCTGTGCGAGGGGAGCGGCCGATCCCGACACGGGGACCCCGAAGTTGCCGTCGTTGGTGATGAGGGTCGTCACGCTGTTGAAAGCGTGAACGAAGTCACCGGACGACCCCGGTGGTGAGAAGTTCACGGTGAATCGGAGCGTGTCACCGGGATTGAGTGCCGTGATGCCCGGTGGATCCGACACGGCGAAGGGCAACGCCGGAGCAGTGAAGCCAGTGACGTCAATAGGGTTCGCCGAGACGTTCGTGAAGGTGACGATCATACTGACCACTGGGCCCCCAATTGGTTGGATGGTGAAGTCCGCGGACGGGGGCGACGCACTGAGCAGAGAGGAGGCGCTCAAACCCTGGCCGCTCAGTGTCACCACGGCAGTAGGACCGGTGTTGTTGGCCGTGAGTGTTCCGCTCAGTGTGCCAATGGCGTTCGGGGTGAAGGTGACCGGGACCGTGATCGTCTGTCCGGCGGACAGGGCTGCGGGCAAGGACAGGCTCGGCGTGCCAATGCTGAACGCTGCGCCCGTGGGGGTGAACGACGAGACCGTTGTCGAAGCCGTCGCGGTGAAGGTCGCTGTTGACGTGGTTGATTGCGAGACGATCATCGGGGAGAAGCTGACGTTAGCGCCCGTGAGTGTGGGCGTCGCCAAGAAACCGAAGCCAATGAGTGCGCCGTCACTCGTACTGTTCCTCGCGCCGACGTAGATGATCCCATTATCGACTGCCGGCTCCGAAAACTTGGCGGCGGTGCCGATGGACGCGTGCCACACTTCCGTCAGGGTGCCCTGCGGACCGGGGTTCCGCGGGATCGGGTCGTAGGCTTGAAGTTCGGCACCGGCGCCACTGGAATCTGACGTGTGGGTGATCCACAACAGCGCCGATCCGGACGTGGTGCCGTCCGACGTGACTATTGGCTTTCCCGAGCCAAAGCCAAACGTGGTACCCGAGTTCGAGGTGGCGCCGACGAGCTGGAACGTCACGGCACCCGAGGTACTCACCACGCGCTGGTAGGCGTTGAGTGAACCGCCGGCCGTGTTCTGGTAGGTACTAGAGGCTGATCCCGCGGTCGGGACGTAGACGTAGCCACCGTCACCGGGCCACACCGCCGGCTTCGACCAGACGCTCCCGACCGAAGTCGTTTCGAACGGGACGGCGTCGGTCCCACCGGGGCCCTGTTGATAGCCGCCGAGAGAATCCATATTGAGGGCGTAGAGCACGCCATCCTTACTTGTCTGCAACAAGACGTTCGGCTCTTGTGACGTCCCCATGCTCGGCGGAAGAGCGACGGTGCCACCCGCACCGACGTCGGCGTCGTATACGTTCAACGCCGCGGCGTTCGCTGGCACGAACCAGTCGGCGACGTGTAACTTGCCGCCCGTGGTGCTCAACTTGACGACGGCCTGACCAAGGGCGGTTACCGACGTGTTGGTACCGGGGCCGGGGCTCGGCAGCGTGCCGTTTCCGGTGGAGAAGTAAATATTCCCTTGGCTGTCCACGACGGGCGCCGAGCCCGACTGCCAGATGCCCCCGTGCCCGCCACCAAATTGGCCGGTCTCGCTCGCCCACATGGTGGTGATTGTGGCAGAACTCTCCGACACGCCAATCAGCCAACCGTTCCAGCTTCCGAAGTCGCACTGCGAGCCGAAAGCGGCGTAGACCACACCATTGACGAGCACGAGCCCAGGACGCTGGGTTTGCCACTGACCGTTGAACACCGTGCCCGGGTCGTTGTCGGCCGCGCCCTGGATGGGTACCCCGCCCGCGGGCCAACCCGTCGGCGTCGTGCCGGTCTGAACGTTGACGGCGTCCATAAAGTACTGCGTTGCCCCACCGGCACCGGTACCCGTGGCGGCGACGAAGTAGGCGACGTCCGTCGCCGGGTCGATGACCGGCGTGCCGGTGATCCCCATGTTCGCTCCGATATCGCCACAGCCGGTTTGCGCGAGCGGATCAGCCGGTGTGCCGAAGTCTTTAGACCACACGATCGCGCCGGTCGTCGAGTTGAGACCGTACGCGTAGTCCTTCTCCGTGACGGCAAGCACTGTCGGCTGAGCGACGAGCGGTTGGGCGTAGACCTGACCAGTCAACTGAGTGTTGAATAGTTGGCCGAAGTCACCACCAGTGACGGCGGAAGGCGCGAGTTGCGGTTCGTTTGGGTACCAACTCGTATCAAAGTTGTCCGACGACATCTGCAAGGTGTCCGCCGCGGCGCTCGTAGCGATGACCAGTGACGGGATTGTCAGCCCGAACGCAGTGGACGCAACGAGAACACTCAGCGTGACTCGCAACCTGATCCAGCGCGTTCGAGTCGACGGTTTGCTTTCGATCCCAGTCCTGGTCGGGCCCGTACGCGACATGTTCGACACGGTACTCCGAAGTGGCAGTGACTCACCACCGCGAAATTCATCGCTCCAATCTGAAACCTGACCTGGGATTCGTGACGTTGGGGAGGACATCCGTTCAAGCGAACGACGTCTGGCGACGGTGGGATGAAGGGATCGAACGACTTACGTCATGAGGTCGCTACTTCGTCACGCCGGTAGAATTTAGAGCGTGAGTTTTCCCCCAAGTCGCCGAACTCAGCGAAGGGGGGCCCGAGTTGAGACTCGAGAGCGCCTCGGAGGTTTTCGCAATAGGGGATACGAAGAGCAGTGAGTGCGGCCCTAAAGAATGTTGTGAAAAGTCGCCGGTTCGTGGTTCTTTCCACCGTGGTCATCGTGCTGGTGCTCGCCGGTACAACCACGGCGGTGCTGCTGACGCTTTCGCCAAACCTGAAAGTTGGACCCGAGGGCGTCGTCGTTCTGAACGTGCCGGACCTCGCTTCGAGGGCCACGACCCAGAGCGGCACGATCGTTGACGGCATCACGTGTCGTCCACAAGCGAAAGAGACGGTCACGTACCACGTCCACGTCCACGTCGCGATATTCGTCAACGGTCACCAGGTGCGCTTGCCGGCGGGGATCGGGATCACCGAACCATTGGTCGTGCAGCACTACGCGAGTGGACCCTTCGACGACGTCGGGCTCTACGACTGCCTCTACTGGCTTCACACCCACGTAGCTGACGGGATCATTCACGTGGAGGCACCCAAAAAACAGAGTTTCACGCTCGGACAGTTCTTCGACGTCTGGGGACAGCCGCTGGGGCCGAACCAGGTCGGACCCGACAAGGGCAAAGTTGTCGTCTACGAGAACGGTAAACGCTTGACCGGCAGTCCCCGTTCCACGCCGCTCCTCCCTGAGGCCGACATCCAAATCGATGTCGGGGACACCGTCGTGCCGTTTCAACCTTTCACTTTCAAGGTGTCCGGCTCGTGCGGGCAAGGCACTCTCAGCTGTACGACGACAACCTGAGTCGTTCGGGTCCAGCCTTCTTTCTTTGCGTCGTCACGGTGACCGCCTTGTCGACGGGCGAGGACTCGAGGATCTCCTCTAGGGACACCGTTGTCCAAGTACGCAAAGGAAAAGGGACGACCATCGGCCGCACCCTCATATACAAAAAGTATTGAGCCGGGCATCATAGGCCCGACTGGTGATATGACAGTGGATGTGTTGAGATCTTGTGTCCACGTTGTCAGGGAATTGATATTGGGCCATGAATAAACGCGTAGGAATTCTCCTGGCGTTTTCGCTGTACTTCTGTCTGGTTGCGGCGGAGGTGTCGTGGGTGGCTTGGTTCGGCGGCCATAGTTTGTGACGTCTCACGGTCCGCTGTAGGACGTTGACCTCTGCGTGGTTACGGTGTCGCAATTGGGGGACACGGTGTACTGCGCTGCTCCGGAGGCCGACCGCTGGTCGTCAAGCATTACGCGAAGGGTACGTTGACGCCGACGGGCGAGCTCCCGCCCGACAGATGCCAGTCGGGCCGGCAATACTGCGTGGAACCATCAGTGCAAGTCCCGAGGCCGTTTGAGCCCGTGCCGCCACTCTGACAGGGCGTCGAGACAACTAACGCCTTGACGCCACCAGCTGGGCTGGACCTACCAGCGTCTTTTGGACCCTGCGAGCCGCGTCGAGATAGTCCTTTGTCCAGATCAGCAGCACCGCGGCGGCGGCGGAGCGGCCATCCTCGCTGTCGAGGTCACTTCGTACGGTGTCGATCAAGCGGCGGTTGGAAGCGGGACTCTCCGACATCGCGTCTGGAATCAATCCCTCGCCAACGAGGCCCGCTCCCAGTCGCTCGTACCACGTCGTAAGACGTGCTGCTTCGTTGAGCAGCTCGTCGCGCGCGACGGGCCGCAGTGCCTCGGGTCGACCATCTGCTTCCTCCCATAGGCCGATCACCGCGTCGGCGTCTTGTCGTAGGTTCGCCACGCCGGTGACGAGCGCCGTGACTTTCGCCAGGGGGATTGACTCCGATCGTCGTTCGGCGAGGTACGTCCGAAAGGCGTCATCGAGACGAAGGGAAGCGGCCGCCGCTGCCGTCTGCTCCGCTTCGAGAGACGGTAGGGACTGCGCGCGACTACTGCGGCCATCGGTGCTGTACTTCACGGCCGCTTCAAGGTAGGAGGCGCTGTGGTCGAAAGCCTCTCGCAGGGCGGTGCCGAGGGCCGCCGACGCGCCGCGTGGCCAGAAGAGAAGGCCGACACCGAGGCTGACGGCACCGCCAATCGCCACGTCTTCGATTCGATAGAGTCCCACTCGCCAGCCAGCGGGTTGGAGAATATTGAACAGTATGACGAGGGTCAGGGTAAACCCCGCCTGTCCGGCCGCGAAGGAGATAGCGGTCGGGGCGAAGCCCGCGACGAGAAGCGCTAGCGGAAGGAGGAGCCACAAGAGCGTGACGTTCGTGCCGACGAGCACCAACAGCCCGGCACCCACGACGAAGCCGACCGTCGTTCCGAGTAGCGAGCGCAACGCACTTTGGCCGGTGTTGATGACGTTCGAGCGCAGAACCGAGAGGGTGCCAAGGATCACCCAGAACGAGTGTTGAAGTCCGGTCTTCTCGGCGATGAGGACGGCAACCGCCAATCCAACGGCGCCGCGCACGCTGTTGTGGAGCCACACGGAATGTGGCTCAAAATGTGCCATGGCGCGTCGCCGGGCCGAGGCCGTACGCCCCGTCGAGGTACCGGGCACACGTCCGGCGACGGCGTCGAGCCAGCCGCGCCGATCGGCCGCGACGGCGAGGTCGACGTTGTCGCCGATCTGTGTTGCCGCGAACCCCAACTCCTGAGCACGAAAGCTCGGCTCGAGCGAATCCAGGAGTCCGTCGATCTGTCCCTTTCCGCCACCCACGTTTGGTCTTGTGGCGTCGAACTCCTCGCGGGCCGTGATGGGGAAGTGGAGCGTCATCTCGCGCTTCATGTCGTCGATCGACGTCCGCAGGTCGTGGCGAGCGCCGTCAAGTTCCGTTGAAGTAGTGAAGGGCCGATCGAGCAGGTTTGCTCCCGTTTCCAACACGGCAGCCGACGACGTGCGAATTCGACAAGCCTGGCTGGTAACGGTCGCCGCGAACGCGGGTTGATTCACCTCGACCAATTGGGAATCCATCCAGAGGAGTTCGTCGACGAGACGTACGACGGCACGCGACGAGACACTGAGCCCCGTGGGTCTCGACGGAACGGCCAGGAACCCGCGCTGGAGAGCGTCAACCGCCTCGTGGGCGACGGTGACGATGTCGCGGTGCTCGTCGCTCGAGTACACCTCGGTGCTGAGCCAACTCGAAACGTCGGCTCGAAGCCTCATGGCAAGTGCTCGACACGCCGTGGCCGCCGCGACGCGAAGAGCATCGTGACCTTTCACGGGCCACAGCCACCAAACGGCGATAAATGCGACGATCGAAGCGAGTCCCCACCCAGCGAGTCGATCCGCAATTTCGGACGTCGGTGCGGGGACGGCGGTGGAGAGGATAAACGTCAAGAGCAGGGAGGTCGTCGCGCTGGCGAGCACGGAGCTCACCACACCCGCGAAGATCACGACGAAGGTGACGACACCCATGGACAGAACCGACAACCACAAGGTACGAGACGTCAGTGTTCCGAGGGAGACGAAGACTCCGCCGGTCGCCGAAAGAGCTGCTTGAGCCTGGAGACGACTGCGCATCGGTCCCGAGAAGTCCACGAAGAGCAGTAGCGCGATCGACCCGAACGCAGCAAACGTTGCCACCTCGACATTTGAAATGACGGTGACACTCAGCGCAAAGAGAGCGGGCAAGATGATCGCCGTGCGAGCCGCGCGCCGAAGTGCCACGTAGTTTGCGTCATGTCGCCTCACCCAGGCAATCAGAGTCCTCTGAGGCAAGGTTGGTCGCCGCCGGTCACCGTCGGGCACCGCGTCGTTGGCTCCATCGTCAGTCACGCAACCACGACCCTTGCATTGGCGGAAGTGTCTCGAATGATTACCACGGAGGTTACTGTTCCAGCACCATCACGACACGAGACCTTCTTTGCTTTGCGATTGACGACCAATAGTCCTGCGCACGCGTACGACTATCGTTCGTAAGTCACTCTTGTGGGCGAGCAGCACGTGGAGCGTGCACGGGCGGAAGTGTCGCGATTGGATCGTTCGCCAGTACTGGCCGAATCACGCTGTCCGCGTGGAGCAACGAGACCGTGTCGGAGTTCAATTTGGCGTGCGCGGACAACTCCCACTCGTTCCCGTTCTACTGGACGTTGACGCCTCAGAGACACCATCCTCCACCAGCGCGATAGCCGAGTGCAGCGCGTCGACGGCTCGGTCGCCTTTTCGGACCTTGAGCGTTGGCTGTCCGTGACGGTCGCTCGCAATGTTGACGGACGAGACGCTATTCTCGGCGGGTCAGGGGGGAGTACTCGTACCAACGGGAACCACGGACGTAACTTCATTGAACAAGCGCTCGAAAGCTGTAGTGGAGACGAGGAGTAAGAACGCGTCCCCTTCGTTCTTCATTCACGTGCGGCCGACTCGTCACGTCACCGTCTCGCTCCTCGTGAGTGCCGTGATTGCGCTGATCGTCTCGGGAATCTACGTGCCCGTCGTCAGTTCGACCATCATCGTCGGCGCCGCGAACCTCGACGCGATGGTGACTGATCTGCCGCCCCTCGTTATCCCCTCGCTGCCGCAGGGCTCGACGCTTCTCGCCGCGGACGGATCGGTGCTGGCGACCTTCACCTCGGAGAATCGTGTGCCCGTGAAACTCTCCGCCGTCGCGCCGGTCGTGGTGAAGGTCCTTCTCTCTTCCGAGGACCGCACCTTCTACACCAACAACGGCATCGATCCGCGCGGCATCGTCCGAGCGCTGCTCGCCAACATCGAAGGGCGACCCATTCAGGGTGGCTCGACGATCACCCAGCAGTACGTGAAGAACATCCTCGAACTGCAGGGAGGTCCCGCGGTCACGCTCGACACCATTCAGCGCAAGATCAACGAGATCGTCTACGCGCGTCAACTCACGCGCGAACTCACGAAGAATCAGATTCTCGAGGGGTATCTCAACACCGTCTACTTCGGCGCGCAGGCCTACGGGATTGAAGCCGCGGCGAGGCGCTACTACTCGGTCCACGCATCGCAACTTGATCTCCAACAGTCGGCGATGCTCGTCGCGCTCGTCGAGGCCCCGACGACCTACGACCCACTCACCAACCCCACGCTCGCGCGCGTCCTACGCGATCAGGTGCTTCACGTCACGTACCTCAACCACCAGATCACGCTCGCGCAAGAGCGGGCCGCCGCCGCGTCGCCGCTCGACCTAAAACCTTCACTTCCGACCACCGGCTGCCAAGCGTCGAAAGTCCCCTACTTCTGCGATTTGGTGTCGAACGAGCTCACGACGCTACCCGCGCTGGGCGCCACCGTTGCCCAGCGCGTCGCCACGCTGCAACGAGGAGGGCTCGTCATCCACTCGTCGCTCGTGCCGAGCCAGCAGGCAGCGGCCGAGACCGCGGCGGTTTCCATCGTGGGCGTCACCAACCGCGTGGGTGACGCGATCGTCGTCGAGACGCCGGGTACCGGCGCCATCACCGCCATGGCGCAGAATCGCGTCTACGGCCTCGACACCACGAAGAATGAGACGACGCTCAACTACGCCAACTCTTCCTCACCGGTGGGTTCAACCTTCAAGGCGTTCACGCTGTCGGCGGCGCTGAGCGCCGGGATACCGCTCACCACCATTCTCCCCGCCGGCAGCCAGTACCACTCGACGGTCTTCGACAATCCGCCGGGCGGCTACTTCACCAACGCCGATCCGTCCTCCGCCACCAACCTCTCGATCGCCCAGGCCACCGACGGCTCCGTGAACACCGCCTTCGTCCAGTTGGAGGAGAAGGTCGGCGTACTGGCCATCGCCAAGACCGCGCGCCTCATGGGCGCCGACACCCTTCCACTGTCGGGTCCGGACGCGGTCACCGCCAAGGAGGGCAGCCTCACGCTCGGGGCCCGTGGCTTCTCGCCCATCCAGATGGCCGGCGCGTACGCGACGCTCGCGGCACACGGACTGCACTGCGCGCCTTACGCCGTCACCTCCGTCACGCTCGCGAACGGGACCTCGCTCAACGTCTCCCCCCAGTGCACGCAGGTCATCTCTCCGGCGGTCGCCGATACCGTGACCTCACTGTTGGCGGGCGTCATCACTTCCGGCACCGGTACCGGGGCGGCCGTCGCGGGCCATACGCTCGCCGGCAAGACGGGCACCACGTCAAACTTCGGTTCCGCCTGGTTCGACGGTTACACCGCAACGACCGCGATGGCCGTGTGGATGGGCGATCCGCGCGGGGTGACCTACCCCTTGTACAACGTCGCCGGCGTCCCCGTGGTCTACGGAGGGACGCTCCCCGCCGAGATGTTCAAGATGGCGATGACCTCTATCCTCCAGGGACAGCCCAACGTTGCCATCGCGCCACCGACCGAGATCTACTTGGCGAAGTCCTCTGCGGTGGTGCCCGACGTCGCGGACCTCTCCGTGCAGAACGCGCGAGCGCTACTCCAAACTCTCGGTCTCGTCGTCACTGGAGCGCGCAACGGCGTCGCGGGCACCACCAATCCGCCCGCGGGAACGCCGGTGTCCCCGGGCGACGCCGTGACGCTCAACGCCTACTCGGGACCGCCGTCGTGATCACCGCGCGATCGATCACGCACGCCACGGGCAGCGCCCTTCGCAAGGTACGGCACGCGGTCGTGGGCCACCTCGTTTCGATTGGTATCGGCGTGCTCGCTCTCGGACTCGGCGTGATCCTGACTCTCGCCGTGGCGGGCCTGTGGTTCACGCCCGCCGCGCCCGCCGCGCCAACCCCTACGACGACCACCACGACGTCGTTGCCGCCGGCACGACCCGCGCCCCCAGCAACCTCGCCCGCGATGACCGTCGTCACCGCGCTGCTCGCCGACCTGCGTCACGAGATTGGGTACAGCTCGAGCGACCCGTCCTTCGCCACGACTGACCCGTTGCTCGCCGGTTGCGCCACGTCGACGATCCCCGTGGCCCAGATCTCGCGTTCGCTGACGCTGTCATCAACGACGCTCCTGGTGGTCGCGAACGTCGACGTCTACGGCGCGGGACTGGGTGCCCTCGTCGTTGCCAACACCTCGGCGAGCACGTCGAGCTGCAGCGGAGACTACGTACAAACAACGTCACCAAGTGGCCTGGACGGATTTCTCGCGAGCGGTACCAACGTGTCGGGATCGTCCATCGTCGGCGTGACGTTCCGTCGGGGCGACGTCGTTCTTTCGCTCTACGCCTTCCCGACCAACTACCAGAGCGCCACGACGGCAACGATGGCGCTCGCCGACGAGCTCGACGCGCAACTCGCCCCCGAACTGTCTCGCGTGTGCGTCAACGAGAACGCGCCCGTGCTCGCCTCGAGGCGCAACCCCACCCAGAGCAACTACCTTCCCTACACCACCGCGATCGTCGTCACCCCGCTCGCGACACTGGCCCGTCCGGACCTCAACCTCTTGAACGCCACCCTGCCGGTCGTCGCACGGCCAAAGGCCGGCTCGGTCACCAGCGCACCGACGCCGCCGGTCGTGCCGACGATCCCCGTCACCAAGGTGATCAGAAAGCCGGCGAAGGACACCGTGGGCCCAGGTTGTGGCTGGGCCTTCACCGCGATGATGACGCCTCCGGTCCCGTCGAACGCCACGCCGTTGGGCGTGCAGCGAGCGGCTGCCATCGCGCAACTGAAGAGCAGGTGGGCGCGGTGGCCAACGACGGTGAAGCACTACCTCGAGGCGCAGGCCGTGTACCTCCGTGACCTCGCCAGCTACGACGCCACGACCACGACCACGACGACGACCACGACCACGACCACGACCACGACGACGACGCCAACCACGACCACCACCATTGCCACGACGCCCACGACCACGGTCTCACCGGGCTAGCTCTTCGAACGACCTCGCGTTGAAGCGATGCCTGGTCGGGGACGAGACGGACTCGGGACCGTCGTTCGTCAACGGTGGGTTTGTCGCACACGCCCTGTCGCGTCTCAGACCGGGTGGTAGACGTACGGCTTTCCCACCTCCACGGCGGGGTGGCCGAGGCAGATGCCGAGAGATGGCCGCGACGTGTCCCAGGCGAGGAACCGCTCGGGCCCGACGTCGAGGATGACTTGGGGAACGAAGGTTGGCGCGCAGGACGATCCGCCCATGACGAACCTCACCGTGAAATCGAGCACCGCGTTAGCGCCCAGGACGACGTCGGCGGGCCCTGGCGTCAGTGGCGACGGCGCCGCGATCAGTTTGGCGATTCCCTTGCCGTTGGGACTACCGGTGAGTTCAATGAAGGCGTGCCCACGAAAAGCGCAGGAACTTGCTCCGAGCGCACCCTGGACCTGCGCCGTGACGACGAAGTCGCCGAACGCTCCCGATGACGGGCCGAGATTGACACTGGTGGCCTGTGGCGAGCACCAGGGAATCTCCGAGGCGACTCCGGTTGGCAAGGGGTAAGCGACGACGCGGCCGTCGCCCGGCGTTCCAAAGAGCGCACCCTCGTTTGAGAGCATCATGGCGCCGCCGCCCCACGCCGAGACCGACGTGGGCTCGCCGCCCGCTGCCGCCAAGTTCGATGACCGGGTGCTCGACCACGTTCGTCCGCCGTCGGCGCTCGAGTCGAAGCCCGCGTACGCGCCCCCTGAGATCGCGACGAGTCGGGCGCCTCCATCGACGAGTCCGAGAAGGAACTGTGAGTCTCCGAGAGACCCTCGTCCAGCCGACGTGAACGGCGACACCTTCTGGCGCAGGGACCATGAACTCGGCCCACGAGCCCGGTACCAGAGCTCGTCGTAGCCCTGGTTCATGCCAATGTCGGCGAAGCAGTAGAGGTAGGTGCCAGCGTGACCCACGAGTAGCTGCGTGCTGAGGTATCCCTCAGGCTGGAGTCCGCGACACGGATCGGCCATTGTCGCCAACCGACTACCCGAGATGGTCCACAGGTGCGGGTCGCCACTCGGGACCGCGGGCGAGCTCGTGAGCACCCACACGCCTCGACCGTCGAGCGCCATCGCCGCGACGCGCTCATCGGAAAGTCGAGATGAGAGATGCACCACGTTCGAACGAACGGTCACCGATCCGAGTGGCGCGGTGACGACGTCGAGCGGGCAACCCTCGACGCACGGGCGCGTGACAGCTACCAGGCCGTAGCGATCCGTTCGCCAGTCGAGAACCGGAGAGTCCAGGTGAACGCGAGCCCACGTGAGACCGCCGTTGGTGGTGACCTCAAGGCCACTGCTCGTAGAGACGTAGCCAGTGGACCGCGAGAGAAACGACAGGAGCGTGGGATTGGGCTCAATGCTGTTCGCTGGCGCGCCAACGGTGACGGGCATTCGCCGCACCACTTGCCAGTGCCGGGCGCCGTCCTTCGTGACAACGAGGTAGTCCGGATTTCGCGTGACGTCGTTCGCTCTGGCGACGCCAAAGCCGAACTCCAGTGAGCGCATATCGACTGCCCGCAACTGAGTGCCCGGCCCGAGCGAGACCTGTGTGAGGCGCGATCCTGGCGACGCCGCGTAGTACTCGGAGCTGACGTGAGCGAATGACGAACGCCCCGGCATTCGCGTTGCCACCACGACGACGGCAATGGTAGTTACGACGGTAAGGAGAAGTGCGAGACCGATCGTCAAGTGCCGACGTCGAGGGGGAGACGTGGTCATGGCGAAGCCTCGCCGAGTCGCTGAGAGACGTCGAGCGGCCGACACTCTGACACTGGTCCAACGACGAGCGGAAGTGTGAGATCGGTAGTCGACGCTGGCCGGGCCACCCTCACGATGGTGGCTGAGCGACGGCACCCGCGCTGCCGTGATCACGTTCAGGACGCAACGGACCGAGCGAGCCTTGGCTTGAATCGTCTGACATGGCGTTCACTTTCACTACGGACGTTCCATGAGAGTACGACCAACGAATCTCGATGGGTTGCTGCGTCGTGGAAACGCTCGTCATGGCACTTCGGGGCCGGGAAGTCACCGCCCTCCTGCGGGTGGCAACGACGTGAGGTTTGTGGTCGGACGACCTGGTGGCCAAGGCATCGTTCGCCGCGTCAAGAACGATTCACTTCAAGCCAGGGTTACTGACAGCCCAACTCCGTCCCCCGTCAGTGGTGCGCTCCACGACGTACCGCGTCGTCGAATAGACCGCGTTCAATCCACGCAACTGCGTGACGCGGACGAGTGCCCACGCGTCTCTCGAACTCAAGAAGGAAACGGCGATGGGAAGAACGTAGAGTCGTTGACTCTTTACGAAAGGGTGATTGCTGAAGGTTGACGCGTTGGACGTCGTCGAAAGGCTGGCTTGGCCCGTGGTGCACGGTCCGCAGTAGCCGACGATCCAAGCCGCGCTCGGACTCGTGGTCCCGAAATCGACCACCGTGGCGGATATCCCCGGCGTACTGCGCGGTGATGAACGCGGCACTTCACTTGATAGGACGATCTTCCAACTCGCGCCGGCGTTCAGTGTTCGCTCGACGACGTACGGCATGCTGCCCGCGGACTCGCCGTAGTTGTAGAGCAGCCACACGGTGATCCCGGTGCAGGAAATCCAAGGCGCCGGTCGAACGGCTGGTGGCCCGAAGGAGTTGCTGTTCGCGGGAACTGATCTGCCCAAGAGCGTGAGATGCCAGACGGCGCCAAAGTGTGAAACGTAGACGTTTCCGTTGTCGTTGTCCCCGAGCCAGAGCGTCCCCGAGGGCGTTGCACAGATTGACGCGCCGGGCGCGGGCGTGCTTACGAGTCGCCACGTCCGCGCACCGTTCGTTGTCCGCATGAGAGCGCCTTTGTCGGTGAGAGCCCATCCATCCTCGGGGCTCGAGAAGGAAAACGTCATCAACGGACCCTCCGTCGGATCGAGAGGAAGAGACCACGTTCGCCCGGCGTCCGTGGTGGCGATGAGTCCTTTGAAGTTGATCAACGCCCATCCATCGTCAGCGTTCACGAAGTCCACGCTTCGAAGGAAGCCGTTCTTGGACTGTAGGGACGACGACTCCTCGTAACTCGTTGACCACGTGCTCCCTCCGTTATGGGTGACCAAGATCCGGCTCGCGTTGGGATCGATCAACCAGCCCTCGTCCGATGTCACGAAGTCAAGCGTCCGTTGCGGATAGAACGACGAAGGAAGCATGGCTGCAGCTAAGGCTTGCGGGGACTTGTGCGCGGTGGCGACAAGCTTCCCAGAGGGTGTGCCGCTGCTACGCGGCGGAGGAGAACTGAATCCCCCATTCACCGCGATCAACTCGAGCGCCAAGATCAGGACGACTCCGAGAGCACCGCCCCAACGCAGACGCCTCAATCGGGCCTTTCTTCGAGCTTCTTTGATGAGCAGCTCAGGGGCGTCAGTAGTTTTGACGTTCTGGTCGTGTCGGGGCGACGCGATAGTCACGTCATATCCTCATCGACAAGCGCATCCTCAACGTGAGCCCCGTGCTTCGATGATCGCAACCACCTCGTCGGTTCGATAGCCCTGGGTGCGCGCGAACTCGAGGAGCTCGTTGATCCGTACGACTACCGCACTCTTTTGCGCAGTTCCCACAACGCGAATACCGCGACCGCGTGTGAAATCGAGCAGCCCCTCGTCTCGCAGTAGGTGCAGGGCCCTGATGACGGTGTTCTTGTTGACGCCGAGTACGTCCGCCAAGTCAATCGCCGGTGGCAGACGTTCTCCAGGCTTCGCTTCTCCATCCGCGATCGAGCGACGTATCTCCGCGGCGACTTGGTCGTAGAGTGCGACGGGCTCGTTCTTGCTGACTTCGGGTCTCCTCATGGTACTATTAAGTATAGTACTATTTATTCACGGCGCGCCTAGGAGTCCGAATGCTTTTGTTACACCCGGAAGAGCTGCGTCCGGTAGAGGAGCGGGTGCCGAGCGAACTCCTCATCAAAGAGGCTCGCGCGAAGGCACGCCGGCGCCGGCGAGTGATCGGTTCGATTGCCATCGCCGTTTCGATCGCCGTTCTACTCGCGATCGTGGGGGGCCACGGTCTCATCGGTTCAACGCGCCCGAGCGACCACGGTGCGCGGTCGCGGACCACAACACTGCCGACAGGTCGCACCGTCACGCTGAACGTGGCCGGGTCGCTCGCTGTCGGGCCGAGCGGCGTCCTCTACGTCGGCGCACCCGATGAGCATCGCATCCTCGCCCGACTTCCGGACGGGAAGTTCAAGGTCGTCGCTGGATCGGGGATCGCCGGTTACTCGGGCAACGGTGTAAAGGCGATAGACGCGGAACTGTCAGCTCCCATCGACCTCACGTTCGATTCGACGGGCGATCTCTACTTCGTCGATGCCGGGCGTGTCCGCGTCATCAAGAGTGACGGAGTCATCGAGACCGTGGCCGGTAACGGTTCGACTTCGTGGCCACCCGGTTCTCGCCCAGGCACCACGGTGGCGGACGGCGCGCGCGCCTTGAGCGCCTCGTTCCGTTCCGACCCGTCGATCGCCTTTGGCCCAGGCGGCGTGCTCTACGTCGCTACCTCCACACAACTTTTGCGAATGACGCGCGAGGGCCGGCTCGACGCCATTCGAACGCACCGTGTCTCATTCGGCAAGATCGCGGGTCTGCCGACCTCGCTCGATGAGGGTCTCGACACACTCGCCGTCGCCAAGGACGGAAGCCTCTACGTCTCGGGTTTCAATGGCTGGGCGATCTGGCACGTGGCGACTAGTGGCTCGGCCACGTACGTTGGCTACGACCGAGGCAGCGGCGGCACCGTTCCCGAGCTCGTCAGTGGCCCTGACGGCGCCGTCTACGCGGCGAACGGCGGCGCGATCGTGCGCGTGACGCCGACCGGCCTCGTCCCGGTCGACAGAGTGGTCAAAGTCGAGGGAAGATACTTCTGGGCGACGAACTTCGCGTTCGGCCCGCACGGCGCGATCTACGTCGACGAACTCCCTGGAAACCTGGGATTTGAGCCCCGTCAGCAGCTCGTCTCGATTCGTGGGGGCCGCACAAGGGTCCTGTGGACGGAAACCAAGTCGGCCGCTGCAAAGCACAGCTGGTAGGGCCAACTCGTTTGGTGCTCTTGGTCGGCGCTCTCCGGTCGGTTGGCTTCTCGCACTTCACTTCAAGGTGAGAGGCTCCAAATCAAGGAGTTGGCCGATAGCTGGGCGTACCACGGGCGTAAAGTGGGCGCACCACGGCGATGGTTCGTCGTGGTGCGCCACGGAGAGGGGTAGCCGAAAAGCCCCCCGGCTGCAGCATCAGATTCAACCACCGTGCCGCCTGGGCCTAACGGCGCACTCGAGATCCAAACGTCGTCTCGGGCAATCGCTCCCCGTCGCAGGTGCTAGTACGAATTTGGCGCGTGAGGGTAGCCACCTCGGCGGGTCTCTTTGGCGATGACAGACTCGGAGCATCATGAGCGAGGCACTCAGGGTAAGTGCGTACCGGTTCCGGAGAACGTGGCAAGGTCGTTGGCGTGGCTACTTCGCGATCGTTCTCCTGGTGGGACTCGTGGGGGGACTCGCCATGGGGGCGATTGCCGGTGCGCGCCGCACCCAGTCGTCGTTTCCGATTTTTCTGGCCAGTACCAATCCTTCGAACCTGCGGGTCGGCACGGCCCTCTACGACCCGGCGCTGGGCTTTACGACGGGCTACAACGCCTCCCTCGTTCGGGTGATTCAACATCTGCCCTTCGTGAAGCGGGCCAAGAGTTACGCCGGGCTCAACGCCAATCCCCTCGGGACGAACGGTGCTCCCACCGCGGCGTCAAAGAGCGTGACCATCATCGACTTGGGCAGCGTCAACGGCCTCTTTTTCAACCAGGACCGGGTCACCGTCGTTCGCGGTCGGATGGCGAATCCGAAGAAGGTCAACGAGATCATGATGTCTCAGCGAGCGGCGAGTGAACTGAATCTGCGCGTGGGCGAGACCGTCGCGTGGGGCTTTGCCGCGAACTCGAGCGCCGCTACTTCGTCGAAGCCTCTCTATCGCTTGAACCTCACTCTCGTGGGCACCGTTGTACTCAACAGTGCCGTCGTTCAAGACGACGTGGACGTCAACAGCTCTCAGCCCGTGATCTTCACCCCCGCCCTCACGTCTCGAATGATCAAGTGCTGCACCAACTTCTCCTTCACCTTTCTTCGACTGGATGGCGGAAGCACCCACGTGCCAGCGGTGGAGGACGAGATTCAGCGTGTCGTTCCGCCAGTTCTGCCCTACGACTTTTACGACACGTCGAATGACGTGACGAAAGCTCAAGTCGCGATAAGGCCAGAGACCATTGCTCTCGAAGTGTTCGGCGGCATTGCCGCCCTAGCGGCGCTCCTCATCGCGATGCAACTCATCGCGCGCCAATTGAGTTCTACGAGTGGCGACGAGGGTGTCATGCGATCGATTGGCGCGGATCCCCGAATGATCGTGAGTGACGGATCGCTCGGGATCCTGGTCGCCGTAGTACTCGGTGCCTTTGTTGCCGGAGCTGTCGCCGTGGCCCTCTCGCCACTGACCCCGCTTGGCCCCGTTCGCCCTATCTACCCTTACCCCGGGGTCGCGTTCGATTGGACGGTGCTCGGCATCGGGATGGTGGCTCTCGCGATAGTGCTCGGCGGCTTCACGGTGGCCTTCGCTGCACGTTCGACGCCTCATCGAACGCAGAGCCGTTGGCGTCCGCCGCGGCACGCGTCGAGAGTGGCCGACGCCGCGTCGGCAGCGGGTTTGCCGGTGCCGGCAGTGATCGGCGTGCGATTCGCTCTGGAGAGCGGCAGCGACGCTGCCGCCGCGCCGGTTCGCTCGACCATACTCGGCACCACGATCGCGACGGTCGTTGTTATCGCCACGGTTATCTTTGGCTCCAGCATTGGGACCTTGGTGTCGCATCCCGCGTTGTACGGCTGGAACTGGACGTTCGAGCTGGCTGGCGGAGGCGGAGCGGGGAACATCCCCGCGCAGAAGGCGGCGGTGCTTCTCGACCACAGTCCACAGGTGAGCGCGTGGTCGGGGTACTACTTCGGCAACGTCGAAATCGACGGCCGAACGGTGCCGGCTCTCGGCGGCGCGGTGCACGCACCCGTCGCACCGCCGATCCTCGTTGGGCACGGATTGGACGCGGCTAACCAGATCGTGCTCGGACCCGGAACGTTGGCCCAGCTGCACAAGACCGTTGGTGAATGGGTGACCGTGAGCTACGGAGCAAGCCATTCGCGACTACTTCGCATTGTCGGCACCGCGACGATGCCAGCGACCGGGGTCGGCGGCGTCACCGGCCACCCTTCGATGGGAACCGGGGCGCTCGTGCAGTACCTGCTCTTTCCCGCCCCGGTGCGAAACCAGTTTGGGAACTCTCCCACGGGCCCGAACGCGATCTTCGTGCGCCTTCACTCGGAGGCATCACCGCTCGCCGCGCGCGCGGCCCTCGACCGCATTGCCTCGGCGTTGACCCTTCCAACGAACTACGGTGTGGCGCTCATGGGCGTGCAACGACCGGCGCAGATCGTGAACTACCGATCCGCCTCCGGAACGGCAGCGCTCCTTAGTTTGGGCTTGGCGCTGGGCGCCATCGCAGCGCTCGGACTGACGCTCTTCGCCTCGGTTCGTCGCCGACGGCGCGACCTGGCCCTCCTGAAGGTCTTTGGGTTCACGGGCCGTCAGTTGGCGTCCACGGTGGCTTGGCAGGCGAGCTGCGCGGTCACGTTCGGCACGATTGTCGGCGTTCCGCTGGGCATCTTCGCCGGGCACGTACTGTGGGTGCTCTTTGCCCGCGCCATTTTTGCGGTTCCCCGGGTGACCGTACCCGTGTGGACGATCGTGTTCTTTGCGCTTGGTGCTGTTGCGTTGGCCAATCTCGTCGCGGTGCTTCCGGCTCGCATTGCTAGGAAGACTTCCGCAGCCCTTCTCCTACGCAGTCAATGACAACTTCTCACTCGACGTGGCCGACTCCACGGGGTGCTGTCTAGGTCGCACTCCAACGGCCTCTGCTTTCACCACCTACGACACGCGTCTGTCGCGACCTGGTGAACACCTCGATGAAGTCAGTTGGAACACTGTGCGGCGATGGTTGGAGATGACAGAAGAAGTCGGTCACTGAGGGAGTCGCGAAAGGGCCGACGTCTCTCGAAGCGAGGCATTGAGACAATCCAAATGCTTTGAGCGTACGACTTCATGGTGAGTGAGGGGCGGTGCCGTTAAGGTTCTTGAATGGTGACTTCTGTTCTTCTGATGCCAATCGATTCCGACGAAGCTAATCGTCTGCGTGCAGGAGCGACCGTGTTTGACGTGGCTGATACCTCACCTGGATATCCGTGCCGACAATGTTTGAAGGACGCCGAGGTAGGCGACGTGCTGGCCTTGGTTTCGTACGACCCTTTTGCTTTGGGGTCCCCGTATCGCAGCGCGAGTCCAATCTATCTTCACAAGGATGATTGTGGGCAGGCTGACGTCAGCACCATCCAGGGACAACAACTTCGCCGGAAACTTTCCGTGAGAGCGTTTGACGCCAACGAAATGATGCTCGAGAGTGAAGTTATTGACGGCGTTGACTTAGGGGCTACGGCGGCACGCCTGCTTGACTCATATGAAGTGGCGTTTCTTCATGTTCATAACGCGAGCCCCGGTTGCTGGGCGCTTCGAATCGAACGCCCAGGGAAGAACTAAACCTTCAGGCACAAACCGCACTCCGACGGGATTGCAACCCGAGCCGCCACCTTGAATAGGGTGGGTTGACGTGGTGTTGCGGGGAGGAAGGGAACTGATCAGGCGGAATCTCCGCCGACCGGAACCTTTCATTCCCCTCTCTCGGGCTTCCACGGGCCCTACGGTCGCGCAGCCCTCAGGTAACGGTCAGCCAAATCGAAGGTCGCCCCACTTCTACACTCAGTACTAACTGAGATGGGATGACGGTGGCGTTCATTGTGCGGCGGTGGCGAGAACAGAGAAAATCGTGGTCTCACGGTGCGCGGGCCGGTATGGTCGGAATCTTTGCTCTCGGGGCGATCGTTAGTTCACCGGCCACCAACGCATCAGCCACGTCGTCCGGACCAAAGATGGCGATCACGACTCACGTCACGACCGTGCTGCAAAATTTTGAGTTCAACGCCTACTTCGGCCCTGCGATTGCTCAGATCTCGTGTGAGCTCGACCACAACTTTGGAAATCCGCAATCAAAGCCACTCACTGATGCTTACTGCATGTCCTATACCAAGAGGCTCGTCCACAACGTCCGTCTTAGTCCCTCGGGGAAGGTGGTGACCTGCGTGGGCCCCCAGTGTGGTTCGAACCCCGGACTCGGAACGCCCGACTTCTCACCCGGGACACGAGTGCGCTCCGGTCCTTTCACTTGTACCATCACGACCGGCACCGTGAAGTGCACGGTGGCCAGTGGCAAGGGCTTCAGTATCAGCCAATCCGCTATCAAGCTGCTCCGCGCCAAGTGAGTGAGACGCAAAGAGCCGGCCAACTGGGTCGCCCATCGAATCTCGCACGATGCTTCGCTTTTCCTTTGATACTCGTAATGCTGACCTCCCAGCGACTTCTCGATAAGGGCCGACGCACTCGTCGGACTGAGTAGCCTCACTCTTCGTACGGCAAATATTGTGATCACGGGTTCGTGGGTTCAAACGTACCGCGCACGTTTCCAGGTCGTTGCAACTCATGACTGGATCACTTCGACACCGCCTCAAGGCGGGACGTACGGGACGTCACGTTGATCCAGGTCGGTGAGGTCTGGCCGACACTCTCGACCGTTACTCGAAGATTCGACAAACTCTTACGAGTCTCGGGCGCCTGCCAGTCGCTGCAGGCGGACTACGCTCAAGGCAAGTTTTGAAGTAAGTCAAGTAAGGAGGAACCGTGCGCATCCCGCCGGAAGGAATCGCGATGCTGGCCAATCGACCTTTGTTCGCGGGACTCTCTCGTAGGGAGTTGGAGTCGGTGGCGGCTCTCGGCGTCACCCTAGAAATTGCAGCCAATCAGGTGCTGACCAAAGAGGGCGCGGTTGGAGAAGAGGCGTTTCTGATTGTTTCGGGAAACGCGCACTGCACCGTCGGCGATCAAGTGGAGGTGGCGGACCTCGGCCCCGGTGAGCTTTTCGGTGAGATGTCTCTTCTTGACGGAGATCGCCGGAGTGCCACAGTGATCGCCGACACCGACATGACCGTGACGGTGTTCGAACGGAGAGAATTTATTCGCTTAGTTGAGACATCTCCAGACGTAGCAATGAAGTTATTGGCGGCCATGGCCGCTCGTCTACGTTCGGTTGATCTTGAGCTCAGAACCCGGCGCACCGATCAAGAGTGACTGCGGCGAATCGCTCCGTTGGAGGGATGCCGCCATTCATGAACTTGGCGACTGAGTTGCCGAGACTCATTGAGTCGAACTGATGAGCCCGGTTTCTACTCTGTGTCCGCAATCGTCACTGGACACAGCCAGCACGACGTTTTGATCCAACAAGCGTGTTGCGGTCCAGTGATGACTGGTAAGGCGATTCGACGGAGAAGCAGTGGGCCTTCGCAACCCCAACGGGATTCGAACTCGTGCCGCCTCTCTGAAAGGGCGGATGCACTCTGAAGTGAACGACGGTAAAGGTACGGGCTAGACCTCCGGCGCATTCGTCGCGACCTCATCGGATCCATGGGAGTCTTTTAGTTGAGAAGCCGATGACAATTCGTCACGCGCCGCTGCAACGATGTCGGTGCTCGTATTCGCGTGTCCGTTGATGCCCCATCCACCTTCTGGCGACTCGGTGATTAGAACCCACGTTCGCTCGACCAAGCTCGCGTCGCCACCAGCGGTCGCGACGATGTCGGTCAACTCTCGCACCACTCCGAGTTGCTTTTCGCGGTCCAATACACCCATCGGCGTGAGTACTTGCACTCGAACGTAATTCGTATTCCCGGCCGCATTCGAGATTGAGCCTTTGGGAAGTTCATGAACGAAGGCAGCCGTGTTGTTCGTAAACAATGAGATCGGTGGGACCTTCTCCCAGCGCATCACGGCGTTCGCGAGATCGTTGGCGAGAGAATACTTGTCAGAAAAGGTTCCTTCGTTGGCGTATACGTCGATCATGGGCATTACGTCTCTCCTCAGTCCAGTATGATGAATGTCATAGTCAGCGAGCTCAGCGTACTCTATGACGCTCGTCATAGCCAATAGGGAGAGTGTGGCAAACGACAGCCGAGCGAAGATGGTGCAAAGTGCCGCCGCTCTTATCGGCTCTCAGGGACTAAACGCCACTTCCTTCTCCGAAGTACTTGCTAGCAGCGGGTCTCCTCGTGGTTCGATTTACTTTCACTTCCCAGGGGGGAAGAGGGAGTTGGCGAAGGACGCCATTCGATTGACGTCGGAGCAGGTGCTCGCTCACATGCGGGCGTGTTCGCCAAGTTCCGCGAGTGAAGTACTCCAACATTTCATAGCGCTCTTTCGACACGTAGTTGAAGCCACGGATGGTGCGGCAGGTTGTGCGGTAGCCGGAGTGACGATTGACGTTCCGGCCAGTGATGATGAACTATTGATTGAAGCCCGCAAAGCATTTCATTCGTGGGTGGCTTTGTTAGCCGAGCAACTAGAGGCCGCGGGCGTCGACCAGGAGCGTGCGCGAGGGATCGCGGTGATCGCGGTTGCTGGCGTTGAAGGCGCCCTTATTCTTTGCAGGGTTGAAAGAGGGAGTGCGCCTTTGGACGCGGTCGCAAATCAATTGGGCTTTCTCTTCGAGTCACGAATTTGACCGTAGTAACCTCGCTACCACTGGGTTAACTAGCAATTTTAAGAAGTGCGCCGGCCATAAGTTGAATCCGGAACCTGTGGAGTGAGAGCGAGTTGCTTCGATGGATCCTTCATCACGTCATGCTGGGAGCCGTGACCATCAGGATTCGCGCGACCTCGAACTTCCGAGTCGTTACTGATTCCTGAGCTTCCAGGTCTTGGCAAACTTGCCTCGTGTTAGTCGAGAAGTTGTGTTGCCAAGCAGAATGGGTGACCTGCCGGGTCGAGCAGGATTCGCCACTGCTCCGGATTAGTTTGCTCTGTTGCGACCCGAGCGCCCAAACGCACCGCGTCAGTTTGCGCCGCGTCAAGGTCGTCGACTTTCAAGTGCAGATGCATCTGTTTCGGCACGGTCGGGTCCGGCCAAGTGGGCGGCCTATGGTCCTGCACCTTGACAGCGACCAGCCAGGCTCCGTCCGCCTTGACAGCATGGAACTCGTCGTTGCGATGCACGACTTCGCCGCCGAGGAGCGCCGCCCAGAAGTCCGCGAGGGCGGGAGGGTCAGAGCAGTCCAGCGCCGTTAAACCCAGTCGCGCCGTCGCCATTCTTGAGAGCCTATGCGACACCCTTGAGACGGGCATTGGCCGAACCACGGTCTGACGTTGATTCAGACGGCGACGTGATTTGGCGCGGCATCTTGAGCACCTCCCAAAAACGATGGTGGGGATAGATTTGCCAAACCCGTTTCCCAGCAAGTGTTTCGCGGCATCTTTCATCGAATTCGAGGAGGCTTTGGGCATTGAATGGGCGTTAGCGGCCCTAATTTCTGCGAAAAAATGGCACTTTCGACCGGTACGCCCGCTGAACTGAAATCGGTCGTTACCAGGAATTACGAGGCGGGTTAACGACAGAAGTCGTTGACCAGCGCGTTTAGTTCTCTATTTTCATTGCGTTCCCAGCTTTAGAGGCTGACTGTCCCAATCGTGATAGGGCCTATTTAGGAGCGCGACGTGACTCGAAGTTGGCGCTGGAGAGCGCTTCGAGTTCTTTCACCAGTTCGCGCAATCGACGGTGTGCGGCGATGGCGGGACGAAGCTGTTCGGCTTCTTCGTTGCTCAACGTCGTTGTCACTTGTCTCCCGTTCACCTGGTGGCTCCAGGTCGGGTAGGGACCGTGCAACACCGGCGGATCGGCGCGACAGTGACAGCCCGCGCCCGCGCAGCGTGTGGAACGCTGCGACAGCGTGCCCGCGACCACCGGCCCGCGCGCGAGGCGGTTGATCTCAGCCAGGATCGCTCGACGTCGCTCACTCGTCACCGTCACCAGCATCCCCCATCACATAACTTGATGATAATATATGTCAAGATAGACCGTGGTGGCCCTCGGTCAACGCGACGCCAGTGTGCTTCGACGTTTCGAGGAGTTCTGCGCGCTGGAGGGGCTCCGAGTCGATCGGGCCCTTCACGACGGCGACGTCGTCGAGGCGTTTCTCTCGATTAGCTGTTCGACACTGCGCGAACACTCGCTCGGCACCTACCGCTCGACGTTTCGTCGACTCGGTGGCGCGCCTCCCACGTCCCGCGGGTTTCCGGCGTCGCCCGCCCCTCCCCCCTACGGCGAGCGCGACCTCGCGGCGCTCTGGTCGCGCGCGACTCACCAGGGAAGTCGGGCACGAATCGACAACGCCACCGTGCTGCTCGCCGCGATGCTGGGCGCGGGACTGCGCCCGCGCGAGGTGGCCCACCTGCGCGGAGCGGATGTTCTCCGCTCGAGAGGGCGAGTGAGGGTGCGCGTGCGCGCCGACGGGCGACTCGTGCCGGTCGAGGGTCACGGCGCGAGCGCCCTCGCGGGCCTCGCCCACGAACAACGCGGCTATCTCTTTCGCCCGAGGGCCACGGTGCGTGACACGAAGAACCTCGTCGGTGAGATCGCCGGCTCACTCGCGGGCGATCCCGATGAGGTGGCGC
>Ga0307372_10003211_pt1 | contig 26350 bp, 25 predicted proteins | sample OX1MG_FD_202533 | JGI IMG/M metagenome (GOLD analysis project Ga0307372, IMG submission 202533) | Soil microbial communities from Risofladan, Vaasa, Finland - OX-1 | ecosystem: Environmental > Terrestrial > Soil > Coastal area > Acid sulfate soil | place: Finland: Risofladan, Vaasa | collected... | reverse complement strand
CTGACCAGGAACGCCTGCAGCTGCGGCCAGGTGGGCAGGTGGGCGGGCACCGGCCAGCCGGTGAAGCGGACCAGCGCGTACGGCGGCCCGGCCAGCACGATGGCCATCGCGCCCAGCCCGGCAGCCGCGCGGCCCAGGCGCGGGAGGCGGCCAGGCGGGCGGGTCACGGGAGTTCCCCGTTGATGCCGAGTTCTGGTGTGGCGGTCGCGGTGGAGTGCACAGTGATCGCGGACAGCCCGGCGGCGTCGAGGATCTGCATCGGCTGGACGATGGTCACCGTCACGGTGACCGCGTTCCCGGTGACGCTGGCAGTGCCGGTGGCGCCGATGCCGGCCAGGTAGGCGCGGGCATCGGCGACGGCCTGGCCCGGGGTGAGCACGAGGTTCCCGTCTTGCCGGTAGACGGCGAGGTTGACGGCCTGGGCTCCGGCGCGGGCGGCTTCCTGCGCCTCGCCGAGCGCGCGCTCGCGGGCGGCCAGGGTCAGGCCGCCGTCCAGCACCAGGCCGGCGAGCAGGATCAGCGCGGCCATCATGACGACGACGAACGCCGTGATCTGCCCGGCGTCGCTGGCGGCCCGCCGGCTCCGGCGCGGGTGGCGGGGTGTCACGGCCCGGCACCGCGGTAGACATCGATGGGCGAGGTGAACTGGGCGGTGAGGGTCTGCGAGCCGGGGACGTGCAGCAGCACGAGGCCGGCTAGTGACACGGTGCAGGTCACCTGGGCGGTGACCTGCCCGCCGGGCCGGAACGCGCTGGTGTCCGGGCTGACGGCAAGCGGGTCGCAGGTGATGTGCTCGCTGGCCAGGGCGGCCTGGGCGGTGGCGTCCGCCTGGGCGGCGGCGGCACCGGGGTCCCGGGCGAGGGAGGCGGCGCGGGCTGCCTGCATGGCGGCGCTGTCGACCTGCAGCCGGGCGTCGACCATGCGGCCGGCGGCGACGATCAGCAGCATGATCACGATCAGCAGGGGGGTGATGAGGACCAGCTCGGCGGCGGCCGACCCGCCGTCCGGGTGCCGGGCGCGCAGCCGCACGGGCAGGTGCACGGCGGCTATCCCTGCGCGGTGGCGGGCAAGAACCGCTCGACTGGCCCGGTGACGGTGATGTGCACGGGGAAGGTCAGTCCCGGCACCGGGAGCACTTCCTCGGCGGTGCCGGTGATCTGCACGGTGGCGGTGCCCGCAGTGCGGGTGACGGAGATGTGCGGGGCCCGCCGCCTCCAGCCGTCCCGCCAGCAGCAGCATCAGCTCGCCTTAGGCGATCCTGGCCACCGCGCCGATCTCCCCGGAGCCGGTCCGCGAGCAGGTCACCGCGCTGGCCGCCCGGATCCACCAGGGGCAGCGGCCGCCGTTTACCCCGCCGGGGGGTGAGTTGCCCCACCACTGCGGCGTTTCCCGTCCGGTGGTGCTGCGTACCCGGATCAAGCGCAGGGGCGACGGTTGATCCGCCGTCATCCTCGCGTTCGCCTGCGGTCCGGCAGCCGCCCGGCCGTGACTACTGGGGGTAGTGGTAAGAAAGACATCACCTCCAGGATTCCGTGATCACCCGCTCTTACCTGGTGTTATGCCCGTTCCGGTCGGCCTCGTGGAGGCCGTTTCGGGGCCATGTTTGCTCCACGTTTGCTCGTCAGTCCGGACCTAGTGTCCTGCGAGCTGATCCAGCCAAGCGCGGCTCCGATACTGGCCGCGAGCTTGGCATCACCCAGACCCAGGTCCCCGGCCTGATGACCGACAGGGCCAGGTAGAAGCCAGCGAGGGCGGCGGCACCGATGGCCGCGCGGCCGAAATGGCCAGGCTGGTGGCCGGTGAGCGCCCCAACAGCCAGCAGCGCGAGGGTGCCAGCGCAGGCGGCGGCGGTGAGCGGGTCCGGCAGCCGGCGGACCGCCACATCGATGAAGGCGAGGGGGACGGCGAGCACGGCCAGCCAGGCCAGGGCCGCCAGTTCCCACACCGAAAACGCACGGGCGGCCACGACCGCCAGGGCGAGCCCGGCCACCAGCTCCGCAAGCAGCGGATACGGCCCGATCCGGGTCCGGCAAGAGGGGCAGCGGCCGTGACGGGCAGCAGCGACCGCCACCGCCGGCGGCCCGGCAGGATCTCGTGGCCGCAGGCGGGGCAGGCGCGGCGGGGATCACCGAGTGGCAGGCCGGACTGCTGCCCGAGGACAAGACAACCGAAGTCGCCGCGCTGCGCGAGGCGCCCGCGGCGAGCCGGGCCCCGCGCTTGTCGACATCGCGGACTCCGCGGACGTCCTCCTGATTGTCGGCGCGGGACGGCGCGGCGCGCTGGCCCGGATGCGGCGCGGCAACGTCAGCCGGTACTGCCTCGCCCATGCTCGTTGCCCGGTGCTCGCCGTCCCACCGGTTAGCGCTAGTCGGCCGGGGTCGGTGTAGTTGCCACGGAGCCGCGGCCGGCCTCGTGGCCGCCTGCGGGGAGGCCCCCGATCTCGCCGCGCTCTGCCGCCAGCACTAGTTCGAGCCGGGAACGGCAGCCCACTTTCTGGTACAGGCGGCTCACGTAGACCTCGATGGTTTTCGCGCTGTAATGCAAGACCGACGAGATTTGCCGGTTCGTCAGCCCCTGCCGCAGCAGCTGAACGAGTTGCACTTCAGTGTCACTGAGTGTCGTGCGGCCTCCTGCCCTGCCCCGCTGGCGGCGGTTTGTGGTGACGTTCACGCCAGCAAGCTTTGCCTGCGCGAGGACACGAGGTATCCATAGCTGGGCGCCCATGGCCGTGAAAAGCTCAAGCGCGCGCCCGAGGTGCCGATCGGGCTCGACTCCTGAGGTGGCCAGGTACAGATGGGCCTGAGCGGCAAAGAACAGCCGGTCCTCCTTTTCGTACTCCGACAGAATCCGCTCGCCGTCCGCTATGTTGCCCACAGCTAGGTCAGCCAGATCAGCCGCAGCAACGGTCGCGGGAATCCTCGTTCGCACAGCAAGGTCGCGAAGCCGCCCCGCATATTCGGAGGCGGCCGTGTTCTCGCCGGTGCCGACACTGACGTCCACTAGTACTTCCAGGCATCTGCGGGTCGCCTCAGCCAGATCGGCCTGCTCGGCCACTGTCAGCTGGTCAAGCAGCATTTTAGTGGCCCCGGCGAAGTTCCCGAGGGCTGCCATGATCCGCGCAGCGCGGCATTCATGCAGCACCCGGTACAGGACGCAGTCGGCCGCAAGCAGCGGCGCATCCAGGATCTGGGCAGCCGCGTCGAGGTTCGCCTGGTCCGTCAGGATCTCAACCTCAAGCAGCCGGAGCCACGCCAGATTGTTACGGAGCCCCGCGAACTCAAGGCTGATCGCCCCGGAGCGGATCGTCTCGAGGGCGTCAGCCCACGACCCGGTCATGTGCTCGAGTTTCGCCTTGGTGTAGACATACTGGCCGCCAACGTCCTGCCAGCCAGTTTCCGGAAGCAGGTCGGTCACGGTTGCCAGCAGATCGCGGGCACTCCCGAGACAGCCCGTGACCGCGAGCAGATAGGCGGCCGACTCCAGGGCGCTGAGCCGGGCACCGTGCGCCAGCCCAGGTTCTGCGCCCTGGCCGATGGCTACCAGCCGGTCTATCGCCGCGCGCGCACGAGCGAAGTTACCGAGGCAATTGGACACATGGCCCACGTAACTGCAGATGACGACCTGATCCCCGGCTGAGGCCGTGCCGATCGTCGCCTCGGCCTGGTCGAGCTGGGCCGCCGCGCCTGCTCCCTGGCCAGTGTGCGCGAGCAACAGCGCGCGCTGCGCGAGGAACGGGGCCGGATTCTGCACGTCATGCACCTGCGCGCTGACGAGCTCGAGAGCGTCGTGGTAACGACCCATCGCATATGTAGCGTTGATGACGGTCGCCAGAGTTCTCGTCCGCAGGTCGCCGCTCCCCTGAGCGCGCAGTGCCCGATCGCCCACTTCAACCGCGGCTTCCGGCCGCGATCCCTTCCACAGTGCTATGGCCTGACGCGACAGCAGCTGGCCGCGATCACAGGACTCAGGTGGCAGCAAGTCAAGCGCGCGCTGGTACCACGTCGCCGCGGACAGCGGCGCCGTGTTACGAGTCAGACGCGCCGCCTCGAGAACTGCCGTTATCGCGGCCTGGTCTCCCGGAGTCGCGGCTTCGGCAACATGCGTTGTCCACTCCAGGACGTCAGCTTCCGCGGTGAGCGGGCTGGCGCCGAGCGATTCCGCAATGACCTTGTGCAGCCTGCGGCGCTCCAGCGGTCCGAGGTCGTTGTAGAGGACCTCGGCGATAAGCGGATGCGCGAACTCGTAGCATCCAGGCGCTACCCGGGCGATGATCGACGCTCTGATGAGCGCGTCAAAAGCCCGCTCGATAGATTCCCGGTCCATATCGGTGGCCGCCTCGAGCGCTCCGATCTGGTCGAGGCGTACCCGCCGGAATGCGGACATCACGCGCGCCAGTTCCCGGCCGGCCCGATCCTGCTGGAACACCCGGTGCAACAGAGCAGCGCTCCGGCTGAGCGCGCCTGCCGCAGGGTTTCCCACCAGGTAGCACCTTCCGTGCTCGGCTCTGATGGCGCCCAGTTCTCTCAGCGAGCGGAGCGCCTGGCGGGTAAACAGCGGGTTGCCGCGACTCTGGGAGTAGACATACGCCGTTAGCCGTTCATCGGGCCGGCCCGGCAGATCCGATGCGATGAGCGCTCTGGTGTCGTCCAGGTCGAGCGGATCGAGATCGACGATGGCACCATGCCCCGAGTCGATAATCCGGCCTATTGTCGCCGCGAACCGGCTGCCGGGCAGCCACTTGTCCGGGCGTGTGCTGACGACTAGGAACAGCGGCATTTCGGACAGGTGGCGAGCTGCGAACGAGAGTGCGACGAGCGTCTCGTCATCTGACAGGTGCGCGTCATCGAGAGCGACGATTGTCGGCCGGTGCAGGCATAGGCTTCTCAGCAGCTTCGTCATCAGCAAGTAGGCAGGCTGCGCGCGCACGGCGCGATCAGAGTTGCTGTTCTGGCCGAAAGCCGCTGCGTCAAGCGTGGTGAGCAAGGAGGCGAAGTCCGTCTGGCTCGCCTCGTCGAAGTCGTCATGGACAGCTGAGCCAAGCAGGTCTCGCAGACTCGCGTTCGCGATGCCATGATCGTATTCCTGGGCTTTACCGCTCAGTATGTGGCAGTCATAGGCTCGAGCGCGCTCCAGGAGTTCCTGCATCAGCCGCGTCTTGCCGACCCCGGCCTCTCCGGTGACGAGGCACGTGCGTCCCGTACCGGCCAGCGCGAGCTTGAAGATGTCGACCAGTGAAGCGAGCGGAAGCTCCCGGCCTATCGGCCGTCCTTCAGCAGCCTGGCCTCCTTCGTCGCGCCGGAGCCGCATGTGGTGGCCACTCGTCGTCGACTGCGCGGCATGCCGCTGCCGGGCAGCTCGGACCACCGGCGGCCGCTGGAATCGACTCGCGTCAGATGAAGATGGTGTTACCACGGCACCAAGCTATACGCGATCATGGTACAGGTGGAAGTGTCATTTGCCGTTCTCGTGATCGCACCCCAGGGATGGCCTGGCGGTCGCCGACGGCGTGTAGTGGCTTTCAGGCCAAGCCCCGCCGCCAGCGGGTTAAGGGCGTTGAGGTGCCGTGCGTGCGTCTGGGAGGCGGGTACTCTGACCGGCCTGCGGGCGCGGGGCGGGTTGCGGTTCATGCCGATTCGGCGGAAGTTACACCGTTGTAGTTCGACTCCTGGTATGGGAGCAGGTGTCTGCTGCACGCTGCTGACCACCCTCACCGGCGCCGGGCCCTCCCTCGGCCCGATGCTCCGCTCCAGGACCCCGCACCAGGTTGACCAGGAGATGTACGCCTGGCTGACCGCCTGCCAGGCCCTGCGCCCCACCCGGCCCCGGTCGCCCGCCCCGGTACGCACGCTCCGCGCACGCCGGATCACCGGCAGTTCCAGCCGTGCCGCCCGACCGTCACTCACAGTCACAATCAGCCAGGGAAAGTCCGGTTCCCCGGGGACAGCGAACCGGACGCGAAGCCCCATCCGGCCCCAAGGAACCGCACGGCACGCATAAGCGGCTAATGCCTAAACCCACTGGCGTTGGGCTAAGCCCGGGAACCGCTGTCGGATGTCGTAACTGCCCGGGAGGCCAACGCGCGAGGGAGTCCACTACAACACCGGCCGGGCTGGCGCTTCTAGAATGCCGGTGGTTGGCCTAGACGCAGAGCTGCCTAACTGCCCACCTCTGGGTAGCGAGCTTGAGTCCTGGCGGCGTTCGCGCGACACAGACAATAAGACAGGGCGATTGGTTAGTAAAGGTCTATGGTCGAGATAATCGTGCGCTTCGAGAGCGTCCCCGAGGTGGAACAGGCTCAGGGCGCTCCTGTGCGGGGCACAGTTACGCCGCTTGGCGGGCCCGACAAATCGCCAATCCGTTTCGACGGCTGGCTGCAGTTGCTCGGCCTGCTGGAAGGACTCAGTTCGAGGACCGGCCAGGCTGGCGACCTGCCGCGACCGTTGCCGAGCACTGGCCCCCGTTAAAGCCGGTCCGCCGGTCACCCGCTAATGTGGCGGAGGTGCCGGAGGATCCGCCCGTCGGCGCGTAGCTAGCGAGGCGTGCGGCCCCTGCGGCGTCGCGGGCCTCGATCAGCACGGCGGCTATCCGGGATGCACCGGCCACCGGTGTGCAGGCAGGTCAGGTAGCGGGTGCAGGCCAGGTGCAGGTACCGGGTCCCGCCCGCGGCCCGGGCCGGGGTCTCGTCAGCGTGCACCGCCGGGGCGGACTTCCCGCGGATCCCGGCCATCCACCCGGCCAGGCCCGCGCCGCATCCCCGGCACGCCGCTGGCGGGCAGTCGATGGTCTCATCCGGGTCGTCCACGAGGCTCATCGTCGATCCGGGGTCGCCCGGCTGCTTACCCGGCCGCCGCTTCCCGCGCTCGCGCAGCGACCGGCCGCTGCCCTTCTTCCTGTACGGGCTATCGGAGGAAGGCGGACGCGATGAGGTGGACGAGTCCTTGCGGGCCTGCCGCTCCAGCTGCCCCACCCGGGCCGGGAGCCGCCCAGCCTGCGGGGTCAGCTCAGCGATCAGCCGGTTCGCCTCAGCCAGCCGGACCGCCAGCTCAGCGGCCGGCAGAGCAGACAGCTCCTCAGCGGAGGGCACACCAGGCGCAGCGGGCACGTGAATAGCTACGCCGACGCAGCGAGGTGTAAGGACTACACTACTAGCCCGCGAGCCGCGGGCCTCCCTACGCTCCAGGTGACGTGGCTGACCTGGACTACGCGAGGGGCGTCGGCATCATGATCCGGTGGCTGTACCTGTTCCAGTATCCCGACGGAATCCCGAAGGAAGAAGGCGAGCGCTGGTACCTGGGCACGCACTGCCGGGAAGCCAGGCAGATGGCCGACCACGGCATGACCGGCTACCGCACGTGGAGCGGTCTGAAGTCGCCGTACGCGGATCCGTACCAGACCGTCGAGCGCCTCAACGAGTGGGATCGGGTCACCGAGCTGGTATTCCCGGATTTCGAGGCATTCCGTAAGGCCACGACCGACCATGCCGTCACGTACACGCCGCCGCCGTACGGCGGCCCCGGATTCCTGGCTCACACGATCTTTGTCAGTGACGAGCCGCAATACGACTTCCTCCGGGAACTCCCGGACGTGCGCTGAAGCGCCTGGCCTCACGTCATGACTAAGGTCACTGAAACGCGAACGCGCTCACCGCTGGAGAAGATTCTGCTCGACCGCGTGTCAGAACACCCCGGCCAGGTGTGGCTGAAGTGGCAGGAGACCACATACACCTGGGCAGAGTCCCTGGCCAATATGCGGCGGGCCGCGAACGGATTCCTCGAGCTCGGAGTCCAGCCTGGCGAACGAGTGGCCATCATGATGGGAAATCGTCCTGAGTTCCTGTGGGCGCATTTCGGATTGCTGCTCATCGGCGGCGTTTCTGTTCCCGTCAACATCTCGCAGCGCGGCCCGGTCCTGTCTCATATCCTCCAGGACTCGGGCGCGGTTGCCATGGTTCTGCAAGGCGATCTGCAGGACCCACTCGCCGCCGTCCGCGGCAATCTCCCGACGCTGCGCCGCGCGGTCGTCCTTGGCCGGCCGGCGCCGGGCACGCCGGACGTGGACTTTGACCGCCTGATGTCCGCCAGTGACGCTGACCCCGATGTCACGATCCCGTACGGGGTAACCGGCGGCGGCATGATGTACACGTCCGGGACGACCGGCCCGCCGAAGGGGGTCGTCACCACGCGCGGGGACTGGTCCCCGATCGCCACGCTGCTCGCCGCCTCAGGCATCCAGCCGGGCGGGACGATGTACACGGCGCTGCCGCTCTACCATGGGAACGCCCTCGGAGTGTCCACCGTCGGGTCGATCATGCTGGACGCCAAGCTCGCTATCGCCCCCAGGTTCAGCGCGTCTCGCTTCTGGGATGACTGCCGCCGGTACGAGGCTGTCGAGTTCAACACGCTGGGCGGCATGATCTCCATCCTGCTCAAGCAGGCCCCGCAGGCACGCGACCGGGATCACCGCGTCCGGACGGTGCTGTCGGCAGGCTGTCCTGCCGACCGGTGGGCCGAGTTCGAGGAGCGCTTCGGCGTCCGCATCATCGAGTGGTTCGGCATGGTGGACTCACCCGGGATCCTGCTGAACGACGCAGGCAGACGCGGCTCCATGGGACGGTCAGGAGTGGCCGGCGTGGAGTTCGCGGTCGTCGGCGAAGACGACCGGCCGCTCGGGGACGACGAGGTCGGCGAGCTCGTGTTCCGGCACCCCGGCGGCCGCATGACGCACTATCAGAACCTGCCAGCCGCAACCGAGGAGGCCTACCGCGGTGGCTGGTTCCACTCCGGAGATCTGGCCAGCCGCGACGCGGACGGCTTCTTCTACTACCGGGGCCGGAAGAAGGAGTCCATGCGCAGGCTGGGCGAGAATATCTCGGCCTGGGAGATCGAGTCGGTACTCAACGCCCATCCGTCAGTGCAGGACAGCGCCGCCCACGCCGTTCCCTCCGACCTCGGCGAAGACGAGGTGAAGGCCTGCGTGGTCCGGCGGCCTGGCGCCTCACTCACGCCGGAGCAGCTGCTCGACTTCTGCCACGGCAGGCTGGCCTACTTCGCGATCCCCCGCTACGTCGAGTTCGTCGACGAGCTGCCGAAGACCGGAACCCAGCGCAACCAGTACGGCGTCCTGAAGGCGCGCGGCATCACGGCGGCGACGTGGGACAGCGCGGCGGCCGGATACGAAGTGAGAAGGACATGAGCATGTTCATGCGAGACGTATTCGTGGCCGGCGCGAGCATGACCCGCTTCGGCAAGTTTCCCGATACAACTGTCCGGGCTCTTGCCGAGGAAGCAACCCGCGGCGCGCTGGCCGATGCCGGGCTCGGACCCGCCAACGTCGGCATGGTCTTCTTCGCCAATGCCGTGCAGGGCGTGCTGACCAACCAGGAGATGATCCGGGGCCAGGTGGCGCTACGCCACACCGGCCTGCTCGGCGTGCCCATGGTGAACGTCGAGAACGCGTGCGCCTCGGCATCGAGCGCCTTTTACCTGGCGTGCATGGCTGTCGGCTCCGGATGCACGGAGGTTGCCATGGCGGTCGGGGCCGAGAAGCTGACTCACCCCGACAAGTCGCGCACCTTCGCGGCCATCGGGACCGCTGTCGATCAGCTGGAGGTGGGGCAGCTCCGCAAGCGGATGGCGGCCGGCCAGGACGGCGGCTCCGGCGCGAGCCGGTCGTTCTTCATGGATATCTACGCGGCCGGCAGCCGCGCCTACATGAGCGCTAGTGGCGCATCGGCGGCGGACTTCGCCGATGTCGCGGTGAAAAGCCACCGGCACGCCGCACTCAACCCGAAAGCGCAGTACCGGTCCGAGGTCACCCGGCAGGAAGTACTCGACAGCCGGCCGATCGCGTCGCCGCTGACCCTTCTAATGTGCTCCCCGATCGGGGACGGCGCCGCGGCCCTGGTGGTGTGCTCGCAGGAGATGGCCGCCCGGCTCGGCGCTGTGACCAGAGTCCGGGCAGCGGCGCTGGTGTCCGGCCGTGACCGCCAGCCCGGCGAGCCGACGGCGGATGAGCGCGCTGTCGCGCTCGCGTACGAGCAGGCCGGGCTCGGCCCGGAGGACCTGAGCGTGGTCGAGCTGCATGACGCGGCCGCGCCGGCCGAGCTGATGGCCTACGAGAAGCTCGGGCTGTGCAAGCCCGGCGGGGGCCCTGCGCTGCTCGCGTCCGGCACGACCGCGCTGGGTGGCAGCTGCCCGGTCAACACGAGCGGCGGCCTGCTGGCCAAGGGGCATCCGATCGGCGCGACGGGCTGTGCTCAGCTTGTCGAGCTCACTGATCAGCTGCGCGGGCGGTGCGGCGGCCGGCAAGTCGAGGGAGCGCAGGTAGCGCTGGCGCAAAACGGAGGCGGCTCACTCGGCTCGGATGCCGCCGCGATGACGGTCACGATCCTTTCGAGATGAACTGAGGCGAGAGTGGAATTTAAAGAGGTCATCGGAACCCGCCGGAGCATCCGCTGGTTCAAGCCGTGGAAGCCGGTCGAGCGGGAGAAGATACAGGTCATCCTGGAAGCGGCGAACCGGTCATCGCGCGCCGTGAACGCCGACTACCCGCGGGCTCTGGTCGTCCACCGCAGCGAGCTATCCGACGAGGTCTTCGCGTCGCTGCGCAACCCGACGACCACGGTCGACCTGGACCTCGCGCCTACCTACATCTTCTGGTTCTACGACAGCGAGTATCTCCAGGACGCCAGGGACAATCTCAAGGAACTGGTCAGGAACAAGGTCCTCACCGCGTCGCACGGCTGGTCAGAGGCGTACGTCGATGACGTGATGTGGGCCCAGGTCTTCGTCCCCATGCAGCGGAACAACGCGGCCGGCCTCACCTTCCAGGCGGCCGTCGAGACGGGCATCGCGATTGGCAATGCGCTCAACGCGGCGGTCGACGAGGGACTCGGAACCTGCCTGCACGCGATGTCGGGCGTCGACAAGATCCGCGAGGCGTTTAAGGTTCCGGACACCTGGGTGCCGGTGTGGCTCCAACTCGTCGGCTACCCGCTGGAGGAGCGCGAGGCCGGCGGCCAGCGTCCGCGGCGCCCGCTGGCCAAGTCCTTCTTCGAGGGCGACTGCACCAGGCCGTTCGAGGCTGACCCGGCCGTCACGGAGCGGCTGCGGGCGGCCCGGCTGCTGCAGGAACCCGGACCGCTGCCGTACCGCGACACCGAGGTTCGCATGATGTCGCGCATGTTCGGGCTCCCCGAGTAGCGGCGACGATGTCATCCTCAGGTGCCGACGACATCGGCCAGTGCCCCGAGGTGCGCCGCTGGCTCACCGGGTCAGGCTACGACGAGCGCCCGGCCGAGCGGGCCGGGGTGCTGGACAGCCTCCGCGGTTTCTGCGAATTCGCCGGCCAGACGCCGGGCGAACTCATCGCGGCGTGCCTGCGCTCGACATCCGAGGGCATGGCCATCAGCGGCAAGGGCCGCCGCTCCATGCAGGCCGCGATCGACGAGTACGTCGCGAGGCCTCGCTGGCCGCGACGCGATCGTTGTCGGCAATCACGTGCGGGGCTTCCTGATCCACAACGGCGTGTTCATCCAGGGTCCGGTGTCGATCTCGTAAGGCTGCGGCCGGTTCCGAGAGCGGCCCGGACTGCGCTCGCGTCCCTGCTGCCCCACCATCTCGGCCGGGGAACAAACCGGCGCTGCTCGCGAATCCGCGCGGCAAAGCGGACCGTGGCCGGCTCCCCGTACAGGTCGGCAGTGCAGTCCAGCAGGTGCGCCTCCAGAATCCGCTGGCCGCCCTGGCGCCTGGTAGGGAGCTCCCCACTAGCTGGTCCGGCGGCCGGGCGGCTAGCTTCGCGTGAGATGCCAGCCGACCCGACGGAGCCCGCCTTGCCGGAACACGTGATGATCTGGCCAGAGGGGCAGCAGTGACCCCGCATATCGCGCAGGACGGCATCTATTTCGGCGAGGTCCTCCGGCGCACCCCGGACGGCAGCGTTGCCGTGCATGCGGACGTCAGCGAGTTCGGCTTCGGCTCGGAGACCGATCCTCCGGCTAACACGCCGGTTCCGACCAGCCTGACCCGCGTCGACCCGGACGGATCGGTCAGCCGCGCGGCATCAGGCCTGACGTGGCCCCGGACGGGACGCATTCGCGTCCCCGGAGCCGGCCTGCCATGACCTTCCTCGCCTCGCGAGCGCGGGCCGGCTCACCTGCGAGCCGGCCCGGGAGGCGGCCGGCCCTCGACCGCGCCGTGGGACCGCTCAAGAATCCGGTCATTGAGTTCCGGGTGCGTCAGAATCCAGAACTGATCACCGACGATGGCGTCCCGGACGGCCTCCGCGACCATCGCCGGGTCCAGGCCCGACTCGAGCGCCTCGCGCAGTGCCTGCCGGCCCGCCGCCGCACCAGGCCGGCCCGCCGGCGCGGCCCCGTGACTGGGCGGCCAGTTGCGGTCGGCCTCGTAGAGCCTGGTACTGACGAAGCCGGGGCACAGCACCGAGACTCCTACCGGCGATCCGTTCGCGGCGAGGTCGTGATACAGGGCCTCGGACATCGCGACCGCCGCGTGCTTAGTTGCGCTGTACGCACTCGTGCCCGGCCCGGCGAACAGCCCGGCGACCGACGCGGTGTTGACGACGTGGCCCTCACCCTGCTCGATCAGGTGCGGCACGAACGACCGGATCCCGTGGACGATGCCATACAGGTTGACGCCGACGACCCACCGCCACGCCGGCAGCGGGATCTGCCAGGCAGGGCCGCCGCTGCTGACGCCGGCGTTGTTGCACAGGACATGGACAGCGCCGAACCGATCAAGCGTCGCGGCGGCCAGGGCGTCGACAGCCTCGGCGTCGCTGACATCGGTGACGGCGAACGCCACGTCCACGCCCTCGTCCGCGAGAGCGGACGCCGCGCCGGCCACCGCCGGGCCCTCCACATCGGCCATCATGACCCGCATCCCGTCCGCTCCGAGACGACGGCTCAGTGCCAGGCCGATTCCGCTGGCCGCACCGGTGACCACGGCGACCTTTCCTGCGAGTTCCTTCATGACCAGCCTTCCCGAGCATTCATCCACCGCGGCGAACCGCGTCATCCGTGCCGCGCCCCGCCGCACCCCGGCGCGAGCGAACAGCCTGACTCGGACGCTAATTCAGCGGCCGCGCCACGTCAGCGGCCGCATCGGAACTAGCGGGGCTGCCGCCCTAACTTCCGGGAGTTCCCGACAATCCGAGAGAGGACGACGTCAGTGAACGACCATGTTCAGCAAGGCGGCCCGGTGCGGCAGGCGGCGCCTGGCGATTCCGAGGACGCCTACCTTGACGACCTGCGGGCGCGCCAGGCGCGCAGCTGGCCACCGGACCTGCCGCGGCAGGTCACCTACCCGCTCGGCGAGCGGCCGCTGACCGAGTACCTGCGCGAGCGGGCCCGCCTTGACCCGGAGCGCTGCCTGCTGATCTTCTACGGCCGCGAGTTCAGCTACGCCGAGATCGACCAGCTGAGCGACTCCTTCGCCGCCTTCCTCATCGCCGCGGCCGTCACGCCGGGCGACCGCGTCGGGGTCATGCTGCCTAACTGCCCGCAGTTCCTGATCGCTTTCTTCGGCATCCTGAAAGCCGCTGCCGTGCACGTGCCCATCAATCCCATGTTCCGCGAGGAGGAACTGGCCTATGAGCTCACCGACAGCGGTGCCCGGCTGCTGCTTGCCTGGGACGCGCTCGTGCCGATGGTCGAGAACGTCCGGCAGCGCATCCCTCTGGACCTGGTGGTCTCCACCAGTCTCACCGAGTACGTTCCGGACGAGCCGACCCTGCCCGTACCGCCGATGGCCCTGACGGCCGGCCAGCAAGCGGACCGCACCTGGGCGTCGGTTCTGGACGCTGACCTGCCCGCGCACTGGCCGGCGCAGGATCTCGATGCCCTGGCGGCGCTCAACTACACCGGCGGCACGACCGGGATGCCGAAAGGCTGCGAGCACACGCAGCGAAACATGGTCTATACCGCTGCGTGCGCGACGAGCCTGCGGCCGGCCACAACCGATGCTGACACTGGCGCCGGGATCGGCCTGGTCTTCGTTCCCGTCTTCTGGATCGCCGGCGAGGACGGCGCGCTGGTCATCCCGGTCTTCGCGGGGTCTACCTGTGTTCTGTTGACGCGATGGGACCCGGCCGCGGTGCTCGCGGCGATCGACACCTACCGCATCACCTCGATGGCGGCGACCGTGGACAACTACCTGGAGCTGATGGAACGCGAGGACTTCGGCCGCTATGACCTGAGCAGCCTCCGCGCAGCCGGGGCCATGTCGTTCGTCACCAAGCTGAGCCCGGACATCCGGCGGCGGTGGCAGGACAAAGCCGGCGGCGGCAGCGTGCTGCGGGAAGGGGCCTACGGGATGACCGAGACGCACACCATCGACACGTTCGTGACGGGCATGGACGGCGGGGACCGCGATCTCAACTCCCGGCCGGTCTTCTGCGGCCTGCCGATGCCAGGCACCGAGCTGAAGATCGTGAGCTTCGATCCGGGTGCGCTCGTACCGGTCGGCCAGGAGGGCGAGATCTGCGTTCGCACGCCGTCGCTGCTCCGCGGGTACTGGCGCAAGCCGGCGGAGACCGCGGCCGCGATCCGCGCGGGCTGGCTGCACACCGGCGACATCGGGATGATCGACTCCGACGGCTGCCTGCACTTCCTCGGCCGCTGTAAGGAGATGCTCAAGGTCAACGGGATGAGCGTCTTCCCCACCGAGATCGAGGTTCTCCTGTCCGCTCATCCCGACGTCCAGGGCAGCGGCGTCGTCGGCGTCGCGGACGCCCGGCGAGGCGAGGTGCCGGTTGCCTTCGTGCAGCTCAGGAAGCACGCTCCGGGGAGCGTGACCGAGGAAGAGCTGACCGCATGGTGCCGGGAGCACATGGCGGCCTACAAGGTGCCGGTCATCAGGATCGTCACGGAGCTGCCGCTGACGGCGACGGGCAAAGTGAAGAAGCATGTCCTCGCCGAGCAGCTTGACCAGGCGTGAGGACCGCCGTCCCGGCCGGGGACCTAGCTGGCGGCCGGCAGCACCCCCATGCCCTGTACCGCCTCCAGAGCTCCCCAGACTCCCGAGTAGCCGGCGATCCGGCCGTCCGCGATCGTGAAAATGCTCGCGTTCGACCACTCCAGGCGGCGGCCGGTCGCCGGAAATCCGAACAGGAAGCCCCGGTGCGTGCCGGCGACGCGCCAGATCCCGACTACCTCATCGGCCGAGGCGATCAGGCGGTCGACGGTCACCTCAAGGTCCGGCAGCGTCTCCCGGAAGTACCTCACGTGCTTGAGCAGGCCCTGCCGCCCTGTCCCCCAGCCCGCTGCTACCGCGGTGTGATCCACCATGTCCTCGGCGGCGAGCTCATCGAGCAAGGAGAGATTGCCCGCGCCGACAACCTCGGTGAGATAGCGCCGCATGATCTCAGCATTCTGATCGGCCGTCACGATGCCCTCCGCCTGTTCTCCGCCAGCCTGTGTCCCTCGGCCTGTGGCGGAGCCTAGCCAGGCCCTGCGAACTCAGATAGTAGGAACTTCCCCCGGACCTGGGGCTGACCAGGCCGGCCACCGCCATCACGAAAGGACTCAGGCACATGGACCGACTGACCGGGAAGGTTGCCGTGATTACCGGAGCGACCAGCGGTATCGGCGCCGCCACGGCCCGGCTGTTCGCCCGCGAAGGCGCACAGGTCGTGCTGTCGGGGCGGGCGGCAGACGTCGGCAGCGCGATGGCCGCCGAACTGGGCGAGCGGGCGATGTTTCAGCGCGCCGACGTGACGCGAGAGGATGACATCGCCGCGCTGCTGGACGCCGCAGTGGACAGGTTCGGACGCGTCGACTGCCTCTTCAGCAACGCCGGGGCACCCACTGCCGGAGGGATCGACACGATCACCGAAGCCGAACTGGACTGCGGCATGAAACTCCTGGTCGGGAGCGTCCTGTTCGGCATCAAGCACGGTGCTCGCGTGATGAGACCTCGTGGCGGCGGTTCCATCATCAACAACTCCAGCGTTGCCGCGCACCGGCGCGGCCAGGGCAGCTTGCTGTACTCAGCGGCCAAGGCGGCGGTGAGCCACATCACCCGGCTGGCTGGCGTCGAACTGGGACCGCAGGGCATCCGGGTGAACGCCATCTCCCCCGGTGCGATCGCGACGCCCATTTTCTGGGGCGGCTCAGCGGCCGCGCGCGACCTGGATGATGAGGACAACCTCCGCAAGCAGGCGAAGCTCGAGCGCAGCCTTGCCCGCGCCACGCCGCTGCCCCGGTCCGGAACCAGCGACGACATCGCGCACGCCGCGCTGTTCCTGGCCAGCGACGACGGGAGCTTCATCAATGCTCACGACCTGGTTGTCGACGGCGGCCGGATCTCCATGTTCGTCGAACAGCCGCGCGACGCCGGCTGACCCCGGCTGCCGGACCCGTCAGGTCCGCCCTGACCGCTAGGTGATCCCGGAAGTCCCCGCCGGACGCAAGATAGCTTCCTGGGAGACCGACGCCACGAGCGTCCCGTCCTGCGCATGCAGCGTGCCGCGGGCGAGGCCGCGACCGCCGACATTGCAGGCCGGCATGGCGGACAAGAGCAGCCAGTCTGTCCCGAGGGCAGGCCGGTGCAGCCACACCGCATGGTCGAGGCTGGCGCCTGACAGCGGCCGGTGCATGGTCCCCGGCGCCCGGGCGCCGCGCACCATGCCGATGTCCGACATGAAGGTCAGCGCGCACGCCTGCGCGCTCGGGTCTTCCGGCAACGGCTCGGCCAGCCGGATCCAGCAGGGATGCAGCGTCGCAGCCGGGCCCCGGGCAACCGGCCGGATCTCGAAACTGGCCATGGCCGAGAACCAGGACAGCATCTCGGCCGCAGCAGGAAGCTCCTCCGGACCCGGCACTTCCGGCCGGGCCGGCGGCTGCCAGTCTGGCCCCTCCTCGTACTGGCTGAACGAGGCCATCATGATCAGGATCACCTGGCCGTGCTGGGTCGCGGTGATGAGCCTGGTCGAGAAGGACCGGCCGTCCCGGCTGCGCGCCACCGACAAGCGCACCGGAACATCTGGCCGGCCTGGCCGGATGAAGTAAGCGTGCAGGGAATGCGGCCAGCGGCCCGCGGGTACTGTCAGGCATCCGGCGCGCAGTGCCTGCGCCGCCACCTGGCCGCCGAACAGCCGCATCGCCAGCTGGGCCGGGCTGTCCGCGACAAAGCAGTCCGTACCGTCCTCGTACAGATCGATGAGCTGCAGGAACGTGGCCACGAAGCCGTCACCGGCCCTTCCACTGGGGCGGCCGTTTCTGGGCGAAGGCGAGCGGGCCCTCCCGGGCGTCCTCCGAGCCGAACAGAGTCGTGAGCCGGCCCGAGGTCCGGTCCGCCCGCATGGCCGCATCGACCGGCAGGGCCAGCCCGGCCAGCACCGACTGCTTGGTGATCCGCAGGCTGACCGGCGAGCAGGCCAGCATCTGCGCGGCCCACCGCTCCGCCGCTGGCATCAGCTCAGCCAGCGGCACGACCTCGTTGACAATCCCCAGCTCCGCCGCCGTCTGCGCCCCGATCTGCTGCCCGGTCAGCATCATCCCCATCGCGATCTTGAGCGGCACATGCAAGGGCAGCCGGTGCATGCCGCCGGCCGCGGCCACCAGGCCTACTCGCGGCTCGGGCAGCCCGAAGCGGGCGGAGTCGGCCGCGACAATCACGTCGCACACCAGGGCCAGCTCGAAACCGCCGCCGAGCGCATACCCGTTGACCGCGGCGATCAGCGGCTTGTCGCAGTCGAAGTCACTGGTGATGCCGCCGAGCGGCACGCTCGCGGGCCGCGGCGCCGACCGGTCCGCCGCACGCTCGGCCGTGGCCCGCAGATCATTTCCGGCCGAGAACGCACGCTCGCCAGCACCGGTCAGGATCGCGACCCAGGCGTCCTCGTCCGCCCGGAATCTCTCGAACGCATCCCGCATCTCGGCGTTTGCTTCCGGGTGCAGCGCGTTCATAACCTCAGGACGGTTGATGGTCACACAGGCGAGCCGGTCCGCGACCCGGTAGGTGATGAACTCATAAGCCATATCAGTGACGCTAGCTCCCAGCCGACGCGGCGGCAGTCCGCGCGAGCTGGTTATGGGGCACTCACTACTACATCGCCGCTGGGTGTGGTCCCTACTGTCGAATCGTCGCGCCCGAGCTCCCCGGGAGGAGATTCGTGACAGGCGAGGTACAGGATCCGGCGGAGCCGGGCTACCGGTTCGAGTCCGCTGCCGGGGTTCAGGCCGCGCTGAGCGGCGTCAGCTACCTGGCTGACGACCAGATCCGGCTGCAGTGCTACGAGGGCCTCGACGAGGCTAAGGCGCGGGTCCGCAGCTTCGTCCTCATCGACACTGTCGATGAGGTCACCCGGCCGCTCGCGCTGGATCAGCATGCCCGGACGATGGTCGACCGGATCAATCGTCAGGCACGGGCGGCGTCAGTCGACGGCCACTCAGATTACGGACATGCGCTGGAGACGTTCTGGCGGCGGTTCGGCCGCGACGTGAGCGCGCGGACGACCATTCTCATCCTCGGCGACGCGCGGAACAATCACCACTTGTCGCAGGCCTGGGCCGTGCGCGACATGTCCAGGCGGGCACGGCGCGTCTTCTGGCTCAATCCGGAGCCGACCGCCTTGTGGGGAACCGGTGATTCGATCATGGCCGAGTACGCCCCGCATTGCGACGCGGTCACTGAGTGCCGGAATCTCCGCCAGCTGGAGCACTTCGTGACCGCCCTGCTGCTGTTATCCGGCAGCACCCCAGCGCGAGCCTGCCTGACCTGAGCAGGAATCACCCAACGAGCCAGGAGGATCTATGGCCGGGATCTGCGACCAGCGAGTCGTCATCGTCACCGGAGCAGGCCGGGGAATCGGCCGCGAGCATGCGCTGGCGTTCGCGAAGCAGGGCGCCCGAGTCGTCGTCAATGATCTCGGGGCCGAGGTGGACGGCACCGGGTCGTCGACCGGGCCGACCGGCGAGGTCGTCGACAAGATCCGCGCCGACGGCGGGGAAGCGATCGCCAGCGGCGGCGATGTCGCCGACTGGGACGGGGCACAGCGGCTGATCTCGCTGGCCATCGACCACTTCGGCCAGCTGGACGTGCTGGTCAACAACGCCGGGATCCTGCGCGACCGGATGCTCGTCAACATGACGCCGGCCGAGTGGGATGAGGTCATCCGGGTGCACCTGCGCGGGACCTTCGCGCCTGCCCAGATCGCCGCCTCGTACTGGCGCGCCCGGTCCAAGGAGGGCCTGGCTAATGACGCCCGCATCATCAATACCAGTTCTTCCTCGGGCATCTACGGGAACATCGGCCAGACCAACTACGGCGCCGCCAAGGCCGGCATCGCCGCCTTCACCGTGATCGCGGCTAAGGAACTGGCCCGCTACGGCGTCACCGTCAATGCGATCGCGCCGGGGGCCCTCACCCGGATGACCGAGAACCTCGGCACCGGTGAGCGCGCACGGGCGCGAGCGCCCGAGGAATTCGACAGCAGCCACCCCGGCAATATCGCCCCGCTCGTTGTCTGGCTCGGCAGCACCGAATCGGCGGGCATCACCGGCCGTGTCTTCGACGTTCGCGGCGGACATGTCAGCGTGGCCGAAGGCTGGCACGCCGGGCCGGGCGTGGACAAAGGCAGCCGGTGGGAGCCGGCCGAGCTGGGCGCCGTCATACCGGACCTGGTCGCTAAGGCCCCGCCGAACGCGAACATGCTCGGCGAGCTCGTGCCGGAGGCGTAACGGCTTGCCGGGACAGGCGGGACAGGCAGGAATGACGACGCGGCGGGGCGTGGCGGCGGGACCGCTCAGCGGTATCCGGGTGCTTGACCTGGCCGGTCAGTCAGCCGTGTTCGCGACCCGGACCCTTGCCGACGTCGGGTGCGAGGTGGTGCGCGCCGAGCCTCCGGGCGGCGGCGGGCTGCGGAGCCTGGCGCCCTTCCTGGACGGCGTGCCCGGCGTCGAGCGATCGCTGTGGCATCTCTACCTCAACGTCGGCATGCGATCGGTTGTGCTGGATCGCGCCACGCCGGACGGCCAGGCCGCCTTCTGGTCCCTGGTGGCCGACGCCGATGTCATCGTCGAGACCGAGCGGCTGGACCACGCTCAGGGACAGCCACCTTCGCTGGCGGAACCTGACGAAACCGACGGTCGCGATGGTGCAGGGCTTCTGCGTCTTCGGCGGCTGGATGATCGCCTCCGCGATGGACGTCATTCTTGCTACCGACGACGCGCTGTTCATCCCTGTGTACGGGGACTACTTCACGGCCTCCTGGGACGTGGGGGCACGGAAAGCGAAAGAGATCCTGTTCGAGAACCGGTTCCTGACGGCTCCCGAGGCCAGGGAGTGCGTCCGAAGGGCCCGGAGCTACCTTGAGGAAGATATCGCCCGATGACGATCAGCCATTCAGCCGTTACCCGTTCCCTGCACTGGCGTCATTCGCCGAAGGAGGTCTCCCGTGGCTGACCCGCGCACGTTCCAGCCCCCCACGTTCGACTCGGTCGAGGAGGAGCGCAGGCACCGCAAGCAGCGCCTGGCCGCAGCCTTCCGGCTGTTCTCCCGCTTCGGCTTCGATGAGGGGGTCGCCGGCCATATCACCGCCCGCGATCCCGAGGACCCCCATCGCTTCTGGGTCAGCCCCTTCGGGACGCACTCCGGCCATATCAAGGTGTCCGATCTGATCTGCGTCGACGCCGAGGGCGATGTGGTCGAAGGCGACCGCCCGGTCAATACCGCCGCCTTCGCCATCCCGTCCACCCTTGGCCGCCTCCTCGACCCCATCACCCGGGACGTGTGCGCCTTCTACCGCGAGCACGCACTGTTCGACGACTACACCGGGGTCGTGCTGGACGCCGAGGCGGTCGGCAAGCCCATCTTCATCGAGCCCGACTACGCCGCCCTCACACAGACCCAGGCCGGCTCCCACCGGATCGGCTGGTATAGCTTCCAGCCCCGGTGGGACCGCATCGTGCGCGAACAGCCCGACCTGCTCGGCTGACTGTGGGGACCTTCCACGCCCTTCTCATCGCCAACCGGGGCGAGATCGCCATCCGCATCGGCCGGGCCGCCGCCGCCCTGGGCCTGCGCAGCGTCATGGTGTACGCCGAGGACGACGCCGACAGCCTGCACCGGTGGTCCGGCGACGAGGCGCGCGCGCTCCCCGGCCAGGGTGCGCGCGCCTACCTCGACGCCGACGCACTCGTCACCGCCGCCCTGGACTCCGGCTGCGACGCCGTCCATCCCGGCTACGGCTTCCTGGCCGAGAAGGCCGGCTTCGCGCGCCGCTGCGCTGACGCGGGCCTGACCTTCGTCGGCCCGGGAGTCGAGCACCTCAAGCTGTTCGGCGACAAGGCCAGGGCCAGGGCCGAGGCCGCCCAGGCAGGCGTGCCGGTTCCCCGCGGCCTCGACCACCCCGTCACCGTCGAGGAGGCCCGCGCCTTCTTCACATCCCTCGGTCCTGGCGCCGCCGTCATGATCAAGGCCATCGCCGGCGGAGGCGGCCGGGGCACCCGCCTGGCGGAGAGCCACGACGAGCTGGCAGCCAGCTACGCCCGCTGCCAGTCCGAAGCGCGCACTGCCTTCGGCAGCGCCGACGTGTACGTCGAGGAGTACCTGCCCGGCGCCCGCCACATCGAGGTCCAGGTCGCGGGCGACGTGGCCGGCCACGTCATTCACCTCGGCGAACGGGACTGCACCCTGCAGCGCCGCCACCAGAAACTGATCGAGATCGCGCCCGCCCCGTGGCTCGCCGACGCGACCCGCCTGGCCATGACGGAGGCCGCTGTCCGCCTGGCGGCGCGGGTCGGCTACACGAGCCTGGGCACCTTCGAGTTCCTCGTCAGCCCGTCGCGGCCGACGGGCGACGCGCAGTTCGCCTTCATCGAGGCCAACGCCCGCCTGCAGGTCGAGCACACGGTCACCGAGGAGGTGACCGGGGTCGACCTCGTCGAGGCCCAGATCCGGCTGGCCGGCGGCGCATCCCTGGCCGACCTCGGCCTGGACGACACGGGGGCCGGCACCGCCCGCGGCTATGCCGTCCAGGCGCGGGTGAACATGGAAACACCGGCGGCAGACGGTTCGGTCCATCCGGAGGGCGGCACCCTAAAGGTCTACGAGCCACCGGGCGGGCCCGGCATCCGCACCGACGGCTTCGGATACGTCGGCTATACGACCAGCCAGGCTTACGACTCGCTGCTCGCCAAGGTCATCGCGTATTCGCGGGCGCCGGACATCACGCAGGCCCTGTCGCGGCTCGACCGGGCCCTGCGCGAGTTCCGCATCGACGGCGTGGCCACGAACATCGCCTTCCTCCGGGCGATCCTCGAGCATCCCGACGTCGCCGCCGGGCGCATCCACACCCGCTTCGTCGACCAGCAGCTGGGCCAGCTGGCCAACGGGGCCGCGGCCCACGCAGCGCTCGCCGGCGGCCGGTCCGCCCCGGTGACCGTTCCTGCCGGGCGGTCACCGGGGGCCCGCCTGCGAAGCCGCGACCCGCTGGCTCTGTTTGACTACGACGCCCGGCTCAAGAGCGAGCAGGCCGCTGCGCAGTCCGCCCCTCCCCCGCAGGGCGCCGACGCGGCTGGCGGCCTGGTCGGGCTCGCCTCCCCGATGCCCGGCACGGTCGTGTCGATCGATGTCGAGGTCGGCGACGAGGTCCGCGCCGGCCAGACGGTCGGTGTCATCGAGGCCATGAAGATGGAGCACCTGATCCGCGCCGACCGGGACGGCGTCGTGCGCCGCATCCCGCTGGAGCCCGGCGACATCGTCAGCCAGGGCGACGTCGTCGTCCTGGTCGAGGAGTCCGAGGCCGGCGAGTGGGCGGGCGACGCGAGCGAGGCCGAGATCGATCTCGGCCACATTCGCGACGACCTCGCCGAGCTGAACGCGCGGCGTGCCTACGTGTTCGACGAGAACCGGCCCGAGGCGGTCGCTAAGCGCCACGACCGCGGCTACCGCATGCCGCGTGAGAACATCGCCGACCTGGTCGATCCCGGCTCGTTCCTGGAGTACTGGCCGCTGGTCGTCGCCCGTCAGCACCAGCGACACGACATGGAGACGCTGCGCCGCACGACGCCGGCCGACGGACTGGTGGGCGGCACGGCAACCATCAACAGCGACCTCTTCCCCGCCGATCGCTGCCGAACCCTGGTCGTCTCCTACGACTACACCGTGCTCGCCGGGACACAAGGGTCGCGCAACCACTACAAGCAGGACCGCATGTACGAGCTGGCCAGCCGGTTCGGCCTGCCCGTGGTCCTTTTCGCCGAGGGCGGCGGAGGCCGCCCCGGCGACGATCGCACCGGCCCCGGCGTCGCCTTCGACACCCATACCTTCACCCAGTTCTCCAGGCTCAGCGGGCTGGTGCCCCTGGTCGGCATCGGCAACGGGCGCTGCTTCGCCGGCAACACGGCACTGCTGGCCTGCTGCGACGTGATCATCGCGACGGAGGGCTCGACCATCGCCATGGGCGGCCCGGCCATGATCGAGGGCGGCGGCCTCGGCGTCTACACCCCGGAAGAAGTCGGGCCGATGTCGTTCCAGGTGCCTAACGGCGTGGTCGACCTCCTCGTCCCGGACGAGGCCGCGGCCGTCGAGGCAGCCAGGAAGTACCTCTCCTATTTCCAGGGCGCCGTCACCGACTGGGAGGCACCCGACCAGCGGTACCTGCGCCACATTGTGCCGGAGAACCGCCTGCGGCTGTACGACATGCGGGAGATCATCGCGACCATCGCCGACCGCGGCTCGGTGCTCGAGTTGCGCGAAAGGTTCGGCGTGGGCGTCATCACCGCCTTCGCCCGCGTCGAGGGGCGCCCGGTCGGCGTCATCGCCAACAACCCGGGTCACCTGGCGGGGGCCATCGACTCCGACGGCGCCGACAAAGGCGCCCGGTTCCTGCAGCTGTGCGATGCCTTCGACATCCCGGTCCTGAGCCTGATGGACTGCCCGGGAATCATGGTGGGCCCGGAAGCCGAGCGCACCGCCCTGGTCCGCCATTCCGTGCGCATGTTCAACGTCGGCGCCAATCTGACGGTGCCGCTGTTCGGCGTCGTCGTCCGCAAGGCCTATGGTCTCGGGGTACTCGCCATGTGCGGGGCCAGCTCCAGCGTGGGGCTATTCACGGTGGGGTGGCCGACCGCGGAGTTCGCCGGCATGAACCTGGAGGGCGCGGTCAAGCTCGGCTACCGCAGGCAGCTGGCCGCCATCGAGGACCCGGAGCAGCGGGCGGCCGAGTTCGAGCGGCGCGTCGCGGAGGCCTACGAGGGGGCCAAAGCCGTCAACGCCGCCGCCGGCGGGGGCCTTGACGACGTCATTGACCCGGCGGACACGCGCGACTGGATCGCCACCAGCCTGCGGGGCCTGCCCGCCCCGCAGCCCAGGACGGGCAAGAAGTACCCGTACATCGACACCTGGTAGCCGGCCGCGCGGCCTGCGCCGCCGGACGGAGCGGACTGGCGGCTCAGCTTCTCGGATCGAGGAGGAAGCGACGGAACCAGCTCAGGGCGGCCCCGGAGCTGGCGGCGAACTGCGCCTCGCAGGCATCGAAGTCTCGTTGCGCCAGCTCGGGGCCCGCTCGGCGGCGACACGGGTGAACCAGCCGTAGGAATCGTCCTCGAACAGTATCCCGACGCCCTCCCTGGTGGCCGACACCGCCAGGACGGTGTCGCGGGGAGAGTGCGACGCGGCCGCGACGGCGATCGCCTTCTCGGTGGCCGCCGACATGGCCGTGAACCCGTGGGCCATCACGACTCCCGGGCTGGTGTCCACTCCCCGCGGACGGTACAGCCACCCGCGGAGGGTGGCTCCGTGAGACTGGAACGACACGTCGGCGCGCGAGAACTGCATCACAGCCAAGTCTGCGCGGCGACCGCGGGAAGAAACAGTAGTGTGCTCCCCACACACCAGCAGCCCGCGCCGGCACACCACGAACTCGTAGGGCGCTAACTACTGGTTCGCCCCTGCAGCTGAACCGTAGGTTCCTGTGGCGTGGCGGGAATACCGGGTCAGGGACGGCAATCAGCTGACCGCGCAGCGGAGGGTCTGGTGACCACTGTCCTGCCCGACGTGACCATCGAGGCGGCCGGCGCCGGTGCCTGGGACGTCAGCCTGCCCGAACGGTGGAACGTCGGCCGTAACCAGAACGGCGGCGTCCTGCTCGCCGCAGCCAGCAGCGCCGTGAGTGTGGCTGCAGGTCAGCCCCATCCGCTGTCGGTGACCGGCCACTATCTCCGGGCCACGGGTGCTGGTCATGCCAGCGTGCGCGTCTCCGTGGTCCGGCACGGACGTACGGCATCCACCGGGGTGGCCGAGGTCTGGCAGGACGACACCGAGCGGATGCGCATGATCGGCACCTTCGGCGATCTCGCCGCCCGTGACAACTCGGGGACATCCGTCGAGGCCGCTGCCCCATCCATCTCCGGGCCGGACGGCTGCGTCGACCTGTTCGACCTTCTCGTGCAGTCGCCCATGGGACAGCGGACACTCACTCGCTCGCTCCGCAACTTCGCGATCCGGGTCGATCCGAAGCACGGCTGGGGCCCGGACGCGCACGGCCAGCCGACCCTGTCCGGCTGGATCCGGCTCCGCGATGAGGAGACGATCGGCGCCCCGGCTCTCGTGGCCATTGCCGACGGCTTCCCGCCGACGCTGCTGAGCCAGGCTGAGATGGGCTGGCTCCCGACCCTCGAGCTCACCGTGCACGTCCTCGCCGTCCCCGTCCCGGACGAGCCGTGGTTGCGGGCAGAGCTGCGCACGCGGACGGTCATCGGCGGGCTCGTCGACGAGGACGGCGAGCTGTGGGACGCTTCCGGGCAGCTGGTCGCTCGCTTCCGCCAGCTCTGCCTCCTACTTCGCGACAGGAGCCAGCAATGAGTGACGCACGCTACGCGGTCGACCGACGACCGGCGATCGTCTGGAGCGAAGGCCTCCGCCTGGCCGCGGACATCCTGACGCCGAGCAGGCTCGAAGGACCCGCGCCCGCCATCCTCCTGTGCCACGGGTGGGGCGGCCGCAAGCAGCATCTGCTCGAGCTGTACGCGCCCCACTTCGCTGCGGCCGGCTACGTGGTGATGGTCTTCGACTACCGGACCTGGGGGGAGAGCGACGGCAAGCCCGTCCCGGTCGCCGGCGAGCCGATGCTCACGGAGGCCGGTGAGCGGACCATCAGGGTTCGCGTCATCGGCGAGGTCGTCGACCCCGTCGACCACGTGACCGACGTCCGGGCCGCGCTCGCCTACCTGCTGGCGGAGCCCGGCGTCGACCCCGACCGGGTCGGGCTGTTCGGCACCAGCTACGGGGGCGGGCATGTCCTCGCCGTGGCCGGAACGGACGATCGGGTCCGGGCCGTCGTCGCCCAGATCGGCGGGTACGGTCACCCGACGAGCAGCGAGTTCAGG
>Ga0307372_10003209_pt1 | contig 26355 bp, 18 predicted proteins | sample OX1MG_FD_202533 | JGI IMG/M metagenome (GOLD analysis project Ga0307372, IMG submission 202533) | Soil microbial communities from Risofladan, Vaasa, Finland - OX-1 | ecosystem: Environmental > Terrestrial > Soil > Coastal area > Acid sulfate soil | place: Finland: Risofladan, Vaasa | collected... | reverse complement strand
TTAATCGAGGAGCGCGCCTCATGCGGGCGGCGATGCTCGGCGAAAATTTCCTCCAGCGTATGCACCAACGCGAGCTGAAACACGGCGCGCCATCCGCGCCCCAGCACCTCGCCCGCCTTGAGTCCCAGCATCCGTTCCGCGTAGGGATTGATCGTGGTGACGACGCCCTGCGGGTCCAGGCCGACCACGCCCGCGCTGACATTGCGCAGCAGCGTCTCGGTGTAGGCGCGGCGGCGCTCGAGCTCGGTCTGCGAGGCGCGCAGGTCCGCCGTCATCCGGTTGAACGAATTCACCAGCTGGCCAATCTCGTCGTCGCCGGCCGAGGGAATTTCGTAGTCGAGGTCGCCGTGGGCGATCGCCTGGGTGCCTTCGGCCAGCAGCTTGATTGGAACCGTCACGCCGCGCGCTAGGTACATCCCGAACCAGCTCGCCAGCAGCACCACCACCAGCCCGATAAGCATCAGGGCGAGAAAGTAGCTGCGCACGATCGGCTGGCGCAGCGTGCGCAATTGAAAGTAATCCTCGAAAGTCTGCGAGATGCCGGCGGCGCGTTGCGCCAGGCTGCGTGGCAGGTAGTAGTCGACCACCACCGCGCCGCTCACCTTGTCGGACTCCGGCGAAGAATAGATGGGCGCGGTGCCGCGGATCACGTCCGATTTCCCGAAACGGTCGGTGCGCGTCATCGCATGGCCGCCGAGCGTTTGCGCCAGCAGCGGCGAGTCGGGCGCCACGCCGATCCCGGTCGGGGTGCTGGGGCTGAGTGCGATCAGGAGCATCCGGCGGTTGCTGTCGAAGACCTCGATGGTGCCGAGGTTGTAGTCCTGCTGGCGCTGCGCGATAAAGCGCTTGAGTTCGGCGCGCCGATCGGGCCGCAGCAGGCCCTTGACGGCGACCTCGCCCGCCAGTTCGCGCGCGAAGTGGGCGGCGTTGTTGGCCGCGCTCAGGTAATAGACCTTCGCGATGTCGAGCGAGTCGTCGAGCACGCGCTCGTATTCGGGATTGAACCAGCTCGCGACGTCGGCGCGCAAAAACGCGCCCGCGACGATCAGCAGGAACAGGCTTGGCACCAGCGCCACCGCGATGAAGCCGAGTACCAGGCGGACCTGGAACTTGGAGCCGATGAGGCCGCGGCGATGCTCGAAGATGACCTTGGCCAGGTTGCGTCCGACCAGCAGCAGAAGCAGGCCCAGCAGCAGGAAGCTGATGTCGAACAGCAGAATTACGACCAGATTGGAGACCAGGGACGTATGGCGGGTGAGCGGCGGCAGCTCGGTCTGCGCGAGCACGAAGGCGACCAGCACCGCGGCCGCCACGCCTACCGCGATAAGCTCGCGGCGGCGGCGCTTGAGGTCGGCCTCGCGCGTCGAGTCGGGTGGGATGGGGTCGCGGGCCACGGCGCTCAACGCCTCAGCCAGGCCGCGATCAGGCTCAGCACGAGGCTGATCACGATCGCCGTGGTGATGGGAAAGTAAAAGCTGAAGTTGCCGCGCCGCACGTAAATGTCCCCGGGCAGCCGCCCGGGTATCGCCCGTAGCAGCGAACTTGAGCCCAAGCCCCATAGCGCCGCGCCCAGCACGACCAACAGCAGCCCCATCACGATCAGTGCCTTGCCGAGCGGCGCCATCGTCACGTATCCCACGCGCATGCGCGCGCGGCCCGGGCGATGCGCGCGCTAGGCGTGCGCGCGCTCCCTTTGCGCGGCCTCACGCGCCTCGCGTGCTTCCTTTACGATCTTCTCGGTGACCGGCGCGGGCGCCTCCTCGTAGTGCGAGAAATGCGCCTCGAACGATCCGCGTCCCGAGGTCTTCGAGCGCAGGTCGGGCGCGTATTTCAGTGTCTCGGACATCGGCACCAGCGCCTTGATGACCTGGCTCTGGCCCTTGCGATCCATTCCCAGCACCTTGCCGCGGCGCGCGTTGAGATCGCCGATCACGTCGCCCATACATTCGTCCGGGCAGCTTACCTCCAGCGCCATCACCGGTTCCAGGATGATCGGCCGGGCCTTTTCGAACGCCGCCTTGAGCCCCATCGAGGCCGCGATCTGAAAAGCCATATCGGAGGAGTCGACGTCGTGATAGCTGCCCTCGAAAACCGAAACTCTGACGTCGACCACGGGAAAGCCGGCCAGATGGCCTTCGACCAGCGTGTTGCGCACGCCTTTTTCGACCGAGGGTATGAACTGGCGCGGGATCGCGCCGCCGACGATCTCGTCCTTGAACTCGAACCCGCCGCCACGCGGGAGGGGCTCGACCTTGAGCCAGCAATCGCCGTACTGGCCGCGGCCGCCGGATTGGCGCTTGTACTTGCCCTGGGCCTCGGCGCGGCCCTTGATGGTTTCCTTGTAGGGCACCTTGGGCGCTTGAAGTTCAACGTCTACGTTAAATTTACGCTTGAGCTTCTCGACCGTGACTTCGATATGCATCTGCCCGGTGCCCGAGAGGATGATCTCGTGGGTCTGCGGGTCGCGATGGGTCTCCAGCGCGCGGTCTTCCTCGACCAGGTGCTGCAGCGCCTGTGAGGCCTTCTGCTCGTCGCCCTTGGTCTTGGGGCGAATCGCAAAAGAGATGACCGGCGCCGCCCGCTCGGGCGCGGGAAAGATGACCGGGAATTTTTCCTCGCACAGCGTATCGCCGGTGACGGTGTCTTTGAGTTTGGCCACCGCGACGATCTCGCCCGGCAGCGCGGCCGCGATTGGCGACTGCTTCTTGCCCTCCAGCCGCAAGAGCTGGCCGAAGCGTTCGCGCACGCCGCGGGTCGAGTTGAGCACCGTGGCGTCACTCAAGGCGCGGCCTGAGACCACGCGAAAGATCGAGAGTTTGCCCGCGAACGGATCGATGAGAGTCTTGAAGACACAGGCCGAAAACGGCGCCGCCGGGTCCGGCGCGCGCTCGGCCGGTTCGCTGTTGGCGCCGCTGAAACCCGGGCGCGCCGGCCGTTCGTTGGGCGCCGGAAGCAGCGCATCGATCGCGTCGAGCAGCGGCCCGATACCGATATTCTTGAGCCCCGAGCCGCACAGCACCGGCGTGAGCTTGCCCGCGACGGTGGCCGCCCGCAGCGCCGCGCGCAACTCGGCATCCTCCAGCACACCCTTGTCGAGGTACTTTTCGAGCAGCGCGTCGTCGGTTTCGGCCACGGCCTCGCACAGGCGCGTGCGCGCCGCTTCCGCGCGTGTCTTCTGCTCGGCGCTAAGCGCCTCCTCTTTGGGCCTGCCGTTGGCGTCGGCGTAGATCAGCGCCTTCATCGCGAGCACGTCGATCACGCCGTTGAACGTGAGCTCCGCGCCAATCGGCAGCGTCAACGCGACCGGATGCGCGTCGAGCGACTTTTCGAGATCCGCCATCGCATGGTCGAAGCTCGTGCGTTCGCGGTCCAGGCGCGAGACGAACACGATTCGCGGCAGGCCGAGTTGGCTCATCTCGGCCCACACCTTTTCCGATTCGACCTTGAGGTCGCCGCCGGCCGTAGCCACGAACACCAGGCCATCGACCGCGCGCATGGTCGCAAACGAGTCGGGCAGAAACGCCTGGTAGCCCGGCGTGTCGGCTACGATGACCTCGTCCTTTTTCCAGTTGTAGTGATGAAACGCGGAGCCGATCGAGATTTTCCGATGCAGCTCCTCAGGCTCGAAATCCATCGCGGCCGTGCCGTCGTCGGGCCGCCCCTGGCGGGTCAGCGTGCCCGCCGTAAAGAGCATCGCCTCGGCCAACTCGGTTTTGCCGGTCGCGCCCTGACCGACGATCGCGATGCTTCTCAGACGTCCGATTTCCTCCACAGCCATAGCGTTTGCTCCTGGAGAAGTTTTCTAGTTTCGCCTGACCTCTTCGCGCGACTGTTCCGCGGATTCTCCGGACGGTCCCGCGATAGCCGCGGTGCCGATGCTCGCCATACTTGGCGTCATACGTCAATCGTATGCGCCCTCGATACTTACGTCACCTGCCAGTACCCGCACGATTCGCCCCTCGGTCTCCAGCAACAGCGCGCCGTCGGGGCCGATTCCGCGGACCGTTCCGCCGAGGCGGCTGGGGCCGTCCACAACCGTGACTTGCCGGCCGGTCAGCGCCGAATAACGCTCCCAGACGGGCCGCACGGCGGCGAACCCGCCGCTCAGAGTCTCCATATAGCGGGAGTCAAGTCGGGAAAAAAGCTCGCCGGCGAGTTCCACCCGATCGCACGGCCGACCCGTCGCCGCCATCACCGAGGTCGCGCGATCCCGCAGTTCGGCCGGGATGTGCTCCGGGGCGAGGTTGAGGTTGAGGCCGATTCCCAGCAGCACGCAGGTCAGGCGATGGCGCGAGTCGGTTACCGCCTCGGCGATCATTCCGCCGGCTTTGCGTCCGCCAAGCCATACGTCGTTGGGCCACTTGAGCGCGACGATTCGCGGCGCCACCATCTCCATCGTTTCGGCCACGGCGACGCCGGCAACCAGGCTGAGCAGCGCGGCCTCGGCAATCGGCATCGCGGGACGCAGGATGAAGGTGCCGTAAAAGTTGACGCCGGGCGGCGAATGCCAGCGGCGGCCCATCCGCCCCCGCCCCGCCGTCTGCTGTTCCGCGATCACGACCTCGCCGTGGAGGGCGCCGCGCGCGGCCATTTCGGCGGCGGTCCGCTGCGTGGATTCCAACTCCTCGAAGTAATGCACGCGCCATCCGATGGTTCCGGTCGGGCGGCCGGCTTCGGCGGGGCGATAGGGATTCTCAGCCATTTCGATTTTTCGCCGCGCCGATTCCGCGGAACTCCCGCGCCCGGCGCTAAAGTCGATCGATTCGCATGCTGAGGTCGACGGCGGGTGCGGAATGGGTCAGCGCGCCGACGGAAATCAAATCGACGCCGGTCTCCGCGATCGCGCGCACGCCGTCGAGCGTCACGCCGCCGGAGACCTCGAGCAACACGCGCCCGGCTGGAGCGAGCGCGCGCGCCCGGCGCAGGTCGTCGAGCGTCATGTTGTCGAGCAGGATCGAATCGGCCCCGGCCGCCAGCGCCTCCCCGACCTGGGCCAACGTCTCGCATTCGATTTCGACCCGCATCGTGTGCGGCACCAACTTGCGCGCGCGTTCCAGCGCCTGGCGCACCGAGCCGGCCGCCGCGATATGATTCTCCTTGATCAGCACGCCGCTATCGAGGCCGAAACGATGGTTGTAGCCGCCGCCGGCGCGCACCGCATATTTCTCGACCAGGCGGAGTCCCGGATGGGTCTTGCGGGTATCGATAATGCGCGCGCCGGTGCCGGCCACCGCGTCAACGTAGCGCCGGGTCAGGCTTGCGATTCCCGACATCAGTTGCACGAAGTTGAGCGCCGTGCGCTCGCCGATCAGCAGCCCGGCGAGCTGGCCTGCGATCTCGGCCGCGCGCTCGCCACGGGCCAGAATTTTGCCCTCGGGCGCGAGCGACTCGATCTCGGGCGCAGCCCCGGCGAGACGAAAAACCTCGGCCAGCAGCACGCCCCCGCAGAACACGATGTGCGGCGATTCCTTGACCACGATCCGCGCCCGTCCGGGTTGTCCCGGGGCAACCGTCGCCGCCGTGGTGAGGTCGCCCTGCCCCAGGTCCTCCCGCAGGGCGCTGCGCAGCAGCGCGCTCAGGTTGAGCCATTCCAGTTGGTTGAACAGTTCCACGGCGCCCCTCAGTTCGCCTCTTCCAGGAGCCGCAACTGCTCGCGTAGAAGCTGTTGCTGACTCGCCAGCTCCTGCGCGCGTTGTTGCATCTGCTCCTGCATCTCGGGCGCGGCCTTGGCCACGAAATCGGGGTTGTCCAGGCGCGCCTGATGCTGCTTGTGATGGGCGGTGACTTCGTCGAGCTTTTTGCGAAGCGCGGCGCGCGCCCGCTCGAAGTCGAAGCCCTCGGGCGCCATCACCGCGACTTCGCACCATCCGAGCACTGCCGTCACCATCCCCCCAGGCGTGCTTTCCGACGGCCCGGCGAGGCCAAGGCTCGCCGCCTTGGCCATGGTCGCAGCGTATGGTTTCCAACGCTCGAACTCCGCATGGAACCCCGCCGCCGCGCCGTCGGCGCCGAGAAACTTGATCCGCGCCTCGACCCGTTGTCCCGGATGGTAGCCGAGCAGCGAGCGCAATGAATTGATCGCCTCGGTCGCCGCGATACATCGCTCCATCGCCGCGGCCTCGTCGCGCGCAAGCGCGCCCGTCGCTTGCGGCGCCGGAAATTTCGCGATCGCGAGATGCGGCGCCAGGCCGGGTTCGCCGATATACGGCCGCAGCGCCTGCCAGATTTCCTCGGTGATGAATGGCATGAACGGATGGAGCAGCCGGAGCAGTCCGTCGAAGCATCGCACCAGCACCCAGCGCACCGCAGCCTGCCGCGCGCCGTCCTGCTTGAGCGGCTCCTTGGCCAGCTCGATATACCAGTCGCAGAACTCATGCCAGATGAAGCCATAGGCGCGCAGCGCGGCGACGTTGAACTCGTAACGATCGATCGCGGCGCCGACCTCGACGATCGCGCTGTCCAACGACGCCAGGATCCATCGCTCGGCAAGCGGCAGTCCGGCGATATCCGGCGGCGGGAGTGGCTGCGGCGCGCCCTCGAGGTTCATCAGCACGAAGCGCGCGGCGTTCCACACCTTATTGGCAAAGGCGCGCGAAGCTGCGAGGCGATCGTCGGACAAAATCAGGTCGCGACCCTGCACGCTCAACTGTGCCAGCGTGAAGCGCACCGCGTCGGTGCCGTAGCGCTCCATGATCTGCAGCGGATCGACCACGTTGCCGCGCGACTTCGTCATCTTCTTGCCGAACTGGTCGCGCACCAGCGGCGTGATGTAGACGTCGCGAAACGGCACTTCGCCCGTGCACTTCAGCCCCATCATCATCATCCGCGCGACCCAGAAAAAAATGATGTCGAAGCCGGTTATGAGCAGACTGGTCGGGTAGTAGCGTTCGAGCTCGGGCGTCCGCTCGGGCCATCCCAGGGTCGAAAACGGCCACAGGGCCGAGCTGAACCAGGTGTCGAGCACGTCCTCTTCCTGGCGCAGCTCGCCGCCACCGCACTTGGCGCACGCCGCCGGAGGTTCCGCCGCGACCATCATCTCGCCGCAGCGCTCGCACCAGTACGCCGGGATGCGATGGCCCCACCACAGTTGGCGCGAGATGCACCAGTCGTAGACGTTCTCCATCCAGCTGAAATAGGTGTTCTCCCAGAACTTCGGATGGAACGTCGTACGGCCGTCGCGCACGGCCGCGAGCGCCTCGTCGGCCAGCGGCTTGACGCGCACGAACCACTGGTTCGAAAGCATCGGCTCGACCACCGTCTCGCAGCGCGAGCAGACGCCGACCGCATGTCGATGCGGCTCCATCTTCTCCAGCAGACCCAACGCCGCGAGATCCTCGATCACCTTGAGTCGGCAGTCCTCGCGCGTCATCCCGCGATACGCTCCGGCCTCCTCGTTCATCCGCCCATGCGTGTCCATCACGGAAATCTGCGCGAGATTGTGCCGGCGCCCCATCTGGAAGTCGTTGAAGTCATGCCCCGGCGTGATTTTAACCGCGCCCGAGCCGAAAGCCGGATCGACGCCGGCGTCGGCAATCACCGGAATTTCACGCTGGACGAGCGGCAGCGCGATCTTCTTGCCGACCATCGCCTTGTAGCGCGCGTCATCCGGATGCACCGCCACGGCGGTGTCGCCCAGCATCGTCTCCGGCCGCGTGGTCGCCACGGTCACCGCGCCCGAGCCGTCGACGAGCGGATAGCGGATGTACCACAGATGGCCGGGGGCATCCTTGTGGTCGACTTCGAGATCGCTGAGCGCGGTCTCGCATCGCGGACACCAATTGATGAGGCTCATGGCGCGGTAGATCAGCCCCTCGCGATAGAGCCTGACGAAGATTTCGGTCACCGCGCGCGAGAGCCCCGGGTCAAGCGTGAAACGCTCGCGGCTCCAGTCGCACGAGGCGCCCAGCCGACGAAGCTGATTGAGGATCCGGCCGCCGTAAGTCTCGCGCCACTGCCAAACGCGCGCGACGAACGCCTCGCGGCCCAGGTCGTGGCGGCTCTTGCCCTCTTTGGCAAGCTCGCGCTCGACCACGTTTTGCGTGGCGATCCCCGCGTGGTCGGTGCCCGGCTGCCACAGCGTGTTGTAGCCCTGCATCCGGCGCGTGCGCACGATAACGTCGTGCAGGGTGACGTTGAGGGCGTGGCCGAGATGAAGTTGGCCGGTGACGTTGGGCGGCGGGATTACGATCGAAAAAACCGGGCCGGGACGGGCCGCGTCGGCCTTGAAATAACCCAGCTCAATCCAGCGCTGATACCAGTGCTCCTCCGCGCGTTTCGGGTCGAAAGTTTTGCCTAGTTCCAAGAGCTATCCGTGTTAATGGCCGAAACTGGTGCGAGAGGGGGGACTTGAACCCCCACGAGCTTGCGCTCACAAGGTCCTGAGCCTTGCGCGTCTGCCGTTCCGCCACTCTCGCGCACCGGTAAGTGAAAGGGTTTAATCGGCTGGGAGAGCGAATTCAAGCTGCCGATCCGGCGCGGACGGCTCGCACGCCGTATTGGCAGGCTGTTTTCGCGAGAAATAATTTTGCGACTCTCGGTCATAATCGCGACTCACGCGCGCCCCGACGCGCTCGCCCGCCTGCTGGATAGCCTGGCGCCCCAGCTCGGCGCCGGCGCGGGCAACCCTGCGCGCGAAATCCTGCTCGCCGAAAACGGCACGCCCGCGCCCTCAACGCTGCCCGCGAGCGCTCCGCCGCTCGAGCATCTGCATGATCCGCGTCCGGGCAAATGCCGAATCCAGAACGTGGCCATCCGGCACGCCAGGGGCGATATAATCGTATGCCTCGACGACGACCTCGTCACCGCGCCTGACTACCTCGCCGAAGTCGAGCGTTTTTTCAGCGGGCATCCCGAGTTCGCCGCAATGAAGGGACGCATCCTGCCGGCCGAGGATCCGGCGGCCAAGGTCGGCGCGGAGGCCGCGGCATGGCTCGACCTTCCGATCGCCGACCACGGCGAGGAAGTTCTCGAGGTACGCGGTGTGTTGGGCGCGAACATGGCGTTTCGCGCCTCGGCACTCGCGCGCGTCGGGCTCTTCGACGAGCGCCTGGGGCCGGGAGCCGCGGGCCATGAAGAGGAAACCGAGATGTCGGCGCGCCTTGGACGCGCCGGATTGCGGATCGGTTACGCGCCGCGCGCGCTGGTCTATCACGACGTGGACCCGGCGCGCGCCGACCGCACGCGCTTCCTGCGCATCGCGCGCGAGCGCGGGCGATGCCGGATGATCCACGAGCCGCATCGCGCGCTCCCGGTGATCGCGAACAACGCGATAGCCGCGCTGAGGGTGTGGGCCGCGCGGATAGTGGCTGCCGGACCGCAGCGCCTCGCGCGCGAGGAGCGGCGCCTCGCGGTCGCACAGGGGATGCTCGACGGATTGCGTTCGCCGGGCCGCGGCTAGCTTCCAAGCGAATCAATTATCTCCAGCAGTCCGGCGGAGTAAGCGCTCCACGGATGGGCCTCGGCGGCGGCGCGCACGATCTCCGCGAATTGATGCTTCGTCTCCAACAGCGCCGCAAGGCGTTCGGCAATTTCTGCGGAGCTGCCCGGGTCTCGCACGACGAACGGATGCATCGCGGCCGGCAGTAATTCGGCGACCCCCGATTGCACGCTGGCCAGCACGCCGAGCCCGCCCGCCATCGCTTCCATCACGACATTGCCGAACGGCTCGAAGAACGAGGGCAGCGCGAACGCGTCGGCGGCCTGAAAAAGCTGCTCGATCTGGCCCACCGCGCCCAAAAAGCGCACGCGCGAGCCGATTCCGAGCCGATGCGCAAGGCGAACATAGCGAAGCGCGGCGCGGTCGGCGCCGGCGATCAGCAAGTAAGGATGCGATTCGATCGCGGGCCACGCCTCGAGCAGCGGTCCGAGCCCCTTGCGCGCGAAGCCGTTGCCCGCGAACGCGACCACCGGAGCGCCGGTTTCGACCTCGAACGTCTGCCGCAAACGCCCGCGTTCAGCCGGGCTTGAGGGATGGAAGCGTTCGAGGTCGACCCCGTTATACAGCGTCACCGCTTTGTCCGGCTCGAGGCCCAACTCGTCGATTAGCTGCGTGCGCACCAGTTGCGATACGGCGATCGCCCGGCGCAGCGTGGGGGATTTGAAAGCCGCGCGTTCGACGATCATCTGCGCGCGATGGTACGGCCGCAGGCGCATCGCGGCCGCCGCCCAATCCCCGCGCCATCGCCGCGCCGACTGCAAATAGGCGCTGTGCGCGCCGCCGCCCGAGCGCAGCACGTCCGCCCCCACCGCCCGCGCAAAACTCAGCACCAATTCGGCGCCGTCGCGCCGTGCCTGCGCCGGCGCCTCCCAGGCAAAACGCATCAGTTGCAGCGAACCGATCGGCCATCGCGAGCCGACCTCGACCACACGCCATCGCCGCGACACTCCGCGTGCCTGGGAGGTGTAGACGCTTACCTCGTGTCCCGCCTCGGCAAGGCATTGCGCGGTCACGATGAGGTCGCGCTCGGTGCCACCGCCGGCCGGATCGAAGCGGCGCGCGATCAATCCTATGTGCATCGCGCTCCTGCCCGTCCGGCCTGGTTCATCGCGTTGCGCCGCGCATCGGGCGGCTTGGGCAACTGGCATGGCCGCCGGCCGAAAAGCTGGCCCACGAGATGCCTGACGCGCCGCCTTGTGTTAGCGTAATTCAGCGGCGCAAGAGGTGCGGAGGCGATGATCGAGATCCAGTGCACAAGTTGTCAGACCCGCTATCGAATCGACGAGCGAATTCTGCCTGAGGATACGCCGACGTTCAAATGCTCGCGCTGCGGGCATGTCTTCAGCGCCGAGCCACGCCAAAAGCAGCCCCCGCGCGCAAGCGCCGGGAGCGCTCCCCGCGCCGAGGCGGCGCAATCCTCGCCCCGCACCGCGGCGGAGTCGCCGCAGCAGCCAGCTGCGTCCGCCGCGGAAGAACCTGTTTCACCGCAGCCGCGGCAGGAGCCCCCGCACGCCGCTGACGCGGCGGTGGCGGCTGCTGACGCGCAACCGCGGGTGTCGAGGCCGCGCCAGCAAGCCGGCGCAGCCGGCCGTCGCGCGAGCGCGCAACCGCCCCCCGCCGCCGCCGCACCACAAGCACAGCCCGAAGAGCCCTCGCCGGACCAGCCTGGCACTCAGGACCTGCTCGAACGCCGCTTTCGAGACATCCCCGGTGATGAAGCCGATAAGCCTGGAGAAAATCTCGCCTTCGACTTCAACGACGAACCGCTGACTCCGGATTCAACCTCGCAGAGGAGCTATGCCGAGGAGAAATGGGAAGTCGGCGATACTGACGTTGCCCCATCGCCGCCACCCCGCCCAAAACCCCGCATCCGCATTTCCGACATCGACGACGACCTCGAGGGAGACCAGCGCCCGGAGAAGGCTCTGAGCCGCGAACCGATCCCCAACCAGGACGCAGAGCAGGACTTCGAGCGCATACGTCCCGAAGAAGTCAGCGCGCAGGCGCACAGTCTGGAGGCGGAACTGCGCAGCCGCTCGTACAAACTTCACTCGGCCGGCTATTTTATCGGGTTGTTCGCGCTGGTGATCTTTGGCTTCGGGATGGCGACGATAGTGATACAGAGCGCGCCGCTGGCAAGCGCCGGACTGCTGAGCGCCCTGCCGATCGTCGGTGAGGGCCTCGCGCCGCCAATTTCGCCCGCCCGACGCGTCGCACTGGTCCAGGTCCAGGCGCAATACGCAAGCCTCAAGGGCAACCAGACCGCGCTGGTTATCAGCGGGACGGCCGAAAACCTGACCTCGTCGCCGCTCGGCGTGGTGCAGGTCGAGGCGGCACTGACCGCATCGGGTCCGGAGCCGCTGCGCCGCCAGGCGGTCTACTGCGGCAACAGCCTGTCGTCGAAGATGCTCGACGAGATGACGCCGCACGAGATCGAATTCTTCGAGAAGCTCGACGCGCCCAAGAGCTTCACCCTTGCGCCGCAAGCGAGCGCGCCGTTCATGATCGTGTTCATCGCGCCGCCCGCGGGTGCCGGCCACTTCCAACTGCGAGTCGTCCGCGCCGACTCTGCCGCGGCGCCCGCGCCGGCCACCGAGGGTGGCTAACTCCCTATTCCTTATTCTCGGCGATCATCTCCTCGTACTCTTCGCCGCCCATCAGGTCCTCCAATTCACTGAGGTCGCTGATTCGAACTTTGATCAGCCAGCCGTCGCCGTAGGGATCTTCGTTGATGACCTCTGGGCTTTCGGGCAGGCCTTCATTGACCTCGACCACGGTGCCGCTGATCGGCGCGTAGATATCGGAGACGGCCTTGACCGATTCGACCACGCCAAAGGGATCGTCCTTGCTGATCTTTTCGCCGATCGACGGCAGCTCGAGGTAAACGATCTCCCCGAGTTGGTCCTGCGCATGGTCGGTGATACCTATCGTCGCTACCGATTCCTCGGTGGCGACCCATTCATGTTCCTTCGAGTATTTGAGCCCCGGCGGAACTTCCATGTCCATCCCCCTGAAACCCATCCGCGACACGCCAGCGCCGCGGATGCGCGGTGTAACTCTCACGTCCACGTACTTTCATCACGCCCGGCGGAAATCCGCTTGTCAAGTTCCGGCATCAGATCGTCGGAAGTTTTATGTGGCCCGGGCGCGCTCGCGGCGGGAAAGACATGGCTTAAAGGATCCGGCTAAACAGGCCCGGTCCAGAGGATTGGCGTAACATGATCGTCGGAGTACCCACCGAGATAAAGCCTGACGAGCGGCGCGTCGCGTTGACGCCGGCGGGCGCCGCGGCCTTTCGCAGCCACGGCCATCGCGTGCTGGTGCAAAGCGGAGCCGGCGCGGGCAGCGGCTTCGGCGACCGCGATTATCGCGCCGCCGGGGCCGAGCTCGTGCGATCGGCCGCCGCGCTGTGGCGGCGCGCGCGGATGGTGCTCAAGGTCAAGGAACCGCAGCGATCGGAATTCCGCTTCCTGCGCAGCGATCTGGTGCTCTTCACCTATCTCCATCTGGCCGCCGAACCCGCACTCGCACGTGAACTCGTGCGCCGCGGCACGGCCGCTCTCGGCTACGAGACGGTACAGCTCGAGGACCAGAGCCTGCCGCTGCTGGCGCCGATGAGCGAGGTGGCCGGGCGACTCGCGGTGCAGGTCGGCGGATGGTGCCTGCAGGCGCAGAACGGCGGATGCGGCGTGCTCCTGAGCGGAGCCTCGGGCGTGAGACCGGGCCGCGTGGCGGTGATCGGTGGAGGAATCGCGGGCGCCAACGCGGCACGGGTCGCCGCCGGAGTCGGCGCCGAGGTCACCATCCTCGACGTCAATCCGACCCGCCTGCGCTATCTTGGCGATTTGCTGGGCGGACGTGTGACGACGTTGATGTCGAACCGGGCGACGCTGGAGGAGGAGGTGTTAGCCGCCGACCTGGTGATCGGAACGGTGCTGGTGGCCGGCGCGCGCACGCCGCGGCTGGTGACGCGCGCGATGGTCTCGCGGATGAAGCGCGGGGCGGCGCTGGTCGACCTTTCGATCGATCAGGGCGGATTGTCCGAGACCTCGCGCCCGACCAGCCATCGGCGGCCGATTTATACCGCGCAGGGCGTGGTCCACTACTGTGTGACCAACATGCCGGCGATCGTGTCACACACCTCGACCTACGCGCTGACCAATGCGACGCTGACCTATGCGCTGGAAGTCGCCGATCACGGCGTGCTCGAAGCGGGCGCGCGCAATGCGGCGCTGCGCAACGGGGTCAATACCTATGGCGGCCATATCGTTCACCCCGCGGTAGCCGCCGCGCTGCACATGAAACCGCGCTCGCCGTGGGATTAGGAAAGCGGCGCGCGCGAAGGTTGAAGGTTGGCTGAACGGCCTCGGCTCGCGACGTACTCTTAAGCGTGGGCGCGAGCCGGCCCGCGCCCACGAATCGAGCGCGGACATCGGAGGCGCCGCGCGAGGGTTGGTGAATTAATCGGCGCCCGCGGTCTACGATATCGGTTGCGGCGCAACCGGCAGCGTGTAGCCCAGTTTGGATTTGAGATCGTCGAGCGCTTCGTCGATTCCGCGCTCGGCGAGATCGTGCGCGCGCACCCAGCGTCCGCGGTTGGCCAGGAAGTTGCCCACGTTGAAGACGTTCTGGGTGAGCGCCTCCTGCTGGCGGGCGTAGCGCGCGGTCCACAGCACGACCCCGTTATGCACGTCGACCAGATGCAGCGCAAAGACGACCGCTGCGGGGCTCTTGGCGGCGTAGTCGCTGCCCACGCGCTCCTGGTAGCGGGTCACGGTGCCGTAGAGCACGGCGTCGGCGGAGACCTGGCGGCCGAGCTTCATCGCATTGTCCTGCATGTTGCCGAGCGTGGTCGGCGGCAGCTGCTGCATCACGCCGCGCACGTCGGATTCGGGCACCACTTCCCATCCAGAGATAATGGTTACGCGGCCCCACACGTCAGCGGTGATCGCTTCGGCCGCGCCATCTTCGATCGGCTCGCCGGTCGCGTTGGGATGGTCGATGATCGGCATCACGGCGACGCGATGCACCTTGATGGTGCGGATGCCTTGCACGGAATGCAGCTCGAGCGACGGATCTTTTCCGATGATCGGCAGCGACTGGACCGTGCCGGACCATATCTGGCTGGGCGAAATGTTGCTGCTGCCGCATCCGGGCGCCATCAGCGCCAACCCGAGCGCCAGTGCACACGCGGCCGTCAAGCGTATTCTCACGACGTCACCTTGATTGAAAGTTCGCGCAACTGGCGCGGGTCGACCTCGGAGGGCGCCCCGCTCATCGGGTCGACCGCCTTCTGCGTCTTGGGAAACGCCATCACGTCGCGCAACGAGTCGGTGCCGCACAGCAGCATCGAGATCCGCTCGACTCCGAACGCGATTCCGCCGTGCGGCGGCGCGCCGTAGCCGAGTGCCTCGATCAGAAAACCGAACTTGCGCGTCGCCTCGTCACGGGGAAAGCCCAGTTGCTCGAAAACCTTGAGCTGGAGTTCGGGATTGTGGATACGAATCGAGCCGCCGCCCAACTCCTCGCCGTTGAGCACCATGTCGTAGGCGAGCGCCCGCGCCTTCAGCGGCGCGGAGTCCAGCAGGCCGAGGTCGTCGGGATGCGGCGCGGTGAACGGATGATTGACCGCGACCATCCGCTTCTCCTCTTCGTGGTACTCGAGCAGCGGAAATTCGACCACCCACAGAAATTCGAGCGCGTCCGACTCGCGGAGCTTGAACTTGTTGCCGAGCTGGAGGCGCAAATCGCCCAGGATCGGACGCACGCGCGCGGCCGCCCCCGCCACCATCAGCAACGTGTCGCCCGCCACCAGGCCCGCCGCCTCGGCGGCGCGCGTGCGCTCGGCCTCGCCCAGATGGCGCGCGATCGGCCCCTGCCATCCGTCGCTGGCGACCTTGACGTAGGCGAGGCCGAGCCCGTAGCGCGCGCGCACGCCTTCGGTCATCTCATCGAGTTCGCGGCGGCTCAACTGACAGGCCGCGGGGAGCACGACACCGTAGATACTCTCGCCACGTCCGAGCACCTCGGCAAAAACCTTGAACTGGGTGCCGACAAACGCGGCGCTCAGGTTCTTCAGTTCCATCGAGAAGCGCAGGTCGGGCTTGTCGATGCCGAAGCGTTCCATCGCTTCGGCGTACGGCAGGCGCGGAAACGGCAGTTTCAGCTCGACCCCGAGCACGCGACGGTAAATCTCCGCCATCATGCCTTCGCCCGTCGCCACCACGTCGTCGACGCGCGGACAGGTCAGCTCGATATCGATCTGGCTGAACTCGGGCTGGCGGTTGGCGCGCAGGTCCTCGTCGCGAAAGCATCGCGCGATCTGATAGTAGCGGTCGAAGCCGCTCACCATCATGAGCTGCTTCAAAAGCTGCGGCGATTGCGGCAGCGCGTAGAAACGGCCCGGATTGACGCGGCTCGGCACCAGGTAGTCGCGCGCGCCCTCGGGCGTCGCGCGCCACAGAATCGGAGTTTCGATTTCGACGAAGCCGTTGCCGTCGAGAAAAGAACGCGTCGCCTGCACGGCCAGCGCGCGCCGGCGCAGATTGCGCTGCATCGCGGGGCGGCGCAGATCGAGATAGCGATAGCGCAGGCGCACGTCCTCGGCCGTGGAATCGGCGTCGATCGGAAACGGCGGCGGCGCCGAGGCGTTGAGCACGTGCGCCTCGGTCACCGCGATTTCCACCTCACCGGTCGGAAGTTCCGCGTTGACGGCGCCCTCGGCGCGCATCACCACCTTGCCGCGCGCGGCCAGGTAATACTCCGGGCGGGCGCGTCCGGCGACCTCGTGGGCCGCGGCGGCGTGCGCGGGGTTGAAAACCAACTGGAGCACGCCCTCACGGTCGCGCAGATCGATAAAAATGAGGCCGCCGTGGTCGCGGCGCGAGGCGACCCATCCCCAGAGCGCGACTTCGCGCCCGGCGTCGGCGGCGCGCAGTGCGCCGCAATAGTCCGTGCGCGGCCAAGGCGGCAACGGCGAGTATTGATGCGGAACGGCCATAAAATTACGTCGCTGGAAGAATACCTGCGCAGGGGAGGCTACGGAATAGTCACGCGACGCGCGCGCCCGACAGCGCGGCGATCAAATCGGCCTGCGCGACCTCACTTTGCGTGCTGGTTTTCAAATCGCGCAGCGTCGCGGCCGCGCGCGTGAGCTCGTTGTCACCGATAATCACCGCGTAGCGTGCGCCGATCTTGTCGGCGCGGCGCAGCAGCGCCTTAAGGCCGCGCCCGGGCGAGAGCAGCTCGACGCGCAGGCCCGCCGCGCGCATCTCGGCCGCGAGCGTCATCCCACGGCGCATCGCCGGCTCGCCCAGGGCGGCCAGCGCCACGTCGGCGCGCGAGTCGAACCGGGCCGCATCCAGAGCCAGCGCCAGGCGATCGATGCCGATCGCGAAACCGGTCCCGGCGACCGCCGCGCCGCCCAGCGCCTCCACCAGGCCGTCGTAACGGCCGCCCGCCGCCACCGCGCTCTGCGCGCCGACCGCGGTCGAGATGACCTCGAAGGTGGTGCGGGTGTAGTAATCCAGCCCGCGCACCAGGCGCGGATTGACCACGTGCGGCACGCCGGCGTCCGTGAGCAGCTCGCACACGGTCGCGAAGTGCGCGCGGCAGTTGTCGCACAGGTAGTCCTGGCTTTTGGGCGCGGCGGCGGCCAGTTTGACGTCGATTTTGCAATCGAGCAGGCGCAGCGGATTGCGCTCGAGGCGCTGATGGCAATCCTCGCACAGCTCGGCCAGATGGGCGCGGCCGTATTCCAGCAGCGCCTGGCGAAAGCGCGGACGGCATTCGCCGTCGCCCAGCGAGTTGAGCTCGAAATTCAGATCCAGCCCGAGCTCGCGACGCAGCTCGTCGATCATCACCATTAATTCGGCGTCGGTGGCGGCGTCGGCGCGGCCGAAAATCTCCACCCCGAACTGCGAGAACTGGCGAAAGCGCCCCTTCTGCGGGCGCTCGCGCCGGAACATCGGACCGACGTAATAGAAGCGCTGCTCGGGATCGCTGCGGTCCATCCCGGTCTCGATGTACGCGCGCACCACGCCGGGTGTGCCCTCGGGCCGCAGCGCCAGCGTGGTCTCGGCCTCGTCGCGGTCGACAAACGCGTACATCTGTTTTTCCACGATGTCGGAGGTCTCGCCGCTGGAGTGCTGGAAGAGTTCGAGGCGCTCGAGCACGGGGATGCGGATTTCGCCGACGTTGTGGCGCTCGACCACCTTGCGCGCGCAGTCCTCGACCGCGGCGAGGCTGCGCGCCTGCGCGCCGAGCGTATCCTGGAATCCTCTTAGCCGTGTCAGTTGCACAGTTGGTCAGTCAGTTGAGCGGTTTAATCGAAGGCGCGCCCCTGTTGGCGGCGCACCGTCAGTCGAATCCATAGAATCTATCCGCGCGGGCGGACGAGAAAAAGGGCCGCCACGCGGGCGACCCCTTATTTTATCAGCAAAAGATCGCGGCCGCTCGACCGACCGCTGTCCCGGACGATTCGGAATTAAATCGTCAGGACGTGAATCGTGCAGGCCGAGCCCAGGCCGATAACGTGCGCCTGTCCGACCTTGGCGTTAGGCACCAGGCGATCCTTGGCGCGATCGTCCTGGGTCAGATGCCACACGACCTCGCAGATGTTGGCGACGCCGGTTGCGCCCAGCGGATGACCCTTGCTGAGCAGGCCGCCCGAGACGTTGACCGGATCGTGGCCGCCGAGGCCAGGATGCTTGCCGCCGCCCGAGTCGATAAACGCGCCGGCCTCGCCGTCGCCGCAAAGGCCGAGGTTTTCGTAATGCACCAGTTCGGCGGTGGCGAAGCAGTCATGGAGCTCGGTCAGCGCGATGTCCTTCGGGCCGACGCCCGCCTTCTCGTACGCCTGCTTGGAGGCGCGCCGCGTAAGCGTGCTCACGTCGGGCAGCGCGGCGGTGCGGTCGGTCCACGGGTCGGAGGTCAACACGGAGGCCGCCACGCGCGCACGCTTGCGGCCGCCGGCGAGTTGCTTGAGCTTGTTCTCGGAGACCAAGATCGCGGCGGCCGCGCCGTCGCCGGTGGGGCAGCACATGTAGAGCGTGTTGGGATACGAAATCATGCGCGCGTTGAGCACGTCCTCGAGCGTGACCTCGTTGCGATACTGCGAGAACGGATTCTTGGTGGCGTGCTGATGGGACTTCACCGAGATCTTGGCGAAGTGCTCCATCTTGGTGCCGTACTTGCGCATGTGTTCGATCCCCGCCTGCCCGAACACAGCGGGCATCAGGCCCGAGCCGAGCCGACCCTCGGCGCTGTAGGCCGGGTCGCTGCCGCCGCCGCCACCGCCGAGCAATCCCTGCTTGCCCATCTGCTCGACGCCGACCGCCATCGCGATATCGTACATCCCCGAGGCGACCGCCATGAACGCCTCGCGGAACGCGGTCGAGCCGGTGGCGCAGGCGTTGGCGACGTTGATCACCGGGATACCGGTCTGGCCGATTTGCTGCAGGATGCGCTGGCCGACCATCGCGTTGGACTGGTACAGGTTGCCGCAGGCGAACATCTCGACATCTTTGATTGTGACACCGGCGTCCTTGAGCGCGAGAATCGCGGCCTCGCCGCCGAGCTCGGGCACGGTCTTGGTGGGATAGCGGCCGAACTTGATCATTCCGGTTCCCAGTACGTAAACGTTTTGCATCTCGGATCCTCCTGCCGGACTGTCAGTGCTTTGCCGGCGATGGGGCTCTGCGCGGCTCGCGTTGCGCCCCGATGCGTCTTTCAGTAATGCCCGCCGCGGATATTTCTAAATTATAGCGCTATTTCTTGCTCGGCTTGAAGGCGAACGCCACCACTTCATGGCCCTCGCGATCCTTGGACACCACGTTGGTAACCATCTCGACCGGCATGTCGAACATTTGCTTGGGATTTTTCTGCGCGTCCTCGGGGTCGACGTCGATAATATTGCTGCGCACGCTGACGCCCTCGGGCAGATCGACGATCGCCGTAATGTAGGGCGTCTTGATTCCGGGAAACGACTGATGCACGACCGAAAAGACGTAAACCTTGCCCTTGTCGGAGAGCTGGATCGGCTTGAAGCCCTCGGTCGCGCCGCACTTGGAACAGGCGATGCGGGTGGTGTCGATAAAAACCGAACCGCAGGTCCCGCACTTCGAGCCCATCAGGTGGGGTTTGGGTTGGAGCTTCAGGAAGGGAACGATCGGACGCGGACCGCTATCCGCCGCTTGAGCCTGCTCAGCCATTACGATGCCTCCAGAAATTCGATATCCCTGCCGCCACGCCGTCCGGCATAACCACGGGCGCCATCGACGATGGGCGACGACGATAAAAAGTTAAAAAGCGCCTGGGAAGCGGTCAATTCGCCCCTTCCAGCCGCAACAGTAAAGCTTCCCACAGGCGGCGGCGAAGCGTCAACCCTGAGGGCGCGCGCGGGTGCTGGCCTAATCTGACCGCCACTGGCCGGTTTTAAACTGTCTCACATCGAATCCCAGAACTCGGCCATGCGGCGGCGCGCGGCGGCGCCGGACATTGGTCCGTAACCGGCTTCGAGATCGTCGCTTAGGTGCGCGGGCTCAGCGGTCGCCGGAATCACGCAGGTCACCGCCGGATGCGACACGATATATTTAAGGAAGAACTGCGCCCAGCTCGCGCATCCGAGCTCCGCTGCCCACGGAGGCAGCGTTTTTCCGCGCACCTGACGGAAGAGGCCGCCGCCGCCGAACGGGCGATTGACCATCACGGCGACACGGCGCTCGGCGGCCAGCGGCAGCATCCGCTTTTCCGCCTCGCGCAGATCGATCGAATAGGGCAACTGCACGAAGTCGATTTCCTCGCGCTCGATAATGCCGGCGAGGTCGCCGAATGCCGAGGCGGTGTAGTGGGTAATTCCGATGTACCTCACCTGCCCCGCCTCTTTCATCTTGCGCAGCGTCGCGAGCTGCGTGCGCCAATCGACCAGGTTGTGAATCTGCATCAGGTCGATAACGCGCGTTTTCAATAGCTCGGCCGACCGCCGCATCTCGGCGATTCCCGCCTCCCGCCCCGAGGTCCAAACCTTGGTCGCGAGAAACGCGCGCTCGCGATCGTGCATACTGGCGAGCAACTCCCCGACGACGGCCTCGGCCCGCCCGTACATCGGCGAGCTGTCGATCGCCGTGCCGCCGCCGTCAAAGAAGAGCCGCAGGACCACGGCGAGGTTGTCCAGCTTGGCCTTGTCGTCGCCGACGTCAAACGTCTGCCAGGTGCCAAGCCCTATAACCGGCAGCAGCTCGCCCGTTTTGGGAATCGGCCGCGAAATCATCGCTTGATTGAGGCCGTTAAACTTTTCCATTGCGCTACTCTCCGAAGCGTCCGCCAGGCCGCCGAGCGCCAGGGCGCCAAGCGCGCGCGCGACGAGGCGCAGAAATTCAGCCCGCGACAGCCTCACGCCCGCGCGAGCCTCACGGAAGTCGCTTTTATCATATCGGCGGCCGGTTACCCCGAATTTCCCTCGATGCGCTAGACTTCGATCAGTTTGCCGCGGAGGTAAAGCCATGGCCACGCCATCGGTCGCAAGGCTCGGACACGTCGGGCTGCATGTCGAGGATCTCGAGAAGGAAAAAGCCTTCTACCGCGACATCATCGGATTGACCGTGACCGATGAAGACCCGGAGCTGGGTATGGTCTTCATGAGCGCGCGCCCCGAGGAGGAGCATCACGAACTGATGCTCTGCGGCGGGCGCAACGTTGGCGCCGAGGCCCGGGTGGTGCAGCAGGTGTCGTTTCGATGCGACTCGCTCGAAGACGTGCTCGGATTTTATCGCCGCTTCAAAGAGCACGGCGTCAAGTTCGACGTGATTCTCTCCCACGGAAACGCCATCGGCATTTACGTCTACGATCCGGAAGGCAACCGCTGCGAAACCTACTGGAACACCGGGCTTAAGGCGAAACAGCCGTACGGGCAGGTGCTGGACCTGGAAAAGCCGGCGGCCGAATTGATGAAAGAGGTCGAGGAGTCGGTCCGCAAGTACGGCAAGACGGGATACCTGGACCGCGAACGCCTGGGACTCCAGAATATCGGGCCGGCGTCGAAAAAGTAGGCGGCCGCGGCTATTTCGAATCGTTGTACGCGCGCACCACGGTCGGATTTTGTCCGAAATCCACGCTGACCGCGCCGCTGCGGTCGGTCCTGAACACCCGCGCTCCCGCTTCCAAATAGCGATCGACGACTTCAGCGGCCGGAAAACCGAAACGGTTGCGATAGCCGAGCGAGAGCACCACCACCCGCGGCCGCACCGCCGCGACGAACGAGCTGGAGGACGACGTGCGGCTTCCGTGATGCGGCGCCTTGAGCACGGTCGCGGCGAGCATCGCCGCCGGCGTGCGCGCGAGCAGCGAGCGCTCGCCCGCGGCCTCGATATCGCCGGTGAACAGCACGCTTTGCGCGCCGACAGTCGGAGAGTTCTGGGCGATCCGCAGTACCATCGAGAGATTGTTGTCCCTGGTCTCGACCTCGTCCGGCGCGGGACCGAGGCATCGCACCGACGCGCCACCCAGCATCAACGGGCGCATCGACGAGTCGACCACCCGCAGCGGAATTTTTTCCGCCGCGACCTCGGCCATCAGTGCGGTATACGTCCGCTCGGGCTTGACCGCGCTGGTCACCCAGAACTCGCGGGGCGAGAAGTTGCGCGCGACAAACGCCATCCCGCCAAAGTGGTCGAGGTCGGGATGGCTCACGACCAGGTAGTCGACGCGCATGATCTTCTCGGTCCAGAGATAGCGCGCGACGACGCGCTCGCCGAAGTCGAAGCCGCCCGGCCATGCGCCGCCCGCGTCGATGAGCATCACGCGCCCGCCCGCGAAGCGCACGACGGCGGCGTCGCCCTCGCCCACCGAGAGGAACGTGACGCGGAGCCCGCGATGGAACCATCGATCGTGCGTCCACCATGCCGCGTCCCCGGCAAGCAGCACGGCCAGAATTACGCAACACGCGCGACGCCATCGGAGCGGGAATCGCGCGGGGGGTCGCGGCGGCGCGCTTATGGCGCAGTGTTCGATTGGCCCGGTCAGCCACAGCAGCAGGAATCCGTAGGCGATTGCGACTTCGAGCGGGGTCGGCGTGAAAATTCTGAAATAGGCCCCGGGCCATCGCGCGAACCATCCTGCGAGCCAGGTTCCCGCCGCAAGCGACCATCCGGCGGCGACCAGCAGCGGCGCGCCCAGCGCAGGTGCGACGATTCCGATCGCGCAGGCCGTCAACCCGCAGATCACTCCGCCGATTGCCATGATCGGCACGACCACCGAGTTGGCGATGACCCCGACCGTCGAGAACTGGTTGAAGTGATAGGCGGTCAGCGGTGCAACGCCCATCAGCGCCCAGAACGAGACGGCGACGTAGCCCGCAATCGCGGCGCCGGCGCGCGGCATCCAACCGAACGTATGCTCCGCGCCGAACGTATGCTCCGCGACGTCATGCATTGCGATTCGCCGCCGCCACCACTGCGCGAAGCGGCGCATCCCGAGCACGATCGCGAGCACCGAGACGAACGAGAGCTGGAAACCGATGTCCGCGGTCGAACCCGGCAGCGCGAGACATATCACGATCGCCGCGAGCGCCAGGCTGGCCAGCAGCGCGCGGGCGCGGTCGGCGATTATCGCCAGCGCGTATGCGAGCACCATCACCAGCGCCCGCGCGGTCGAGACGTGAGGCATCGCGATCGCGGCGTAAGCGCTCGCGGCGAGCGCCGCGGCCAGGGCCGCCGCCTTGTTGGCGTAACCGCGCGCGGTCAGGGCGGGAAAAAACATCATCGCCAGCCGCACAAGGCTGAACGCGGCGGCCGCGACGAACCCCAGATGGAGCCCGGAAATGACCAGCATATGGGCCAGTCCAGTCAGCGCGAACCGCTGGCGCAGGGCCTGTGTGATACCGCCACGGTCGCCGATCACCAGCGCGCGCATCTCGGCGCGTTGCGCGCCGGCGAGGTTGGCGTCGATGAAGGCGCCGATTCGCGCGCGCAGCGCGGCGATCGACGAAGCCGGAAACTCGCGCCGGTAGCCGATAACCTTAAGCCGCGCGCGCGTGCGCGCGTTCAGGACCATGGTTGCGGCGATTCCCTGGCGCGCAAGGTAGCCCGCGTAATCGAACTCGCCGGGATCGCCGAAGTTGCGCGCGAAGCGGAGCATTCCCGCGACCCGCACCTCGTCACCGACCCGAACGTGCGGGGGCGCGCCCACCACCGTCAGGCGAACCGTGCCGCTTGCGGCGCGCAGCGCGGACGCCAGCGTGCCGGCGCGCTCGACGTCGACGAATACGTACTCGCGGTCAGGGTATTGCTGAGAGGCCCGGTCGATTCGTCCTTCGAGCGTGAGCGCGGCGCCGTCGGAGAAATTACGGATGCTCTGTGGCGTAAGGGCCGGAGCGACGGACTCGCGCGCCGGCATCGACACGGCCGCGGCGATCGCAAGCATCGCGACGGCGGTTGCGGCGGGCGCCGCGCGCCGCAGGTAAAGCCCGGCGGCCGCAATCGCCAGTATCGTGGCCAGCCAAAACGGCACCGCAAACAGGCTTACGCCGAGCGCGTCGCCGGCGAGGATCGCGGTTGCGACAAGGTAAATGGGCGCGGCTTCAAGCAGCAAGTCGAGCAAGCGTGGCGCATCCGCCGGCGTGGCACGCGAGGTGGTAAGTGATACCGATGGGGGCCCGCGGACGAGTGCGGGGGCCGGCCCATTGGAGGCGACCGCGGCCGCGCTTGCGCGCATCGCATCGGGGCGAGTCGTATCGAACGAATCCACGTCTCATTCTGATGCGGACGGCGAAGGCGATGCGCTCGCGGATGGGATAATCCGCACCGGCCGCGCTTCGCTTGCGGTTATTTTTGACCATCGCGTTTCCCGCGACGCATCGAGTCTTTGCGAAACAGGATCGCGCGCAGACTAGTCGGAATTGCGCGGAGGCTCCGCGTGTCCCGGCGACGGCGGCTCAGGTATCAGTTCCAACTGCGGGTCATCGGCGGCGTTGTTGGCTGCGGCGACAGCCGCGTCTTCCTCGACCGCTTCGGCGCGTTCCTGCTCCTCGAGCATCGCGCCCATCGTGTCGAGGTAGCGCCGGACCTCGGCCGCCAAGTCGCGGTTCATCCCCTTCACCAGCGCGATCTCGTCGGCGCCCGCGGCGCGAATCCGCTTGAGGCTGCCGAAATGGCGCAGCAGCCCCCGTCGGCGCACCGGCCCGATACCCGCGATATCGTCGAGCACCGAGCGCAGCCGCGAGCGTCGGCGCAACTCGCGATTGTAGGTGATCGCAAAACGATGGGCCTCGTCGCGGATGCGTACGAGCAGGAAGAGCGCGGTCGAATTCCTCGGCAGCACGATCGGGTCCTTGCGATTGGGCAGGAACACCCGCTCCTCGGACTTGACCACGGCGCGCTCGCGCGGGTCGTTGAGCACGTGCTGCTTGGCGAGCGAGATAACGTCGATCTGATCGAGCAGCCCGCACTCCCGCAATACCTCAAGTGCTACATTAAGTTGACCTTTGCCCCCGTCGATGACCCACAGGTCGGGATATTCGCTCCCGGCGGTCGCGCGCTTGAGGCGGCGGCTCAGCACCTCGTACATGCTGGCGAAGTCGTCCTGGCCCTCGACGGTGCGGATGCGGTAGCGGCGATAGAGGTCCTTGCGCGGCTCGCCCTCGTCGAAAGTGGCCTGCGACCCGACCACCATCGAGCCCTGCAAGTTGGAGATGTCGTAGCACTCGATGCGCTTGGGCGTATTGCGCAGATGGAGCCGCGTGCGCAGTTCCTCGAGCATCCGCTCGCGGGTGTTCTCGTTGTCGCGGCGGGCGGCAAAGCTCTGGCGCGCGTTGTCCATCGCCATCTCGAGGAGCCGCAGCTTTTCGCCGCGCTGCGGGACGAGGAATTCGACTTTTTTTCCACGCCGTTCGGTGAGCAGCTCGGCGCGCACGTCGGCATCCTCCAGCGCGACCGGCACGATCACCTCGTCCGGAGCGATGCGCGCGCCCGCATAGAATTGCGTGAGCAGGTCGGCGAAAATGTCCTCGTCGGCGAATTCGAGATCGTGGAAACTCCATCCCTGCGTGCTGGTGAGCTTCCCGCCACGCACCATCAGGACGATCGCCTCGATAAAGCCGCCCTCGCGATACAGGCCGAAGACGTCCTGGTCGATGCCCCAGTGATGCAGCACGGTCTGGCGCTCGACGGTCTTTTCGATCGCGCGCACCTGGTCGCGCAGACGCGCCGCTTCCTCGAACTCCAGCCGCTCGGCATGACCGCGCATCCGCTCGCGCAACTCCTTGAGCACTTCCAGGTTGCGCCCCTCCAGGAGCATCTGCGCGGCGTGCAGATGCTCCTCGTATTCGGCGCGGTCGACCGGGAGACAGCACGGCCCGAGGCATCGCTTGATCTGGTACTCAATGCACGGGCGGGAGCGGTTGCGGAAGACCGCGTCCGAGCAGGTGCGCAACGGAAAGACCTTGCGGATGACGTCGATGGTCTCGCGCAAGCCGTCGGCCGAGCCGAAAGGGCCGAAATACTTGCCGCCGTCGCGCACGATTTTGCGCGTGACCATGATGCGCGGCCACGGATGGTTGGTCATCTTGGCGCTCAGGTACGACTTGTCGTCCTTGAGCCGGATGTTGTAGCGCGGCCGGTATTGCTTGATCAGGTTGTTTTCGAGGATCAGCGCCTCTTTCTCGCTGCGTGCGACCAGCACGTCGAAGTCCCCTACCCGCTTCATCAGGAAGCGCACCTGGAAACGGGTGTCACCGCTTTCGCGGAAGTAGGCGCGCACGCGCGAGCGCAGCGACTTGGCCTTGCCGACGTACAAAACTTTACCGGGGGTCTTACCGGGAACCTGGCCGGCGCGCTCGCGCAGCAGATAGACGCCGGGCTCCGCCGGAATGGCGTCGAGCTTGCGCTCGAGCGCGGCGTCGTCGGCGGCGCGTTGCGCCGCCGACG